>ENA-UOUJ01000253-UOUJ01000253.1-activated-sludge-metagenome-genome-assembly--contig:-NODE-253-length-42308-cov-111.336307_pt1 | contig 42308 bp, 28 predicted proteins | sample MGYA00249839_ERZ747224 | MGnify/ENA primary metagenome ERZ747224 (study PRJEB28782, sample SAMN03220277) | activated sludge metagenome | biome: wastewater; feature: sewage sludge; material... | reverse complement strand
GTGAATTTACCAGCGATGATCTGCTGGGCGAGATTTTTTCCAGTTTCTGCATCGGGAAGTGATGTGAGGTCCAGGGACGTCCATTGAAGTCTGTTCGTGTGCCTGAAACCCGCATAAATACTGGAGTTTTTGTCTACTGATTGATTCAGTGATACAGTCAAAGCCATCGCTATTCGGGTCCATATATGGGTCCAAGTTCACCGAATAGCCTGACTCTTGACTTTCATGGACCCAAAGGAGGGTCCATGTCTCTCACAGATACCGCGCTCAAGGCGCTCAAGCCCAAGGATGCCTCGTACATCGTCAGCGACGACCGCGGGCTGTACGTCGAAGTGCTGCCGAGTGGCAGCATCGTCTGGCGTTATCGCTATCGGCTGGATGGCAAACGGGAAAAGCTCACACTCGGCAAGTACCCGGCCCTTACCCTGAAGAACGCCCGCCTGAAGCGGGATGAGGCGGCTCATCTGGTAGCGCTGGGCCAGTCTCCTGCACAGAAAAAGCAACAGGAGAAAGTAGCTGGGGCAGAAGACGCCACCGTGGCCGAGTTCGCCGAGCGCTTCTTCAAGGACATCCAGTCACGCGACCGCAAGGACGTGACCATGCCTCGTCGCTACCTGGAAAAAGACATCCTGCCGCACATCGGCAGCAAGCCGGTCCGGGAGGTCACCGCCGAAGACGTGCGCAGCGTCATCTGGCGCAAGAAGGCACAAGGTTTCGACGCCGCCGCTGGCCAGGTACGCGGCCTGCTCAAGCGCATGTTCGACTACGCGCTGACCTGCGGCCTGATCCAGGCCAATCCGGTCATGGCCCTGCCCATGCGGCACGTCTACCGCGCCGCCGCCCGCGAACGGGCGCTGACGCCGGACGAAATCCGGCAGTTCCTGCGCGCGATGCAAACCTCCAACATCCGCCGCCAGTTCAAGATTGCATTCCAGTTGATCCTGATGACCCTGGTGCGCAAGTCCGAACTGATGCTGGCGCAGTGGAAGGACGTGCATCTGGTCGAAGGCGAATGGCACATCCCGGTCGAGAACTCCAAGACCGGCAAACCGCACATCGTCTACCTCTCCACCCAGGCGCAGACACTGTTCAAGGAACTCAAGCCGCTGGCCAGCAGTAGTGCCTGGGTGTTGCCGGGGCGTGGCACCCTGGCCAAGCCTTTCGCCAGCAATGCGCTGAACCAGGCACTGAAGGTGTCATTGCAGGGGCAGGAGATCCCCGCCTTCACGATCCATGACCTGCGACGTACCGCATCGACGCTGCTGCACGAACAGGGCTGGGTTTCGGATGTGGTGGAAAAAGCGCTGAACCACACCATCGGCGGCGTGCGCGGCGTCTACAACCGGGCGGAATACGCCGAGCAGCGGCGGAAAATGCTGCAGGCCTGGGCGGATTACATCGACGGATTGGCGCCGTCGGCAAATCTGGTGGTGGGAGCGGCTTCGGCTTGAGAGAGGCCGTTTCCTTTTCTGGTTAGGGCCGTTGTCCCTTGCGTGCCATTCCCTTGTCGCTTTTCCCTCTTCCCTTTGGCTGGCCAAAAGCCCGGCAATTCATTTTCGCTTCTTGCTGCTTTTTCCCGGCTTGGGCAGCGCCCTGGCGGCGTCCTCCAGCATCCGCACATTGGCATCTGCACCTTCGGCCTCCAACAAGGCCCGCCGCTGGGCGGCAAACTGCTCGTACTGGCTTTCAGCGTGGGAGTCGGCCTGCTTCTTGGAGATGCGGCCTGCGCCGGTGAGCACATCGCGTTCGTTGAAGGTCAGGAAGGCATCGAGCCGTTCCACCCAGTCTTTCAGAAACACCTCCTTGCGCCGGCGAGCCTGATCTTCGGCGAAGTCCAGCCACATCGTGACGATGCGGTTGAGTTCGCTGATTTCCGATTCCCGCAGGTAGTTCTTGGCAACGGTCACATCGGCCTTCTGTACGCTGCCGGATTTCCAGGTCGTCAGCCCCATATGGGGGCGGCGGCTGTCGGCACGCTCGGCAATCAGTTCGGCGGCGGTCTTGCCGGTGACGGAGAAGTGCAGCTTGTTCTGGATGAAGCGGAAGAACTGGGTGGTCTCCGGCAGCGTGGGCGAGTAGTCCGCCGCCATCGAGAAAATCTCGCGCACTCGCAAGTACATCCGGCGTTCGCTGGCTCGGATGTCGCGGATATGTTCGAGCAACTCGTCGAAGCGGTCGGGAACGGCGGAACCGGCGACTGGCGGGTTCTTCAGGCGCTCGTCATCCAGCGCGAAGCCCTTGACCAGATATTCGGTCAGGCGCTCCGTAGCCCAGCGGCGGAACTGCGTGCCGCGCGGCGAGCGCACCCGGTAGCCGACTGCCAGAATGGCCTCCAGACTGTAGTAGGCCACCCGGTAGTTCTTACCGTCAGAGGCAGTTGTCAACCATTGGTTGACAACTGCCTCGGGCCGCAGCTCCCCCTCGGCAAAGATCGCCTTCAGGTGTTTGGCAACGTTCTGCTTGCTGGTCTGGAACAGCTCGGCCATGCCCGCCTGCGGCAGCCACAGTGTATCGGCCACGAAGCGGCATTCGACGCGAGTGCGCCCGTCCTCGGTTTCGTAGAGCAGGAATTCACCAGGCAATGGCTGAAGCTGGTCAGTCATGAGCAATACACCCACATGAGAGGATTTGCAGGAGATCGGCTTCGGTCATGGCGGCTACTTCAATCATCGAATGCCCCCAAGCCGTCTGGATTCCTGCCTGCTTTTAGCATCTCGAACTCTTTCAAGAATTGTGAAACAGCCTCAGTCGCTTCACTGGGAACCGCTCCCTTTCTTGTCAATTGGGTCAATCTTTCGGCACAGGCAGCAGTATCAAGATAACTCTCCAGCCATGTTGGATTGAGGCGAGGCTGAAGGCGCACAGCCCAATCACCTACGGTCTGGGAACTGGTGTGTTGAAGAAATTTCGGCAACAACGTCAAAAGCCCGTCGTCGGACGCAGTTGTGTGGTCGCACCACGTCCGCACGTCCGTGCTATCGCCCCATTGCCGCCAAACGGAGAGCAGTCGCGGCAGTTCCGGGTGATCCATAAACCCGATCTCACTTGCAAGCGTGCGAACCCTGTCGAGCCAAGAGGTCTTCAGACGCGAAGCTGCATCAGCCGACAGCAGCGTAGTCTCGCTCGATTCCTTCGACTTAGTAACCTCTTTGTCTAGGGCATGCAAAAGCCATGATTGAACTGCGATGGCTCTTCCTGCCTTGATAGCTGCATCCAGAACGTCGGCGCGCTGCTCGGCGGGCAACCTCTTCAATAGATGATAGACGGGGCGCGACGCACGCGAGACATTGCCGAAGTCGAACGCACCACGCTCATCGGCAGGATCAATCAATGAATCGCCGATGTCGAAGAGGGATCGAATGACCAGCGGGATATGCTCATCTGGAATGTCTTTTTCGACGTGATCCATCAGGCGTTCAAGAATCGCCCGCGCTTTCGACAACCCATCGGGGCGTTTTTCTGCTTTGGCACAAATAAGAGCCTGACCGAACTCGGCAGGCGTGCCGGCAAGCGCCAAAATCGCTTCCATTTCGCTCCGACGAATGCCGCCTGGAGGAACTGCAAGACGGAAATAGATAGGAAAAATATCAGGATGACAGGCGCGTAGATTTCGTCGCCATTCAGTCAACCAGTCAGAGCCATAGATTGAATTTTCGGTCTTCGGAAAGATGCGTTCGATCAAAGACTGAGCATTTTCGCGAAGTCTCTCTGGCAAGTTGTTCCGCCACGCCGAGTGAAATTCGGCTTTATCTCTTTCATTGTCGTCATATTGGGAGTCTCTGGCGTGACCAGCGAATCTCCCAGGATTGCTGCGAATCACTTCGTACAGGTCGGGGATAAAAACACGAAGTGCTTCGAGAGCAATGAAATCGACGGCATTCACTTCGCCTCGCACGGCTGAATAAGTGACTGCCAGCGTATTCGTGAAACGAACAACATCACGAGGAACTTGAATCAGTGCATCAATTCCGTCATGGTAGACATTCGTCCAGTACGACTGATCGAACGTTCCATTTGGCATCTCGCCAAGCACTTCACCGAGACGCGAGAACAATGCAGCGCGTAATGCGACGCGATCAATGGGTGGAAGTTCAAACGGAACCTGGATGATTTTTTCCAGATACCGCTCACCGGGCAATCCGCTTTGCTGCTCGATAGCCTGTGCGGCAACGTCACGATCAAAAGCCAGCAGATACGCTACGTTCGGAAAGTCCGCGAGTGCCTTGATGACGGTGAATAGTTGCCGCGTCTCGTCTGGCGTCAGGCGATCGATGTCGTCGATCACGACCAATATGCGCTTCTTGGCCTCCTTCAATATCTTGCTGATTTCGGATTTGAGTGCAGGAACGTCTTTCGGCTTCCGCTTGGTCAGCATCCCGATGAGCTTCCCGAGCTTGCTTGCTGCACCGCCAGTCACACCAGACAGGTCGATCAGTCCACCCACGCCCTCTGCGAAATCGCCGAGCAGGACGCCCAGCTTCTTGAACTTGTCACTCTTATTGGGCAGAACGGCTTGGAGTTGTCCAAGAAAAGCGCGAGCGAGGTTTTCCTGTCCAGAGAACCACCAAGGGTTGAACGGCACGACGACAGGCCGACCTTCCTCAGGCTGTTGCTCGATGTAATGGCCGACGTAGCCGAGCACCGTGGACTTTCCAGAACCCCACGGGCCGTAAAGAGCGAGCACCAGACCATCGCTACCCGGATAACGGCAAATACTGTCTGCCAAGCTCTTAGCAAACGATGCATGGCCGAAAAGATCGTCTTTCGGGTCGATGCTGGGGCGATCAGCAGAAAGAGCGGTCATCTGTCACCCCTAAATCCACCCGGCAGAGAGTGCCTCGGCTTGCTGCAACACCGTCTGCACCGCCGCATCCTGCAAATCCGGCGGATAACCGTACTTGCGCAGGATACGCTTGACCAGCACGCGCATCCGGGCACGCGCCGAATCGCGATGTGCCCAGTCAACCGAGACATTGCTTTTCAGGCTGACCAGCAATTCATGGGCGATCACCTTGAGATTGTCATCGCCAATTATTTGCACTGCCGATTCGTTTTCAGCCAGCGCGTCATAAAAGGCGATTTCTTCGTCACTGAGCCCGGACTCCTCCCCACGCTGTCGCGCCGCTCGAATGTCCTTCGCCAACTGGATAAGCTGCTGCAACACCTCGGCGGTGGTGATGGCGTTAGCGTGGTAGCGCGCGACGGCCTGCTCCAGCCGTTCCGAGAAGGTCCGCGTTTCGACGATGTTGGTCTTGCTGCGCGAACGGATGCCATCGTTGATGAGCTTGCGCAGAGCTTCCAGCGCAAGGTTCTTCTTTTGCATCTGCTGCACTTCGGCAAGAAACTCATCGGACAGAATGGAAATGTCCGGTGACTGGATGCCTGCCGCTTTCAGGATGTCCACAATCTCGGTGCTGACCACAGCACGGCTGACGATCTGCTGGATGGCGAAGTCGCGCTCCTGCGAGGTCACGCCAGAGCCAGTGCTCGACTTGACCAGCGCGGCGCGAATAGCTTGGAAGAAGCCAACTTCCTCGCGGATGCCGCGCGCCTCATCGGAGGCCGACGCCAGCGAATACGCCTTCGATAAGGCCAGCACCGCGTCCTGATAACGCCGCTGAGCGTTCTTCTTACCTTCCTCGGTGGTCTCCGCCGCCGCCCATTGTTGTTGCCTGTCCAGAATCCACTCGATGGCTCCAGCCATCATCGCCAGCCGTTGCTGAGGTGTGCCGTTCAGCGCCGTGACGTAATCGAAGCCGTGGTACATATCACGCACCACTTCGTACTTCTCCAACAGCACGGCCACAGCCTGCGTTTCATCGACGCCCGTGGTTTCCTGGTCGCGCGCCGAATACTGCGCCAGCGCCGACTTCAAGCTCTGGGCAATGCCGATGTAGTCCACGATCAGACCCGCAGGCTTGTCGCGGAACACGCGATTGACGCGGGCGATGGCTTGCATGAGCCCGTGGCCCTGCATCGGCTTGTCCACGTACATCGTGTGCATGCACGGCGCGTCGAAGCCGGTCAGCCACATGTCGCGCACGATGACCAATTTGAGCGGGTCTTTGGCATCGCGGGCGCGCTTGGCGAGCAGGTCGCGTCGCGCCTTGTTGCCGATGTGCTGCTGCCATTCGGGTGGGTCGCTGGCTGCGCCCGTCATCACGATTTTGATGGCTCCCGCATTGTCATCGGTGCTATGCCAGCCCGGGCGCAACTTGACGATTTCGTCATACAGCGCCACGCAGATGCGGCGGCTCATGCACACCACCATCGCCTTGCCATCCAGCGCGGCCAGCCTGTCCTCGAAGTGCGCCACTAAGTCCTTCGCCACCAACGCGACGCGCTTTTTGCTGCCGACCAGTTGTTCGACTGTCGCCCATTTCGCCTTCAGCTTTTCCTGTTCGGTGACCGCCTCGTCCTCAGTCAGCGCTTCCACCTCCGCATCGAGCTTGGGCTTTTCGTCCTCATCCAGTTCGATGCGCGCCAGTCGCGATTCGTAGTAGATCGGCACCGTCGCGCCGTCCTCCACCGCGCGGCTGATATCGTAGATGTCAATGTAATTGCCGAACACTGCCGGCGTATTCACGTCCGTCGCCTCGATGGGCGTGCCCGTGAATCCGATGAAAGAGGCATTGGGCAGCGCGTCGCGCAAGTATTTGGCGAATCCGTAGGAGACCTCCCCGGTCTTAGCATCCACCTTCGCCCGAAAGCCGTATTGCGAACGGTGCGCTTCGTCAGCAATGACCACTACGTTGCGGCGTGTGGTCAGCGGCGCGTTCACCTCTCCAAATTTCTGCAAGGTGGTGAAGATCACGCCACCCGAAGCCCTGGCAAGCAGTTGCTGCAAATGCTCGCGGCTTTCGGCCTGCACCGGTGTCTGGCGGATCAGGTCGCGGCACATCGAGAAGGTGGCGAACAACTGGTCGTCCAGGTCATTGCGGTCGGTCAGCACGACAAGCGTCGGGTTCTCCATCGCTGGGTGTATCACCAGTCGCCCGGCGTAGAAGGCCATCAGCAGACTCTTGCCGGAACCTTGCGTATGCCAGATCACCCCCGCGCGCCTGTCGCCCTGGGGCTGCGCCGCCACGCTGGGCAGCCCGTAGGACGCCGGTTCCTCGGCTACGCCGTGCCGTGGGTCGGAGGCGCGAATCGTGGACTCGATGGCGCGGTTGACTGCGTGGTACTGGTGATAGCCCGCCACGATCTTTGCCAGGCCGCTACCAGTTTCGCCGAACACGGTAAAGTGGCGCAGCACTTCGAGGAATCGTTGCTTCTCGAACACACCCTCGATCAGCGTCGGCAGTTCCGGCAAGCCCTTTTCCAGAATGGCCTTGCCATCCGTGGTGCGCCACGGCATGAAGCGTTCCAGATCGGCCGACAGCGACCCCACGCGCGCTGCAATGCCATCAGACGTGACCAGTAGCGCATTGGTGTGAAACAGCGCCGGAATCTGCTGCTTGTAAGTCTGCAACTGGTTGAACGCGCCCGCCAGGTGCGCGCCTGCGCTACCTGGCGCCTTCAGCTCGATCACTGCAAGCGGCAAACCGTTGACGAACAGCACTACGTCCGGCCTGCGCTTGACCTGGCCGTGGATGACCACGAACTGCGGCACGGCTAGCCAGTCGTTGCGCGCAGGCACATCGAAGTCCAGCAATGCCACCTTGCCTGCCGTCAGCACGCCATCGTCGCCGTAGTATTCCACGTCCACACCCTCGGTCAGCAGCGTGTGGATGCGGCGATTTTCTTCCAGCAAGGCGGGGAATACGGATTGGGAAAGCTTGCGAAGGGCGTCCGCCCGCGCCTCCGGCGGCAGGTGGGGATTGAGGCGCAGAACGGCATCTGCCAGCCGCTGGTGCAGCAACACGACATCGTGGCTGTCGCGCTCCGACGCACTGCCGTCCGGGCCGATGACCTCTTCAGATGCAACCGCGTAACCCAGCGCGCGCAGTTGCACTAGCAAGGCGTGTTCGACTTCGGCTTCGGACAAAAAGGCCATCAGGCTCCCTCTTGCTCTTCGTTTGGTTCCGCCAATGGGGCAGGAACGCCGCGAGCGGCGTTCAGGGCTTCGATGTAGGCATCCCGATCAAGCTGGTAAAGCAAACGGCTGGTCGGAATGTTGAGGGAAAGGTATTCGTCTCCGGGCAGCAGAACCCGGAGTTCTGAATTGCCGTCATCGTCCGTTACCAATTCCAATCCGATATTCATGTCAATCAGTTGATTGAATGCCTCGAACCGTTCCCACGGCTCACGCGAACTGACAGGATCGCGCTGCGCCTCCAGATAGGCTTGGTGCAAGAACATCACCAGCGCATCCGCCGACAAAACCGCCGAACGCCGATGATGGACAGACAGCTTGGCGAGGAATCCGTCCCGGCCGTGGCTGACTGGCCCGGATTCGTTCCGCAGATCGCCCAGGGCCGTCGTCAGCTTGTGGTGCTGCGATACCAGCTTCAGGAACTTGTTGTTCTGGTTCTCGCCGAGTTTCAGCACCCGCACTGCCGCGCCGACCCATTCGCCGAAGTCGGGGGCCGCAGCTTTGGGCTTGACGGGTTGGGTGGGCGAGTCCAATTCGTCCACGATGATGCGGCAGAACACTTCGACGATGGATTTAGCGCAGTCGATGCACGCATCGTTGTCCTGCTCCAAGGTACGTTCTAGCGCCTCGAAGGTCTGCTGCAGCATTGGCGCATCGCGCCAATGCACGCAGGCTTCGCGGATGCCTGGGCACCAGTCCAGACTCATTGGTTCACCCTCAGTTGGCCGGAGATAAGGCGCGGTAGCAGCGCCTCACGCAGGTTGGCGAGGGTGCGAGCCTGTAATGCGTTGTTGATCTTCTGCTCCAACAGCGGCGCGATGACAGCATCGTGCTTCACCATCTCATCCGGCGGTGGCACGGCGACTTTGGCTGCCGTGAGGTGGCCGCGCTGGATGTGCCCCATCGTTGTCGCCTTGCCTGCGGCAATGGCCCGGAACTCCGGCAGGTAAAGGCGCGTGGCGAAGTAGTAGAACCACTTGGGCACTTCGCGCGAGGTGATTTTGAACAGGTGCTGGTTCAATGCACCGCGCCCGCCCGTCCAGACCTCGACTTCCAGTGAGCCAGACCACGAAAACAGCACGTCGCCATCTTCGACGATGTATTCAGGTTTGAGCTTGGCGCTGGCTTTGTCCGCGCTTTGCATGTTGCCGGCGCGAAGTTGCGCGATCTTGATGACGGGCAGGAACTCGGTTTCGCTTTCGGGTGGAAACTTTTGTAGCGCCAAGCCGTTAAGGTAGTCGGCAATCGCATCAAGTGAGGCCACCTGCCATCCCTTCGGAATCAAGCCCAGTTCGGATTCCTGCATGTCCTCAGGTGGCACGCCGTCGAAGTCCACGAAGCGGGACTTGAACAGCGCGGTGGCGATGGCTTCCAGCGTGGCGTTGGTCTGGCGCAGGTTGCGCAGTCGCTCGGCGATAAGCGTTGCCACTTTACCGATGGCGCGTTGCTCGTCAATCGGTGGCAACGGTAGCGCCATTTGTTTGAGATGCATTGGGCCAAAATGCCTAATGACACTGCCTGATGCCATTGCCTCGACTTGTCGCATGAAAACAGCAGAGCCAAGAAACGCCCGCAGAAATCCAGCGTCAATGTCTTTGGTCTTTGGCCGAAATCGAATCAGGCCCGTGTATGGAATAGCGCCTTCCGCTTCATTGCCGACTTCACTCACACGACCAAATGACGCGCTCGTGCTGATAACCAAGTCGCCGCGTTCAAGCCGGAAGTGCTTCCACTTTTCCGCAACTTTTTCCGGTGCAAGAAAGTTGCAACCTTTGAGTGTGACGAAATCGCCTTCAACGCCCTTCAGTCGAATCAGTGGCACGCCGCTTTCGTGAAAATCCTTCGCAAGGATGCCTGGGCCCTCTTGAAAGAACGCAGCATCGGTCAGGGGAACAACGTTCCAACCGTCAGGGCATATGGCTTCAAGCTCGGCTTGATACGCGCTATCCGCCATAACCCAGTGCCCCCAGCTTTTCGCGGATGACGGCATCCAGTTCCGCGCCGCGCTTCGTCTGTTCATACAACTGCGTGGTCAATCGCTGCATCTTGTCCGTAAAGGCCTCGCTATCCTCGTCCTGTGCCTCTGCGCCAACGTAGCGGCCCGGCGTGAGCACATAGTCGTGCTTGCGAATTTCGTCGAGAGTGGCTGACTTGCAGAAACCGGGGATGTCCAAATATTCGCCCGCATCGGCTTCGCCGCGCCATGCGTGGTAGGTATCGGCAATTTTGCGAATTTCATCATCAATCAGTTCGCGCCGCGTGCGATCCACCAGCACGCCCATCTTGCGCGCGTCAATGAACAACACTTCGCCGCGCCGATCACGCAGTTTGGTCTTCTTCACCAGGCCATTGCTCCGACCTTTCGCAAGAATCCAAAGGCAGGCTGGAATCTGTGTTGAGTAGAACAATTGACCGGGCATGGCGACCATGCAGTCCACCACGCCTGCGCCTTCAGCTGCTTCAAGCATGGCCTTGCGAATCTCGCCTTCACCGCTTTGCTGACTGCTCATGGAGCCATTGGCAAGCACTACGCCGGCGACACCATGCGGAGCGAGATGGTGGAAGATATGTTGCAACCACGCATAGTTGGCATTTCCCACCGGTGGTGGGCCGAACTTCCAGCGCACGTCCTCGCGCAGACGCTCGCCGCCCCAGTCGGAAATATTGAACGGAGGATTGGCGAGGATGAAGTCGGCCTTCATTGGTGCGCCATCATTGCCGCGCTGAGCGGCGAACTCATCCTTGTGGAAGCTGCCTTCGTTATTCCAAAAAATCTTGGAATCAATGCCGCGCACGGCCAAGTTCATCTTGCACAGGCGCCAAGTGGTGTAGTTGCTCTCCTGTCCATAGATGGCGATATCTCCGATGCGACCGCCATGTTCAGTGACGAATCTCTCGCTCTGAACGAACATGCCGCCGCTACCGCAGCAAGGGTCATACACGCGCCCGTTGTACGGTTCCAGCATTTCCACCAGTGTGCGCACCACCGAGCGTGGCGTGTAGAACTCCCCACCACGCTTGCCTTCTGCACCTGCGAACTGGCCGAGAAAGTATTCATAGACACGGCCCAGCACGTCGCGGGATTTGTCACTGCCATCATGCAGGGCGATACCGGAAATCAGGTCGATCAACTCGCCCAGCATCACCTTGTTGAGCGCGGGGCGGGCATAGTCCTTGGGCAGTACACCTTTGAGTGACTCGTTGTCCTTTTCGATGGCGCGCATAGCATCATCGATTAGCGTGCCGATGCTGCTCTGCTTGGCGTTGGCTTGCAGATGCGACCAGCGCGCTTCCTTGGGTACCCAAAAGATATTGTCCGCGAGGTATTCGTCCTTGTCCTCGGCGGCAGCTGCATCTTCGGCCAGCAGTTCGGCGTGGCGGGCCTCGAAGGCATCAGAGATGTACTTGAGGAAAATCAGGCCCAGCGCCACATGCTTGTAGTCACTGGGTTCCATGTTGCCGCGAAGCTTGTCGGCGGTTTTGAACAGCTCCGCCTCGAAGCCGAGGTTGCCACCGTTATTGTCGTTCTGTGCCATTGTTTCTTGTCCTCTATATGCGGGCCGGATCGTTCAGTACGACCAGAAATTCTTCGCCATCGCTATTCATGAGCAAGCACCGCTAACAGGCTAGCGATGGCGGAGCGTGCCTGCTCCTTATCTGGGCTGGCCAACATCACGCGCACCCGCTGCGCCAAGTCGTCAGCCGATGGCACCGATACCCCACTGCCGATATGTGCCTCCCGCATACAGGCATTGATCACCCTGGCGGGCGGGTCGTATTCCCCCCGCTCATACCGGCTCAACTGGGACTGCGAAACGCCCAGAACAGTGGCGAACTCCGCCTGGGTTCGCCCATTGCGGGCGGCCCGAATGAGATCAGCGACGCTGTTGACCATAGGTTATCTTGGTGGCGTAAATATGTTTGTCAAGCATTATATATCAAATCTAATGCTTATAGAGCATTTTTCGTTGAGGGGCACCCGAGCCGGTAGCTCGCCCTCCAGTCGCGAGACTGGTGTCAAGAGAATCAATTCATCGACCTAGGTACACCGTCGTGATTTGCAGTCGCTCATGTCCCAATTCACGGCTGATCGTCTGTCGCGCAACCTGGTCCTGGCTGTGTTGTGCGGGCGTCAGTTGCTGTGTCGAAGGACCGCCCGCCGCCGGAGCCTTCCAGCCTGTCAGCACCAGATAGCGCGCTTGGGCATAGCCATGCCGCAGCCCGTGCATGTTGCTCAGTCCCGCAGCCTTGCATTGCCCGTCATAGACATGCCGCTGCTGGATATAGGTCTTGTTCGCAGGGACCAGCGAGCCCATCCCTGCCAACCGGTGGGTCTCGTCCAGCACCGTTTGCTGTTCCTCCGTCGTGATCGGCACCGTCCGGTCACGTCCGCCTTTGGCCCATGACCCTTTGATGGCAATGTGGTCACCACGGTCGGCATAGCGGGGTTGGAATTTGATGGACTCTTCCCGCCGCAGGCCAAAGGCCGCTTGTAGGCGCAGGCTCATGTGAACATGGGAATCGGTGATCCTGTCCAGCCGATCGCCCAGTTCCTTGGCCTTGCTTTCATTAGTCACATAGCGACGTTCAGGGATGCCCAACGTGGTGTTGTCCGCGGGGAGGATGCCTGCCTTGCCGACCTTCTCGGCCCACCAGCGCAGGTGCGCCATGCGATTCTTCAGCGTGCCGGCCGACAGGCCTTCGGATTGCCAGCGCTGCAACAGAGCTTCGACGTGCTTGCCCTTGAGCGAGGTAGCGCGCATCTGGCGGAAGCCTGCTTCGCGCAGTTGGCGGGCGGCTAGGTTCAGTGACCGCTGCCGGTCAGCCTGGGTGGCGTGGCTGCCGTCACGGTTGCGCTGGCAAAGTTGGCGCAGGGTATAGGTCAGGTCGTCCATCGCGGTGTCGTTTCATCGGTTGTCGGTACTGAGAAGCAAACGGTCAGTGTTTTTGCCAACTCGCCAAGGCGAGATCCCCGAAGGGCAAGGGCCAGGTGCTCAGTTCACCTGTGGCCTCGAATGAGGCGTCCGCCTTGCTTCCTGTGGGAAGACCGGGCGGAGGAATTGCAAGAGACGACAACGCGATGTGCTGGGATGGGGTACCTCCTGTGGTGCAGTGTGGAAAAGGTGTCGGCCGGCCGCGCGAGGTCGGGCGATCAGCGACGAGCGCCTAGAGCGGGGGATGTGTGTTGCGACGATGGCGGGACGAACCACGCCGAGAATGAGAAAAGCTCTGCCCATGGGTAGGGCGGCACACAGAGCGAGCCTGGGTGTGCCTGGTTGGTTCCGTCCGGCGAACCGGGTCGGCGCTTGCAGGAACCTGCGCCAGGGTTCCGGTGTTCATACCCACGGGCAGGTCGTTGCTGGGCCAGTGTGTCGGGGCATCGTCATGTGCGCAGCCATCAATGCGATGCTGCGCCAACCCGCATTGCTGCTGCAGTTTGCCGGGCCGTCACTGCGGCGTGCAGTGACGGCCCTATCGGCATTACGTCGCACCCAGCGGATCGAGCCTTGCAGCAGCATGCGTGTTCCCTGGGCCTGTTGGCAGCATTCCGCTGTCAGCCATGCATCCGATGATCTGCCCGATGGGCAGCGATGGCGTCTTCAGCATGCGCCGGATCTGCTCCAGATGCCGTTGCGCCACTTCGCGCGACGCAGGTTTTGCGGCTTGGTTGCTGGACGCTGGAGAAGGGGCAGGCGGCGAGCCATGCTGGCTGTTGCTGATGGCCTGCATGGGTGTCTGCTGTGGAGTGGATTTGCGCGCCGCCCAGAGCTTGAACACGCCTTCCACGGCCTTCTTGATCAACCCGTAGAGGTAGGCGATGGCGTTGTGCACGCTACCTGATTCGCAGCGCACGTCCCACTCGGCCAGCACTGCCAGGCGTTGCTCCGGAGGCAAGCCCCTGAGACGCGCGGTGAGAACCCGTTGCTGATCCTGCGGCAGTTGCCGGAAGCGGGCTGGCACATCTGACCTGGATACCTGCTCGTCGGTTGGTGAGCGGTACGTACGTACTTCTTTTAATACTTCTTTTACAGTACGTACTGCTGTCGCAGACGCCGGTACGGGTTTCGGAATGTCGCTGCTGGCTTCGGGCACGCGAGCATCAGGCGAACTAGGACCACCAGGACTGCCCGGATCATGGTCATCGCCCCGGTGTTGCAAGCGCCTGACCCGCTCTTGCATTGTTGCGGGCAGCTTTCCCAACCTGTCTGGATGGCGCATGGCCTCGTCGAGAATGGACTGTGCCAGTTGGCGAATCGTCGCACTGGCATGGCCGAGCGCCCGTTCCAGCAGGGGCAGGTAGTCCTCGTCCTCCATGCAGGCGTCGTCGAACGCGAAGGGCTGATTCCGCACCGCGTAGCGGCTGGCCATCGAGAAGCCGGTCATCGGGTTGCGGCGGTACTCGACCAGCGCAATCCACGTGGACAGCCGCAGGCACAGCACGGCCCTGGACACGGTTTCAAGGGCAGCCCGCTTGCTGCCCGGCGCGCTCGGCAGGTACCCGCGCAGCGCGTCGTAACTGAGAACCACGGTGCCGTCGCTGCCGGCCAGCGCACGGAAAGTCAGCCAGGCGTTGCGTTCCAGTGGTGTCAGCCGCTCATCGAGCAACAGGGCTTTCGGGGTGATAATGTCCGAGGTTTGGTGTGACATGGTGAGGCTCCTATCGGTATCGGCCAACTGGCCAAAGGAGCCGTCATCTCACCCCGGCATCACCGCTGCCGCAGCCATCAATCCGAACTACGTGCCTCCCGTTTTTTCGGGCTGAAGCAGGGTGCAACATCCTTGGTGTTCCGGATCAGGAGGTGGGAAAATGAGCCTCCGCTACAGTCATTGGACGTTGCTGAACGCCGGTGGCCATGTTCGCCGTTCTTGATCAGACCGCTTACTGGCGGCTGCACCGGCGACGGGAGCGCGGGCAGCGTCCAAGATGGGCCATCCGCCGCTACCAAGGGACACACTTGGTACGTGGGTCCAAGAATAGGTCCAAGCACGTTGTGGGACCGCCATGACTACATTGAAAATCAACGACATGCGGCAGAAATTCCGCTTCTGCATCGGAAAATAACAAGCCTTCCTGGCGGTATCGAAGTGCCTCGAATCCGGATCAATCGGATAAGAAGCAGGAAAATTACTGGCATAAAGAAAAATAGAAATCAGGTCTGTGTGATAAGGTTAATGATAGCCATCGCCTCATTCAAACTGCATAAATTCATCATTCTCCTGGTATGAAATCTATCGAACAGCAATTCTTCAACGACCTGGAAAAGAAGCTCTGGACCGCCGCCGACAAGCTGCGCTCCAACCTCGACGCCGCCGTGTACAAGCATGTCGTGCTCGGGCTGATCTTCCTCAAGTATGTATCCGATGCCTTCGAGGAGCGGCAGCGGGAACTGCGCGAACAGTTCACCAACCCTCAGCACGACTACTACATGGATCCGGAAGAATACGGCGGCGCGGGCACGCCGGAGTATGAGGACAACATCGCCGCCGAGCTCGAAGTCCGCGACTACTACACTGAGAAGAACGTGTTCTGGGTCCCTGTGGAAGCCCGCTGGCAAACCCTGCGTGATTGCGCGCAACTGCCACCCAAGGCGGCGCTGCCCTGGAACAAACCCGGCAAGGACGAACCCGAGGAAATGCGTTCGGTCGGCTGGCTGATCGACAACGCCATGGAAGCTATCGAACGGGAGAATATCCGGCTGAAGAACGTGCTAAACAAGGACTTCGCCCGCGTGCAGCTCGACTCCAGCAAGCTGGGCGAACTCATCGCCCTGTTCTCTGATACCGACTTCGCGGCCAAGACCTACAAGGGCCAGCCGCTCAGCCTGCAATCCAGGGACATCCTCGGCCACGTCTACGAATACTTCCTCGGCCAGTTCGCCCTGGCCGAAGGCAAGAAGGGCGGTCAGTACTACACGCCCAAGAGCATCGTCACCCTGATCGTGGAAATGCTCCAGCCGTTCAAGGGCCGTGTCTACGATCCAGCCATGGGTTCTGGCGGATTCTTCGTACAAAGCGAGGAGTTCATCGAACAGCACGGCGGCAAGGCAACCAACGGCAAGAGCGGGCAGATCAGCGTCTACGGGCAGGAGAGCAACCCCACCACCTGGCGGCTAGCTGCCATGAACATGGCTATTCGCGGCATCGACTTCAACTTCGGTGTAGGTCCGGCGGACACCTTGCTCAACGACCTGCACCCGGACCTGCGCGCCGATTTCGTGATGGCCAACCCGCCCTTCAATATGAAGGAATGGTGGAACGAAAAGCTGGCCGCCGACCCGCGCTGGATCGCCGGCACACCGCCGCAAGGCAACGCCAACTTCGCCTGGTTGCAGCACATGCTCTGGCACTTGGCACCCACCGGCAGCATGGCGCTGCTGCTGGCCAACGGCTCGATGAGTTCAAACACCAACTTTGAGGGCGAAATCCGCAAACGGCTGATCGAGGACGACTACGTGGAATGCATGGTCGCGCTGCCCGGCCAGCTATTCACCAACACCCAGATCCCGGCCTGCATCTGGTTCCTGACCCGCGACAAGCAAAACGGCTTCGCACTGGACAAGAAAAAGCGTGACCGGCGCGGTGAATTCCTGTTTATCGACGCCCGCCAGTTGGGCTACATGAAGGACCGCGTGCTGCGCGACTTCACCCCGAATGACATCCAGAAAATCGCCGATACCTTCCATGCCTGGCAGCAGGACGAGGGTTACGAGGATGTGCCCGGCTTCTGCTACGCCGCCACGCTGGAAGATGTGCGCAAGCATGAGCATGTGCTGACGCCGGGGCGCTACGTGGGCGCGGCAGAGCAAGAAGATGATGACGAACCCTTTGCCGAGAAGATGCAGCGACTGACGGCTCAACTGGCAGAACAGTTTGCGGAGAGCGCGAATCTGGAAGCGGAAATCAGGAAGAGTCTGGTGGGGTTGGGATATGGTGACTGATTCTCAACTGCCCGAAAAATATCTCCAAATTACGGGTTCGCTTGGTGATTTTGTTGATTTCAGGAACGGCAGGAGTTCTCCTGACCGTACAGACTCAGGCTCTTTCACTGTTTACGGCTCAAACGGAGAAATTGGGAAGGCTGATGTTACTAATGCGCCAGAAGGCGCATTAGTTATAGGACGCGTTGGCTCCTACTGTGGATCTGTTCACTACTCCCCCGATGAGTGCTGGGTAACTGATAATGCAATTATTGGAACCAGCAAAAGTCCGAAGGATTCAAGATTCTGGTTCTACAAACTTGCATCGCTTGACCTAAATAACTATCGATCAGGATCTGGTCAGCCACTACTTAATCAACAAATACTAAACGGAATTCAGGTATCAATTCCTGCAAGCGAAGATGATCGTTTCAATATCGCAAGAGTATTAGCGGCATTCGACGACAAGATCGACCTCAACCGCCGCATCAACCAAACCCTCGAAGCCATGGCGCAAGCCATCTTCAAGTCCTGGTTTGTCGATTTCGACCCGGTCAAGGCCAAGATTGTCGCCATCGAACAAGGCGAAGATCCGCTGCGCGCCGCCATGCGCGTCATCAGCGGCAAGACCGACGCCGAACTCGACCAGATGCCCCGTGAGCACCACGACCAACTCGCCGCCACCGCCGCGCTGTTTCCCGATGCCATGGAAGATTCGGAGTTGGGGGAGGTTCCGAAGAGGTGGTGGGTCGAGGAAGTCGGCAAGCTCGTTCAATGCGTTGGCGGGGCAACACCCAGCACCAAGGATGCTATCTATTGGGAAGACGGTACGTACCATTGGGCCACGCCCAAGGACCTGTCTGGCTTGCAAGCGCCTGTTCTTACCACTACCGAGCGCCTGATTACCGATGCAGGCATGGCACGAATCAGCAGCGGTTTGCTGCCCGCTGGCACCTTGTTGATGTCGTCGCGGGCACCAATCGGTTATCTCGCCATTTCCACAGTGCCCATTGCTATCAACCAAGGCTTTATCGCCATGCCACCGGGTGGAACACTGCCGCCGAACTGGCTGCTATTCTGGGCCAAGACCAATATGGAAGCCATCAAGCAGAAGGCCAACGGCTCGACTTTCATGGAAATCAGCAAGGCAGCGTTTCGGCCTATCAAGGTGGCTGTGCCAGCGCCGGAGGTGCTCGGTGCGTTTGATGAGTCCGTTACACCGATGCTGGAACTTATCAAGAACAACGAGCAGCACATCACCATGCTCGCATCCCTACGCGACACCCTGCTGCCACGCCTGATTTCTGGCGAGCTACCGGTAGATTCAATGCAGGAGGCAAAACATGATTGAGTCTATCACCATCCAAGGGGCTCCAAGCTTTGGTCAGGAGGCCCAAGCCATTGACGGCCTCTCTCAGTTCAACTTCCTGTTCGGATCAAATGGCGCTGGAAAGACCACGGTCAGCCGCATTATTGCGGACGAATCGGCGTTTCCAAGCTGTGCCGTCAATTGGAAGGGTGCGACAAAACTGGAATCGCTGGTTTACAACCACGATTTCGTGGAGAGAAATTTTCGTCAAGTAGCAGAGCTAAGAGGCGTCTTCACACTTGGTGAGCAGCAACAGGACACGCTGGACAAAATTGCAGCCGCCAAGGCTGAAGTAGATAATCTAACTAAGAAGGCGGAAAGCCTGACCCATACTTTACAGGGCATAGATAGCAAGGGAGGTAAGCGAGGAGAGCTTATAGTATTGGAAACAGCCTTCGAGGAAAAGGCGTGGACATATAAACAGAAATTTGAAGGCAACAATATCCAATCTGCCTTCAAAGGCTTTATGGGGAGCAAAGACAGCTTCAAGACAAAGGTTTTGCAAGAGCAAGAGTCAAACACTTCAGCAGTTCTTTCTCAGGCTGATCTGGAGAAAAAGGCTGCAAGCATTTTTGGTCAAACCCCCACGACAGAACCGACAGTTCCTGTTGTTGATGCAGCCAGCCTGCTTTCCCACGAATCCAATCCCATCCTTAAAAAGCGGGTGATCGGCAAGGAGGACGTGGATATTGCGGCAATGATCAAAAAGCTCGGAAACAGCGATTGGGTTCGTGCAGGGCGTAGTTTTTACGATGTGAACGATCAGATTTGTCCATTCTGTCAGCAAGAAACCGATGAAGCATTTACCAAGAGTCTGAATGACTATTTCGATGAAACGTTCATCGCGGACAGCAACGCCATTGATGCCCTGGCAATAAATTACACTACGGACTCCGACCGTATCCGCCAGCAGCTTTCTGGCATTATTGCATCTCCATCCAAATTCCTTGATGTTGAGAAGTTGAAAAGCGAAAAAGAGCTTCTCGACGCCAAGTTAAATATTAATATCCAGCGGATTGGAGATAAGAAAAAGGAAGCCAGCCAGGTTGTGGAGTTGGAGTCTATAAGTAATGTTGTCAGTAAAATAAAGTCCTTGATTGACGCAGCTAATCTTAAGGTCACTGAACATAACAAGATAGTTTCCAATCTGGACGCTGAGCGTAAAATCCTGACTGGACAGATCTGGCGTTTTGTTTTGGAGGAGTTGAAGGCTGAGCTTGCCGCATACAAGGCGAGTAAAAATGGTTTGAACAACGCCATTGCGTCGATTGAGCGGCAGATAAAGGATGCGGAAGCTGCAAAGAAACAGAAACAGGCCGAAATTCGTGAGCTGGAGAAACAGACAACCAGCGTTCAACCTACGATAGATGCTATCAATGCCTTGCTTTCATCCTTCGGCTTCCAGAGCTTCAAGTTGGCAAAGTCACAGACGGGAACGTCTTACAAACTGCTTCGTCAAGATGGTTCGGATGCAAAGTCTACCTTGAGCGAGGGAGAAAAGACCTTCGTTACCTTTTTGTATTTCTATCATCTGCTCAAGGGAAGCACGTCCGAAAGCGGGATGACAGCAAACAGAATTATCGTGTTCGACGATCCTGTTTCCAGCCTCGACAGTGAAGTTCTTTTCATCGTCAGTAGCCTTATCAAAGGGATTTTTGACGAAGTGCGGGCTGGAACTGGATACATAAAGCAAGTATTCGTCCTGACACACAATGTCTATTTCCACAAGGAAATCACCTACAACCAGAAACGGAAAGAAAAGGCATTGAAAGAGGAAACATTCTGGGTTCTCCGAAAGATGGATCTTTTCTCGAAGCTTGATAAGCACGATTCCAACCCAATTAGAACTTCTTACGATTTGCTTTGGACAGAAGTCCGGCGAACAGATCGATCAAATCTGACCATCCAGAATACGCTACGCCGGATCCTAGAAAACTACTTCAAGATTCTTGGTGGCATTGATCTCAACCAATTGAGTGAGAAATTCGATGGCAAGGAGAGGCTCATCTGCAAATCTCTGGTTTCCTGGGTCAACGACGGCTCACATTTTGCCCATGATGACCTCTATGTTTCGCTTGATGATGCTCAGGTAGATACTTATCTCAAAGTCTTCGAGGAAATTTTCAGAAAATCCGATCATCACACGCATTACAGAATGATGATGGGGGATGCTTTTATTGAAAAGGTGGTCGAAGCACTTCCTGGCGAGGCTCGGCAGTGATTAGCGAACAACAACTCGAAGATGCCACCATCGGTTGGTTTGACGCCTTGGGCTGGCACTACGCCAACGGCCCGAATATCGCGCCCGATGGCGACCAGCCCGCCCGCGCTGACTACCGCCAGGCGGTGCTGCGCGAGCGCCTGCTGACCGCAATGGCACGCATCAATCCGCACATCCCCGCTGCGGCGCTTGAGCAGGCGGCACACGAGCTTCTGACGGTGAACGAGCCGCTGCTGATCGCACGCAACCGTCATGTACATCGACTGCTGCTGGCTGGCATTCCGGTCGAGTTTTCCATGGGCGACGAAAAGCGCACCGATCTGGTCAACCTGATCGACTTCGTCAATCCTCGTAACAACGACTTCCTGCTGGTCAGCCAGTTCACCGTGAGCGGCACCAAACAGCCGCGCCGCCCGGACCTGGTGGCCTTCGTCAACGGCCTGCCGCTGGCGGTGATCGAGTTGAAGAACCCGGCCAACGAGCAGACCGACATCTGGGATGCCTTTAACCAGATACAGACCTACAAAGAAGAAATCGGCGATTTATTCAATACCAATGTGGCGGTGGTGGTCAGCGATGGCTTTACGGCACGGTTGGGGTCGCTCACGGCCAATCAGGAGCGCATGCAGCCCTGGCGGGCGATCGCCAATGAAGACGACCGGCCGCTGCTGGAGTTCGAACTGGAAACGCTGGTGCGCGGTTTCTTCGAGCCTGCGCTGTTTCTCGACTACGTGCGCCACTTCGTGCTGTTCGAGCAGGATGCCGACCAGATCATCAAGAAGATCGCCGGCTACCACCAGTTCCATGCAGTGCGCGAAGCGGTGAATGCCACGGTGATTGCCGCCAGCAACCCGAGCAAGGGCTTGTTGGAAGTGCAGGAGCCGCGTGCCACCTACGGCAAGGAAGTGCAGCCCGGCAGCCGCAAGGCAGGCGTAGTGTGGCATACGCAAGGCTCAGGCAAGAGCATCACCATGGCCTGCTACGCGGGCAAGCTGTTGCAGCAGCCGGAGATGAAGAACCCCACGCTGGTGGTTGTGACCGACCGCAACGATCTGGATGGGCAGTTGTACGGCACCTTCTGCGCCGCCGAAGACCTGCTCAGACAGACGCCGGTGCAGGCAGGAAGCCGCGAGGAATTGCGGGAGATGCTGGCTTCGCGTGAGGCGGGCGGCATCATCTTCACCACGGTGCAGAAGTTCACTCTGCTGGACGATGAGGAACAGCACCCGTTGCTTTCGGATCGCAGCAATATCGTGGTGATTTCTGATGAGGCGCACCGCAGCCAGTACGGGACAAAAGCTCGTTTGGTCGATGTAAAAAATGATCAAGGTGAAGTAATCAGGAAAAAATACGTGTTTGGCTATGCCAAGCATATGCGCGACGCGCTGGCCAACGCCACCTTCATCGGCTTCACCGGCACGCCCATCGCCCTGGAAGACAAGGATACGCGGGCGGTGTTCGGTGATTACGTCAGCATCTATGACATCCAGGATGCAGTAGATGACGGTGCCACGGTGCCGATCTTCTATGAAAGTCGCCTAGCCAAGCTGGACGTGAACCAGGCCGAGATCGACGCGCTCAATGCCCAGGTGGATGAGGTCATCGAGGACGAGGAAGACCTCACCGCCCGCGAAAAGACCAAGAGTGATTGGGCGCAACTGACCAAGCTGGTGGGCGCGCAGCCGCGTCTGGAACAGGTGGCGGCCGATCTGGTGCAGCACTTCGAGACGCGCACCGCCACGCTGGAAGGCAAGGCGATGATCGTCTGCATGAGCCGTGACATTTGCGCCGAGCTGTACAACGCCATCGTGGCCCTGCACCCGGATTGGCATGACGCCAATCCGGAAAAAGGCGCGATCAAGGTGGTGATGACTGGCTCGGCGGCGGACAAACCCTTGCTGCAGCCGCACCTGTACAGCCAGCAGGTAAAGAAGCGCCTGGAAAAACGCTTCAAAGACCCGGCGGACCCACTGCAATTGGTCATCGTGCGCGATATGTGGCTGACCGGCTTCGATGCGCCCTGTTGCCACACCATGTACATAGACAAGCCCATGAAGGGCCACAATCTGATGCAGGCCATCGCCCGTGTCAACCGCGTGTTCCGCAACAAGCCCGGCGGACTGGTGGTGGATTACATCGGCATCGCCAACGAGCTGAAGGCGGCGCTCAAGACCTACACCGAATCCAAGGGCAAGGGCAACCCGGCGCACAACGCCGCCGAAGCCCTGGCGGTACTGCTGGAAAAACTGGACATCGTGCGCGGACTGATGCACGGCTTCGATTACCGCGGGTTCGAGACCGATGCAATGAAGCTTCTGGTGCCGGTGGCCAACCACATCCTGGGGCTGAAGGACGGCAAGCAGCGCTTCCTCGATGCCATGCTGGCCGTGAGCAAGGCATTTTCCCTGTGCAGCACGCTGGACGAAGCCGCCGCCCTGCGCACCGAGATTGCCTTCTTTGCCGCCGTCAAGGCCGCCATCGTCAAGTTCACCACGGTGGACCGCAAGCGTTCCGATGCGGACAAGAACAGTGCGCTCAAGCAGATTCTGGACAACGCCATCGTCGCTGACGGGGTGGCGGATATCTTCGCGCTGGCTGGGTTGGACAAGCCCAACATCGGGCTGTTGTCGGAAGAATTCCTGGAAGATGTGCGACAGATGAAGAACCGCAACCTGGCGGTAGAGCTTCTGGAAAAACTGCTGAGCGACGAAATCAAGGCCCGCGCGCGTAACAACGTGGTGCAGGAGAAAAAGTACGGCGACCGCCTGCTGGAGACCCTGCGCAAGTACCACAACCGGGCGGTGGAGACGGCGCAGGTCATCGAGGAACTGATCCAGATGGCCAAGGACTTCCGGGCAGCGTTGGAGCGCGAAGCGGCGCTGGGGCTGAACCCGGACGAGATCGCCTTCTACGACGCGCTGGCCAACAACGAAAGCGCCGTGCGAGAACTGGGCGACGAGACCCTGAAGAAGATCGCCGTCGAGATCACCGAGAAGCTGCGCAACAGCACCACGGTGGACTGGCAGGTGCGCGAGAGCGTACGCGCCAAACTGCGGATTCTGGTGCGGCGCACACTGAAGAAGTGGAAGTACCCGCCCGACAAGCAGCTGGAGGCAGTGGAATTGGTGCTACAGCAAGCGGAAGTGTTGTCGAACGCATGGTCGAAGTGATGACCAAGTTGTTCGAGGTAGGCACACCATCAGCGAATGGTTTACGGGCAATGGGCTTCTATAACCTGGATGCCATCATTACTCAGTGTATACCCTGCTCAAGTTCAGGCTTTCCAGAGCCATTCCATTATTCCATCTTCCGCATACTGATCATCATCACGCCAATCAATACCAGCCCCGAGCCTGCCAGCTGTGTCAGCGACAGTTGTTCCGCGAGAAACACGTAAGCCAGGTAAATGGTCGCCACCGGCCCCAGCGCGCCTATCATGGAAGTTTGCATGGAGCCGATTCGCCGCATGGCAGCGGAAAGGGCAAAGGCGGGCATCACGGTGGAGAACAGCGCCATACCAATGCTGAGGCCATAGACACGGGTGGATTGCTGCAAATCATCCAGCGGATGGGTGAGCAGGAATTGGGCAATGCAGGCCAGACAGGCGACGGTCATGGCATAAGCGGTAAAGCGCATGGAGCCGATACGGGCGATGGTGTGTCCGGCACCAATCAAGTAGATGGCATAAGCCAGTGCGCTGGCAAAAACGAGGCTACTCCCCATGAACAGACCATCCGATGTGATGTGGAAATCATGCACGAACACCAGCCCGATACCAACATAACTGAGCAACAAGGCGAACCAGACCCTGCGCCCGATAGCCGCGCGAAATACCAGCGCACTGATAAGCACCACCATGGTGGGATACAGAAACAGAATCATGCGCTCCAACCCAGCGCTGATATATTGCAGACCGAGAAAATCAAGAAAACTCGCCAGATAATAACCCATCAGCCCCAGCAGCAGGACAGCGAGCCAGTCGTGCCGGGCCATGGGTGTGGCCTGCGCCCGTCCGTGCAGCATGGCAAATACGAAAAACGGCACGGAGAACACCATGCGCAAGGCCAGCAAAGTTACGGCATCCACAGGCTCGACATAGGCCAGTTTGATGAAAATTGCCTTGGCGGAAAAACCAATCGCCGCCAGCAAGGCAAACAGAACACCCAGCGCCTGCTGGTGCGATGAGAAGAATCTTGCAAGTAAGGGGTACATGGGGAATCTGAAAATCCTGTATTCGGTCATTAAAAACACAGGTCTTTTCACGGAAGACGGCAATCAGCGGGAGAAGACCCGTATCGCTATCTGATGGATGATCAACAACTCAATGCAATGATCTAACGCACGGGACAATGGCAGGAAACCGCCACAGTCGTAGAATTAGTATTACTCTGGAGATGTTCATATTTGTACTGTATGCGATGCGGGCGTATCGCCTATGACGATCAGGCACGCATTTTCTGTCGTGCAGCCATGCAGCAGAATGGCTTACTTTGAATAATGCGACTCTCCGGCTATCGCCCCCTAACAACGAGAATTTCAGGAAATAACGCTCTCAACATTCGGTGATGCTGACACTGACAGCCAGGCCGCCCAGTGAAGTTTCCTTGTATTTGTGCGACATCTCCAGGCCAGTCTGTTTCATCGCATTGATACAGTTATCAAGGGGGATGAAATGCTCGCCAGTACCGCGACAGGCAAGTGCGGCGGCCGTGTGTGCCTTGATTGCGCCAAAGCCATTGCGTTCGATGCAAGGCACCTGAACCAGCCCACCGACCGGATCACAGGTCATACCCAGGTGATGTTCCAGCGCAATTTCAGCGGCATTTTCGACCTGCTCGGTAGTACCTCCTCGTACCGCACAGAGACCGGCCGCAGCCATGGCTGCTGCTGAACCTACTTCTCCCTGGCAACCTACTTCGGCACCGGAAATAGAGCTGAGGTGCTTGATCAGCCCGCCAATGGCCGCAGCTGTCAGCAGGAAATCCCGTACCTGCTGTTCAGTACCGCCTTCATGTTTGAGCAGATAGTAAATGACTGCCGGAATAACCCCCGCAGCACCGTTGGTGGGTGCTGTAACGACCATGTGCCCTGCAGCATTTTCTTCATTGACTGCCATGGCATAAGCACATAACCAATCGTTCAGTGTGGCCTTTTCCGGATGCATCTGCAGTTGTTCGTACAAATCTTTTGCACGTCTGCGTATACTCAACCCGCCCGGGAGACGGCCTTCTGCCGTCAATCCCTGCTCGACACAGTGACACATGGCTTTCCAGATACTATCCAACCCTTGTTCAAGCTCCTGCGCCGACATTCTGGTCAACTCATTGGCACGCTTCATTTCGGCGATGGATAAGCCGCTCTGCTGAGACATTTCTAGCATGCCGATCGCAGAATCGAACGGATAGGGATACAACCCGGCAGATTCCATTTTGAGCGGAGCATTCAGCTGGTTGATTTCTGCCAGGGTGCAGATGAACCCGCCCCCGATGGAAAAAAAGGTTTCTGACAGGATTTTTTTCCCCTCTTCATCCAGCAGATAAAAAATCATGCCATTGGGGTGTTGCGGCAATGGGTCCGATTTATCGAAAACGATATCATCCTCAGGGTTGAAACCAATCTCTCTCCCGCTGGTAAGTTGCAACGTATCGGTGGCCCATAGTTTTGCCGTCAGTGCATTGACATCCTCTCCGGCAAGCGAGACGGGGCTATGGCCGTGCAATCCCAAAGCCACTGCCCTGTCCGTTGCATGCCCTCTGCCGGTAAAGGCAAGCGAACCCTTGAGCACACAATAGACACGATAGTTGAGATCGTCTGGAGTCTGCGAGATCAACTGATCGACATGATCACGGAAAACATTTGCTGCCGTCATCGGCCCCATGGTGTGAGAACTGGAAGGGCCAATACCAATTTTGAACAGATCGAGTACGCTGATGAACATAGGGTAAATCTTGCCGGATATTAAGAGTGGAGCCTGTTGCTGCGGGCTGATATTGCAATGGCTGAAATTGTATAGCAGATTGACCAGGTTTGCCTTGGGGGCAGAAACAATTATTTTGCAGGAATTCAGGAGAACGATAATAATTGACCGGCATAAACAGGCTATGGTCTAATCCTGTCGTTAAGAGGCAACAAAGAGGCGGTTAACTCAGCGGTAGAGTGTCACCTTCACACGGTGGAAGTCATTGGTTCGATTCCAGTACCGCCTACCAGATTTTTCTGTCACGCCAGAACAACCTGTGCCAGCTTGTCATTGGCATGGAAGGACCGGTTTATATGACAGGAATAATTTTTTGAACGGTGTCCTGCAGTCACTGCGGGCACCACTCTTCAACCCATTTTACTCCTGCCACATGTTCAACCCGGCTGCATTTCCCGTTCTGCGATTGTTTATCGTGTGTCTGGTACTGCTCTATTCTCCATTCTGTCAGGCAGATCTCGTAAAAACAGTGGAGCGAATCAAACCGGCAATTGTTGGAATAGGCTCTTTCCAGAAATTACATTCTCCCCCTGTCAATTTTCTTGGTACCGGCTTCGTGGTCGAAGATGGTTTACATGCCATAACCAATGCCCATGTGATTTCTGATTTATCCAGCAATACCAGCAAAGGCTCATTGATCATCATGACCGGAAAGGGTGAAAAACCTGAACTGAGAAATGCTACGATCATTGCTCTGGATAAAGAACATGATCTTGCTCTCTTGCGTTTCGAGGGAACAGCATTACCTGCAATGAAACTGGGGGATGCCGGCACGATAAAAGAAGGAAAATTGCTGGCATTTACCGGCTTTCCCATCGGAATGGTACTCGGCTTCTACCCGGTGACCCATCGAGCTACCATTTCTTCAATCACGCCTGTCATCCTGCCTGCACAAAATGCCAGGCAACTCGATGCGGCAAAAATTCGACAACTGCAAAAATCGGCTTACAAAATATTTCAGCTCGATGGTACGGCTTATCCGGGCAACAGCGGGAGTCCATTGTATGACCCGGATACCGGAGAGGTTTACGGGGTAGTGAATATGGTTTTCATAAAAGGCAAAAAGGAGTCTATACTGAGCGATCCAAGCGGGATCAGCTATGCCATCCCGGCTAACTACGTTATTGATCTGCTCAAACAAGGTGGCTTCTGATCGTTTTATGACAGTGAGATGGCTCGCCATCGATCTTACCGTTTTTTACCGATCCGTTTATTTATACGTCATTCTGGCTGGGGTATGCTTTGATTCGGGTATCTAATCATTACATTTCCGGATTTTCCGTATTGCTCGCCAGCATCGAGGCCGCTACATTGCTTGCGGTTTTTTTTGCCGGTGCGGCCATTCGATTCATGCAATGGGATGTCCCGGTATCGGGATCACTGATCTCGCAATTACCTGGAGCAGTTACTTTTACTTTCGTAATCCTCGCCAGCATGGCTGCGCTGGGTATGTACCAATTGGACGGCCGGCAGGATTTCGAAGGAATTCTGCTCAGATTGCTCCCCTCTCTTGCGCTGGGTTTCGGTTTCATCACCCTTATTTTTTATCTGTTTCCGGATCTTTACTTCGGCCGCGGGCTGCTGGCCATCGTAATGCTGCTGGCCTTGTTGCTGATATTGATCATCCGACTGCTTTTTTTCAGGTGGTCCGGGCTCGACAGTTTACGTCCCCGTGCGCTCGTACTGGGTGCCGGGGTAAATGCCGGAGAATTGCTCGATCTCATTGACAAGACTTCCATTCTGCCTAATTTAAAAATTGTTGGATTTGTACCATTCGATAAAGAAAACCGGCATGTTCCGGCGGAAATGATCATCCCGAAAACCGGTTCACTGACCTCTCTGGTCGATCAATATGATGCCAGTGAAGTCATCGTCGCGACTCAGGAGAGACGGGGCGGTACTTTTCCCATTCAGGAGCTGCTGGAATGCAGGATAAGCGGTATAAAAGTCACTGATCTGGTTGGTTTCTTCGAAAGAGAGTGCGGCCACTTGCGAATGGATTCACTCTATCCCAGCTGGCTGGTATTTGGCAGCGGTTTCAACCAGGGAACCTTGAGAACCGTGGTCAAACGCATGTTCGATATCATCACCAGCCTGTTACTGCTGATCGTTACGTTACCCATCATGTTACTGACTGCGCTGCTGATAGTGATCGAAGACGGGTGGCCGGTATTTTATCGTCAGGAAAGAGTGGGAGATGCGGGAAAAACTTACATGGTCATCAAATTCCGCAGCATGTTCAACGATGCGGAAAAGGCTGGAAAGCCTCAATGGGCCACTGCTGACGACCCCCGTTCGACGCGGGTGGGGCGAATCATCCGCAAACTGAGAATCGACGAACTACCGCAGATCATCAATGTGCTCAAGGGTGAAATGAGTTTCGTCGGTCCGCGGCCCGAACGGCCTCATTTCGTTGATATGCTGAGTGCACAGGTTCCCTATTACAACATGCGGCACAGCATCAAACCGGGTATTACCGGCTGGGCCCAGGTACGCTACCCCTATGGAGCATCGATTGAGGATGCCATCGAGAAGCTCCAGTACGATCTGTATTACGTCAAAAACCACAGCCTGTTTCTCGATTTCGTCATTCTGATCGACACTGTTGGCGTCGTCCTGTTGCGCAAAGGCAGCCGATGAATTTTGGCAGTCACGACCTCCCCCCCGTGCTGACCACCATGACAACCCTAAGCTACGCAGCAGCAGCAGCAGCCTTTTTCTTTTTATCCATTCTGCTCATTACCAGCTGGCGGGGACGTCTTTATGGTTTATTACTGGCAGCAGCCTGTCTTTCCTCCTCGATATGGGCGGCAACGATCGCAGGGCTGTCCTATCTGAATTACGCCTATCCTCTGTTGATCCAGGTACTGGAACTGCTGCGCAACGCTACCCTGACCATCTTCCTGATCACCTTGCTGGGGCCCTTCCAGCCGGGAAAGACAGATAACACATCACCTAAAATCAGACCGGCAGTCGCTGCCATCGCTCTGTTCTACCTGATTTGCCTGGCTCAGATAGTCGTTTTTGGTCAGATCACCGGTATCGATCCGGATCAGCCGGGTGCTTCCCGGGATTTTCTTATATGGGTGGCAATGGCCATCATCGGGATGATCCTGGTGGAACAGTACTACCGGAACACTCCCCGTGAACAGCGCTGGGGAACCAAATTCATCTGCCTGGGTATTGGCGGCCTGTTTGTCTACGATTTTTATCTGTACAGCGATGCACTCTTGTTCAGAAAAATCAGTGCCGATATCTGGGTTGCCCGGGGATGGGTCAATACACTCATCGTTCCGCTGATTGCCCTCTCAGCCGCGCGCAATCCGAAATGGACGGTAGGTATTGCGGTTTCGAGGCGCATCCTGTTTTACTCTTCCGCATTGTTCGGCGCGGCGGTTTACCTGTTACTGATGGCCGCAGCAGGCTATTACCTCCGATTCTCGGGAGGCACCTGGGGAACGATATTCCAGCTCACTTTCCTGTTCGGGGCGATTATTCTGCTGATCGTCGTACTGTTCTCCGGGACGACGCGTTCCTGGCTCAAGGTGTTCATCAGTAAACATTTCTTCAGTTACAACTATGACTATCGTGAAGAGTGGCTGCGCTTTACACGCACCCTGTCCGAGGAAGAAACAGAATTAAGGGTTCGGGTGATCAAGTCACTCGCACAGCTCGTCGAAAGCCCGGCTGGAGGAGTATGGTTCAAATCGGAACAACACCATGCCTATCTGCCGATTGCCCGCTGGAATATTCCACATATCGATGCTTCCGTGGCAATGGATAGCTATTTTTGCCAGTTCATGCAGGAAAGCTCCTGGGTGATCGATTTATACCAGCATGATTCCGAATCACAGAAATACGCGGCCATGATATTACCCGACTGGCTGCCCACCATTCCCAAGGCACGCTGGGTGGTACCACTGATATTACACGGAGAACTGCTGGGATTCGTAGTGCTGACCGAACCACGCAGCGCAGTCGAGTTCAACTGGGAAGTCAGGGATTTACTGAAAGTAGCAGGAAGACAGGCAGCCAGTTATCTGGCACAGTACGAAGCAGCCCAGGCACTGTCCACTGCTCGTCAGTTCGAATCCTTCAATCGCATGTCCACATTCATCGTACATGACATCAAAAATCTGATCGCCCAGCTTTCGCTGTTACTTACCAATGCAGAAAAGCACAAGGATAACCCGGAATTTCAGCAGGATATGCTGGACACCGTAGCGTTATCCGTCAATAAAATGAAACGCATGCTCGAAAAACTCAGCAGTGAAAACATGCGTGAAGAAAAAAATGCCCTGTCTCTGAATGAGCTGCTGCAACGGATCATTGCCAGCAAATCCTTTTATGAACCTCAGCCGGTACTTGACATCCTCGACACAGAACTGAATGTACTGGCTGATCTGTCACGTCTGGAACGTATACTCGGCCATCTGGTACAAAACGCAATCGAAGCAACTTCTAAAGACGGGTATGTCGAGGTACGGCTCAAGCAACAACCTGGATGGGCAGTCATCGAAATCGAAGATAGCGGATATGGTATGAGTGAGCAATTCATTCGCGAGAAACTGTTCACTCCTTTCGAATCGACCAAAACAGCAGGGATGGGTATCGGTGTTTTCGAAAGCAGGGAATATGTCGATGAAATCGGTGGAAAGCTGCATGTATCCAGCGAAGTATCGAAAGGAACAATTTTTACAGTCATGCTGCCGTTAGTCTCTCCCCCGTAGCCCGCAGTGCCGGGAAACACTTCATCTCTATCGGTCATTGCTGGTCGATCAGACCAGTCGCCGTGGCCGAAACGAAAATATCCACCCGGTTATCTGCCGGATTTCCAGAATCAGTTACCTGACAAAATCCGGTATCCTTGTGAATTCTGATGGATATCAATATTTACACCGCAACCATAATGTGGTTCATCTGATATTTCTCACCACCTGTTTTTTCTGAAACACGATTTTATGCTCCGTTATTTCGAACGCCTGATCAACCCCTTTCCATCCGGCAAACTGACCGAACCTCCTGCTACGCTCTACCGGTTCTGCCGCCATTACATGAAAGGTGCAGAGATTTATTTCATTCTGCTGGCGATCGCCACCTTTTGTGTTGCCGTCGGTGAAGCCATGCTGTTCGGTGTACTGGGAACCATCATAGACTGGCTGGCTGAGAAAGATCCACAAGCGTTTTTACAGGAAGAAAGATTAACCTTGCTGGGATTGTCACTTTTCATCCTGATAGCGATGCCGGTGATCGTTTTCTTTCATTCAGTCATTCTGTACCAGTCCCTGATGGGAAATTTTCCCATGGTCGTTCGCTGGCTATCTCATTGCTACCTGCTTGACCAGAGTTATGCCTTCTTTCAGAACGAATTCAGCGGACGTATCGCGACCAAAGTCATGCAAACGGCACTGGCTGTGCGCGAAACGATCATCAAAACGCTCGATGTTCTGCTGTTTGTTACCGTCTATCTGGCAACTGCATTACTGCTGATTGCCAATGCAGATCTGCGCCTTTGTATTCCGCTGATCATCTGGCTGGCAGTGTACTTGTGTATTCTGCGCTACTTCATACCCAAACTCCGGCACATCTCCCGGATTCAGGCAGATAGCCGTTCAAACATGACTGGGCGCATCGTGGACAGCTATGCCAACATTCTCACCCTCAAGCTCTTCTCCCACACCCGGCGGGAATCCGACTATGCCCGGGACGGTATGCAGGAATTTCTGGATACCGTCCACCCGCAAATGCGTCTGGTGACGCAGCTGAATACCTGTGTCTGGATCAATAACATGCTGTCCGTTTTTGCGATCGGCACACTTGGTATCCTGTTGTGGCTCGATGCAAGTATCAGCACAGGAGCAATTGCCATTGCACTGAGTCTTGCCATCCGCCTGACCGGGATGTCTCACTGGATCATGCTGGAAGTCGGAGAATTATTCGAGAACATCGGCATCGTGCAGGATGGCATGAACATGCTGGCCAAACCATATGCAGTAACAGATACCCCCGATGCCATACCGCTATTCGTCACGAAGGGACAAATCGATTATAACCAGGTCGAATTTTCCTACCATAACGATATTAAAAACGAAGATCACCGGATTTTCAAAGCACTCGATCTCCATATCAGCTCTGGCGAAAAGGTAGGGATTGTCGGTCCCTCCGGTGCCGGAAAATCGACTCTGATCAACCTTTTGCTGCGTTTTTATGATATCCGGCAGGGCAGTATCCAGATCGATCAGCAGGATATTCGTACGGTAACGCAAGAGAGCCTGCGTGCCAACATCGCCATCGTTACTCAGGATACCTCATTGCTGCACCGTTCCATCCGTGAAAATATCCTGTTTGGCAGACCCGATGCCACCGAAGAAGAAGTCATCCTGGCCGCACAGCGGGCCCATGCGCATGAATTCATCCAGGAACTGGTAGACAGTTACGGCCGCAGAGGGTACGACGCCATGGTAGGAGAACGCGGAGTCAATCTGTCAGGCGGGCAACGCCAGCGTATTGCCATTGCCCGGGTACTGCTCAAAAATGCACCTATTCTGGTTCTGGATGAGGCAACGTCTGCGCTGGATTCTGATATAGAAGCCAGTATCCAGCAAAGCCTGCATGAGCTGATGCAAAACAAAACCGTGATCGCCATTGCCCACCGTCTCTCTACCATTGCGGCCATGGATCGGCTGATCGTGCTGGATAACGGGCACATCGTCGAGCAGGGGCGCCACGCCGAGCTGCTGTCACTCAACGGGCTTTATGCCAGGCTCTGGAATCATCAGTCTGGTGGTTTTCTGGGTCATCTCGACCATAACTTTGGCAGCCATGACGAAACCTGTTAACGGCTGAGGATCACCTTTCAGGACCTGTTCAAGATCTCGATCAGAGGACTTGCTGCTGTGTAACCGGAGGTTGATCAAACCGGCGATACAGCACAGGCAACACTACCAGTGTCAGCAACGTAGAGGTGATCAACCCGCCGATGACCACGATGGCAAGCGGCCGCTGCACTTCTGAGCCAGGGCCGGTCGCGAACAGAAACGGAACCAGCCCGAGCATGGCTACCGTAGCGGTCATCAAGACCGGGCGGAAGCGTTGCTCGCATCCTTTAATGACGGCATCCTTCACGCTGACCCCCTCATCACGCAATTTGCGAATATAGGAAATCAGCACCACTCCGTTCAATACCGCAATTCCCCACAATGCGATAAAACCAACCGAGGCAGGCACCGATAGATATTCACCGGTGACAAACAGGCCAAATACACCCCCTATCGATGCAAATGGCAGCACCAGAATGATCAAAGCAGCCAATCTGAGGGAATTGAACAACATGAACAGTAAAAAGAAAATCGCAAAAATCGTTATCGGGACAATGATCGAAAGCGTAGCCATAGCCCGCTCCATATTCTCGAACTGCCCCCCCCACTCGAAGAAATAACCGTCAGGCAGTTTCACTTCTTTGGCAATCCGCTCCTGTACCTCTGCTACAAACCCGCCCAGATCACGGCCTTCGACATTCGATCCGACTACTACGCGACGCTTGGCATTTTCACGTGAAACCTGGGCGGGACCATCGACGATGTTAATGTTAGCAACAGTATATAAGGGCACGGTTACGCCATCCGGGGCCCGCAGCAGCAAATTGCGAATGCTTTCGATACTGTCACGAAAATGTTGTGGAAAACGTGCCACGATGGAAAAACGCCGCTCACCTTCGTACAAAGTACTGACTTCACGACCGCCGACAGCAGTCTCGATCAGTTCATGCACATCAGCGACATTGATACCGTTACGCGCAATGGCATTACGATCAACATCGATGGTGAGGGATTGCTGGCCGGACAGACGTTCTATACGAATATCCTGTGCACCCGGAATGCTGCGTAAAATGCGTGCGATCTGTTCCGACAGCTCACGCAATTTATTCAGATCGTCCCCGAAAATTTTTACTGCAATTTCAGAGCGTACACCAGTCACCATCTCATCCACTCTTTCGGCAATCGGTTGTGACAAAACGATATTGACGCCTGGCAGCACCTCCAGCAATTTGCGGATATCTTCATCCACTTCATCCTGGGTACGACCGGACTCCGGATCGAGTATCACGATCGGATCGGATTCATTCTGCCCGGCCGGGTCAGCAGGAGATTCACCGCGCCCCAGTTTGGATACCACACTTTTCACCCCTGGCACCTTCGATACGGCCTTCATGGCTTCCATTTCCATTTCAATGGCTTCGGACAGGGAAATCGAGGCTACCCGGTTGATCTGGGGAGTCAATGCACCTTCTTTCAAAGTTGGAATAAACGATTTCCCCAGAAATGGAAACAACACAAAAGACAGCAGCAATAATCCCAGCGCAGTGGTAACTGTCAGTTTTCCCCGCTTGAGTGCAGTGTTGAGCAAGGAATGGTAAGCCGCTTTCAGTTTGGCAATGATCGTCGTATCGTGATCGGCCCCCCCTTTCAGGATATAGGCACACAATACCGGGGACAAAGTCAGCGAGACGATCAGGGAAATCGCCAAAGCAATCGCAATCGTAAAGGCCAGCGGACTGAACAACTTGCCCTCCATACCCTGTAACGTCATCAGTGGCAGAAACACCAGAATGATGATGCAAATCCCAAAAATCACCGGTGTACCGACCTCACCCACCGCCTCAATAATGGTACGCGCACGTGATTCCTGCGTGTTGCCACTATGGCCCAGGCGATGAAAGACATTTTCCACCACCACCACGGTGGAATCGACCATCAGCCCGATCGCGATCGCAAGCCCGCCCAGTGACATCAGATTGGCGGAGATACCCTGGTGATTCATTATCATGAATGTCAGTAAGGGCGTAACTACCAGTGTTGCCACCACGATCAGGCTCGAGCGCACATCCCCCAGAAAGATGAACAACACGACGATGACCAGAAAAATACCTTCCATCAGTACCTTGCTGACCGTCCACAATGCGGCATCGACCAGGTCGGTACGGTCATAATACGGAACGATCTGTAATCCGCCGGGCAGCAGTTTCTGCTCATTGATCTCCGCCACCTTTACCTTGACGCGCTCCACGATTTCCTTGGCGTTCCCGCCTCTGACCATCAGCACGATGCCGGAAGCCGATTCGGTATACCCACCCTTGATGACGGCCCCTGCCCTGACCTCCGTGCCCAGTTTCACTTCAGCGATGTCACGCACGAATACAGGCACACCGCGCTCTTCCGACAGGACGATATTGCCAATATCCTGCAGGGTGCGAATCAGGCCAACCCCTCGAACGAGATACTGTTCACTGCCGGTCGGCAGGATACCGCCGCTGGCATTGGCATTATTTTCTGCAACGGCCTTCTCTACCTGGTTCAGTGTCAGATCGTAGTGACGCAGTTTGTTGGGATCCGTCAGCACATGATATTGCTTGACATACCCTCCCTGCGAATTGATTTCCGCCACTCCGGGAATGGATCGCAACATTGGCCGGACAATCCAGTCCTGCACGATGCGCCGTTCGGTCAGTTCTTCGACGGTCAGTGCCCGCTCACCATCATTGGGATGATCGATCGTGTATTGATAAACCTCTCCCAGGCCCGTAGAAACCGGACCCAGGCGCGGGATAATTCCCGGTGGCATTTTACTGGCTGCTTCCAGCAGCCGCTCCATGACCAGTTGCCGGGCAAAATAAACATCGGTTTCATCGGTAAAAACCAGGGTAATGATGGATAAACCGCTCTTGTTCAGTGAACGCATTTCCTCCAGTCCGGGCAATCCGGTCATGGCAATTTCCAGTGGAACCGTCACCAGCCGTTCTATCTCTTCCGGACTGCGACCGACTGCCTCAGTCGCAATCTGCACCTGAATATTGGTGACATCCGGAAACGCATCGACTGACAAGCGTTGTGCTGCATGCAGACCAAACCCCATCAGAATCAGCGTCAGCACGACTATCACCAGCCGCTGCGCCAGCATGGCGCGTACCAGAGAAGTAATCATCATTACTCCAGATCCTTGCGCTTGCGCTCGTTATTCAGGTGAAAGGCACCATCGACGATGATCTGCTGATCCGGTGTCAACCCTTCCAGGACGGGTCTTACCTGATTGATCATTTCATCCAGTTTGACCGGAGTCAGTGTGAAACCGCCATCTTCCCGGGCAATGAACACATGATCCTCATTATTCTCACGTACCACCGCCCCTTCCGGGATGACCAGACGCTCACGCGCGTGTTCATCGATATTCACTGTGGTCAGCATATCCGGACGTAACCTGCGTTCAGGATTATCCACTTCCGTGCGGACAGTTACCGTTCGTGTCAGCGGATTGACGATGTCGGATACAAAAATGATGGTTCCATCGAAACTCGTGTCCCCCAATGCAGGTACGCGCACTTCCACATGCTGACCCAGCTCGACAAAATGGGCAGCATGCTCCGGGACATCCCCCACCACCCACAGCACCGACAAATCAGCCAGTGTAAATAGCTGATCCGAAGGCTGAACCACCTGTCCCAGCGCAACATCGCGTGCAATTACCGTACCGCTGCGCGGTGCGGTAATGACCACGGAAGGCAGGATCTGGCCACGTTTGGTCAGATCCTGCACTGCCTGGTTATCCATTCCCAGCAACCGCAAATGATCCTTCGCCGCACTCAGTTCAGCGTTTGAAACCTGTAATTCCGATTCCCGGCGCTGCAGCTCTGCAGCACTGATGACATCCTCCTCAAACAATTGCTGTGCGCGCATGGCTGCACGCTGTGCCAGTACTGCCAGAGAATTGGCACGCAGATAAGCCAGTTGAGCCTGGGTCAGTTCCGGGCTTGAAATCCTGGCCAGTTTGGTACCGGCGGAAACACTATCCCCCAAATGTGCATAAATTTCGACGATCCGCCCGGTAAAGCTCGCCCCGACCTGAACGAGCTTCAATTCGTTGACCTTGATCTGCCCGGGGACGCTCAGTTTTTCAGCAATATCGGCATAAAAGGGCTTGCCGGTTTTGATCCGTTCGCGTAAATCCGGCCTGAGAAAAATTGTATTGGCATCATCTGTTTCTGCCTTGACGTGTTTTTCCGGAGGCTCCTGTTCCTCTCCGCTCTTGCAACCCGGAACAGACAGTGTGACGAATGCAAGAAAAACAGCAATGATCTGTATCTGCAAATTCATTGAAAAAGGTTACTCCTTTGGATAATGCGCTCGCAGCCGATCTATCTCTGCCGCTGCTGACTGTAATTCGAACTGGGCCTGCAACAGCTCCGAACGGGCATTACGCAACACCCGCTGGGTATCCAGCACCTCGATAAACCCTCTTTCCCCCAGCCGGAAAGCAGCTTCCGCCACACGCAGCGCCGCTTCTGCTTCCTTGACGATACCGCCTTCAAACATTTCCACTCTGCGCCGCGCAATCTCCATCGCCTGCCAGGCGGATTCCAGCAGTCGATTGATCTCATAGCGACGATAATCGAGCGTCTCGCGCACTCTGGCTGCATCTGAAACCGCTGCATCGACTTCACCGCGCCGCTGATAGAAAAGTGGAATCCGTACGCTCAATCCAGCGGTATTCGATGTAAATTGCTTGTCCTGGTAATTGCTGTAAAGAATATTCACTGACGGCAGTACAGAAGCACGCTCCTGGTCGATTCGCAGATGTGCGCGATTCTGCTCTGCCTCCAAACGCAGAATTTCCGGATTCACAGTTGATAACTCAACACGTAACGCTTCAAGTGAAGGCAATTCGACCGGATCACCGAGCGAAGCAGTCACGTTGAATTCAGGTGGCAAGGCGCCTGCTGTCAATTGCAACAGAGCAATACGTGCCCGTTCGGTATTCAATAATGCTGCCTCTTTTCTGCTCGCTGCCGTCATTACTTCGGTATCGGCACGAATCAACTCGAAGCGGGCAGTTTCACCCGATTCAACGCTCAGCTTGATACGACGCTGTATTTCCCCCATCAGATCATGAATATCTGATTCCATCTCAGCCAGACCACGTCGCAACAGAAATTCATAGATATGTACCCGAAGTTGCGCCGCCAGATCTGCCCGTGCCTGTTCCAGATTTGCGCGACTGGCTTCCACCCCGGCCTCTGCCGCACCGATCCGGGCACGCCGCACAAATGGATTTTCCAGTGACTGACTGACTGTCACCTGCCGTTGCATGGAAGCCGGCCCGGTATCAATCTCAGGTAAACGCTTACTGTCAGGGCCAGCCATAAAAGTAACTTCAGGGTTGGGAAATGCCGATGCACTGGTAACCTCTGCCCTGGCTATCTCGACCTGTGAACGGACAGCCTGCAGCAAGCCATTGGCCTGTAAACCCATACGCTGAATATCAGTGACGGTATATCCGCCTCCCGCCGCCAGAACCGGATAATTTGATCCCGTAAATAAAGCGAAGCCAGACAGGAAACTCCAGAGAAAAATTTTCCGCATACAAAATGAAGATAAAAGCTGTATTTTTATAAAGCGAGCAGTTACTGCTCGTTGGCCGCTTTTCGTTTTTTTATTAGACGTTTTTTCCACCACCACCCTGCTGCCAGCAGAGTAAAGAGCGCATACCAGATACCATGAGTCCGCATCCATGCTTCTGGGTTTTCTCGTACAAACAACTGAATTTCAGCCAGATCCGCAACTTGCGGATGCTCACGGGTGGTTTCAGCCGTTTGCAGATGCAGCTCGATCGACAGGTGGTGACGCCCCGTCTTTTCTGGAGTAATGATCCAAGACCACCGGCTCATCTCACCTTGACCGGAAAAGAACTGCACCTGCGGCTCCGGTGGATCGATCGAAAATGCATCTCCGGCTATCCTGGCACGCATTTCAGGGAAAACCTCGCTGCGAATACCTTGCAGCTCGGTTCCGGGATGAGATTTCTTGACGATATCGTTGATACGCCGCGCCAGTTCTCTGGTATTCAGTTGCAATGTGATTTCAAAAGGTTTGTATTGTTTTATTTCTTGCGGCAGGCTGATGACCGAACTGTCAGCCGGCAGTTTCATCATCGTCAGTGGTGGAAAATGTTTCTCTCCATACCACGCATGTGCCAGAAAATTCATCACAAACGGAACAAACAAAACCGCCGCGAGCAACGCCGGAAACACCATACTGAAACGAGTATCTCTTTTATACATCATACCCCCTTCAAACTGAACGGCTCCTGAACGGTCCTTCCATTACCGGATAACATCGCAATCCAATGGAATAGAGAGTAGACTCGAGGAAAAAGAGGAGTGGTTCTTCTGTAATGGTGCATGGTGTTCCTTGTTTCGTTGCCCATCGAGGGTATCCCGCATTGTATCCGGAAAATTCACTGGTCGGAATTCGGGCTGCAGTCCAGGCTGGTGCCCGGTATGTTGAAATTGACATTCAACTGAGCCGCCAGCTGACTCCCTATCTCTGTCATGACGATGATCTGAAGCGATTGACCGGCCGCAATGCCTATCTGACCAGACTGAAAGACGATGAAATCGATACACTGACCGTCTCCTGCCCAGATGTCACGTGTTCAGCCGGTACAGAGCCTGCTCCAATTCCCCGTCTGGCAGAATTCTGCCGCTATCTGGCGCAGCATCCCCAAGTCACCACCTTCGTCGAAATCAAATCTGAAAGCATTGCCCGGTTTGGTCTGAGCAAAACGATGGATGCGATTCTTCCGGTCATTGATGTGGTGCACACACAATGTGTCCTGATTTCATTCGACTGGGAATTGATTGCACTGATCAAATCGCATCAGATGTACAAAACCGGCTGGATCATCGAACACTGGACTGACGAACAATCGGCCATGGCAGCACGCTTGCAGCCGGATTATCTGTTCAGCAGCATCCGCTGTCTTCCCGAAAAACTCGATCAACTCTGGCCCGGCCCCTGGCAATGGGTGATTTATACAGTCGATGATTACGCTACGGCACTCGGTTATGCAGAAGCCGGCATTACACTGATCGAAACCGATGCGATCGGCACGCTGCTCGCTCCCTGACCCGAACCATGCCTACAACCCGCCACTACGACATTGTAATCATAGGAGGAGGAATTCAAGGTGCAGCCGTTGCACAGGCTGCCGCTGCACTTGGCTACAATGTGCTGGTGCTGGAAAAAACTGCTTTGGCTGCAGGAACTTCGAGCCGTTCAAGCAAACTGGTCCACGGCGGTCTGCGTTATCTGGAAAGCGGCCAGTTCGGACTGGTATGGGAAAGTCTGAAAGAACGGGCTGCGCTCCTGCACCTTGCGCCTTCACTGGTCAGATTGCAGCCATTTCATATCCCCATTTACGATCAGACTTCGCGCGATACGCTGACCATACGCGCAGGGCTCAGTCTCTATGCCCTGCTTGCAGGATTGAGCAAAGGCGCAGGCTTTCATTCCATACCAAGAAGGAGATGGGGGGAGCTGGACGGCCTCTCCACGCGAGGACTCAGACATGTCTTCCAGTATTGGGATGCGCAAACCGACGATCAGGCGCTCACCCGGGCGATCATGCATTCTGCCTCCTCGCTCGGGGTGGAATTACACTGCCCGGCCGAATTCATCCACGCTAGAATTTCCGGAGAGATTTGTGAAATAGAATTTCTGGAAAATAACCAAACTTACCAGTGTACGGCAAGCTCGCTCGTCAATGCTGCCGGCCCATGGGTCAGTCAGGTAGCGGAACGAATCTCGCCCGCACCACCGGCATACCCGGTAGAGCTGGTACAAGGCACTCATCTGATACTGGAAGGAAGTCTGGATAAAGGCTGTTATTACCTCGAATCACCACAGGATCGAAGAGCCATTTTCGCGCTGCCATGGAAACAGCATATTTTACTGGGCACAACTGAAACAGTATTCGAAGGAGCACCCGACAAGGCTCTCCCGCTGGTATCCGAAGAAAACTACCTGCTGGGTTGCTTCCGGTATTATTTTCCCGATCACGGCGCCACGGTACGGGAACGCTTTACCGGCCTGCGCGTACTGCCCGTATCGCGCAACAACCCTTTCGGTCGCTCGCGTGAAACTCACCTGCAATGTGATTCGCCTGAATCTCCCCGGATTGTGGGAATTTATGGGGGAAAACTGACTGTCTGCCGCGCAACTGCCCGGAAAGTTCTGCATACTCTGCGGCCTTCACTACCCGTCCGGATTCCCAAAGCAGATATTTCACAACTGACACTCAAACTGCCTTAATCCGGTCATTCGACTTACATTGATGAGCTCAGACTTACCGACGATCAATTCCCGGATCAATCGAGCAGCAGATCAGTCAATCTGGAATTACGGTAATACCACATGGTTTGACTGGGGCTTATTTTTCTCGATCTTCTCCATTTTTTTTGCCCGGCGTGCGATCTCTTCTTTGATCTCTTCCAGAAAACCATTGTTTTTCTTGTGCTGCTGTTTTGTCTTCCACCATGTAAAGCAGACGATCACCCCCAGCAAAATCGGCACAAAACTCACCACTTCAATCCCATCGAACATTAAAAATACAACGCCAGTCGAGATACCAAATACACCCAGTAATCCCGTTAGGTATCCCTTGCGTCCATCCCAGACCGATTGGACATATTTGGCACACCATGCCTCGATCTGATCCCGGGTCGATACCAGTTCTTCATCTGTCCATTTTTTGAGATTCATTCGTCCTCCTGATCAATTATCAATGATGAGCTTCCCGGGGCACCCGGATGATCCAACCCGACACAAGATACCTGGATTATGATTCGGAAAGATCATATAAATGGAGTGCCGCCCGAAGAAGCGCCAGAAATCAGCATCGTCCAAGTAGCAAAGTTTATCAGTACCTGTATACGCTCCAAGTGCATTTTTTACTGC
>ENA-UOUJ01000252-UOUJ01000252.1-activated-sludge-metagenome-genome-assembly--contig:-NODE-252-length-42410-cov-4.831023_pt1 | contig 42410 bp, 32 predicted proteins | sample MGYA00249839_ERZ747224 | MGnify/ENA primary metagenome ERZ747224 (study PRJEB28782, sample SAMN03220277) | activated sludge metagenome | biome: wastewater; feature: sewage sludge; material... | reverse complement strand
AGGTACAGATGTAACCATCGTTTCTTTCAACAAGATGATGAAAGTAGCGCTGGGGGCCGCTGCCGAACTTGAGAAAGAAGGAATTAGCGCCGAAGTGATTGATTTAAGAACCATCAGGCCGCTTGATTTAGATACAATCATGACCAGTGTAAGAAAAACCAATCGTCTGGTAATTGTAGAAGAACAATGGCCTTATGCCTCTGTTTCTACCGAAATTTCGTACAATGTGCAAAAAGATGCCTTTGATTATTTAGATGCGCCAATAAGACGCATTACGGCTGCTGATGCGCCATTGCACTATGCACACAATCTGGTGGCTGCCGCATTGCCAGATGTAGAACGCACAGTGAAGTTGGTGAAAGAGGTAATGTATTTAAAAAAATAATATATCTGCTATAAATAATTGATTATATTATTTTTACAGAAATTACCATTTCTTTAAATAATATAAAATACCAGTGTGCCAAAATCCAAAGTACAGGAGTCGCAAGCCAATATTCTCGTTGTAGATGATGAAATAGCCATCAGAAGGACACTATCCGAAATTCTTTCGTTTGAGGGATACAGGGTAATGGAAGCTGCCGATGGCGCAGAAGGATTAAAATTGTTTAAAGACAATAACTGCAATCTGGTACTTTGCGATATCAAAATGCCTAAGATAGATGGCAATGAGTTTTTGCAAAAGGCGCTGGAAATAAACCCTGATGTACCCGTAATAATGATTTCAGGCCATGGCACTATTGAAACTGCGGTAGAGCTGGTAAAAAAAGGCGCTTATGATTTTTTATCAAAACCACCTGATCTAAACCGGTTACTGATAACCATTAGAAACGCCCTCGAAAAGGTAAATTTGATTTCAGAAACTAAAATTTTACGAAAAAAAATTTCAAAAACTCAGGAAATTATCGGGCAATCGGCAATGATTCAAAGAATCAAAGAAACCATTGAAAAGGTGGCCCCCACAGATGCAAGAGTGCTGATTACCGGCGAAAACGGAACCGGTAAAGAATTAGTAGCCAGATGGCTTCATGAAAAAAGCAATCGTTCTGCTAATCCGTTAGTAGAAGTGAATTGTGCGGCTATTCCATCAGAACTTATTGAATCTGAACTTTTTGGACACGAAAAAGGCTCTTTTACCTCTGCCATTAAGCAACGAATCGGTAAATTTGAGCAGGCAGATGGCGGCACTCTTTTTCTTGATGAAATTGGAGACATGAGTCTGAACGCTCAGGCAAAAGTATTGCGGGTTTTACAGGAAGGAAAAATTACAAGAGTAGGCGCCGATAAGGACATCAATGTAAATGTAAGAGTTGTAGCTGCAACTAATAAAGACCTGCTAAAAGAAGTGGAGGACAAAAAATTCAGGTTAGATCTTTACCATCGTCTAAGTGTAATTTTGGTTCACGTGCCTCCGTTAAATGAAAGAAGGGAGGACATTCCATTGCTGATTGACCATTTTCTAAAGGAGATTTGCTTCGAATATGGAATTGCCAAAAAAGGAATTTCAAAAGAGGCTGTAGATACGCTTAAACATTACAATTGGACAGGAAACATTCGAGAATTGCGCAATGTGGTAGAAAGATTAGTTATTCTTGGCGATAAAAACATTTCCTATGAAAATGTAATCAGCTATGCAATGCCAAAATAAAATGGGTATCCATTCCGTGCTTTTTAATCACCTTTTGATTTTTCGCCCACAAACCAGTGCTCCTTGTCTCTAAAAAGGACATTAAAGGTGGTAAGTGTTCCATAACAACGAGTTATATATTGCTGAATATTTACTTTTTCCTCATCAGAAAGGTTTTTACTGCTGTTGATATTTTGCTCCAGAACCCTCAGCCTATCACGAAGCATTACTATTTTATGGAAAAAATCTTCAATCGGCAATTCCTTAGGTTTCAATGACTTATCAGAAGGTTGGAGTATCAAAGTTCCTCCTTTCCATTTATCGCCCAGTGGAACAATATCAGTGGTTCCTCCCCACAAGCGTAAAATCTTTAATAATGACTTTTCAACCTCCGATGTGGTTTCTATTTCAGCAGTAACATTTTCAGCAATAATTTCATCCAGTTTGGGATCATTTTTATCAATTTCTTTTACCCCGTCATGAATAAAAGAAATAAGGTAAGTAGCATATTTGATGCCTACGATTACACCGGGGCCATAAAGCGTATGCTGCAATCTGGTTCCTATTCCTAATTTTTCCTGTTCCATAATATTTTTTAAAAGTTAAAAATAAACATTGCCATTGAAATAAAAAAGTAAATACCAAACACTGTATTATCACACAAAAAAAAGCAACTGATAGCATAATCAATTATCTATCAATTGCTTTTAAAAAGTAATTCTTATATAAAAGCAGTTACTTAATATTAAATGCTTTGCTAACTGCCTCCAAATTTTTATAATCAAGATTTCGGGTTGCACTCGAACTGATTACTGTACCGGGCACTATTACATACTTGAATTTGTAGGTAGGTATGGTATAAGCGGCAACTTCAGGAACAGCGTCACCTGCATTATTAGGAGAAAAATAGTATAACAATCTTAATTTACCGGGCTCAGGTGTGGTAAATTCAACATGGTAATAGAATGCTCTCTGAGTATAATCCAGAATACTAAAAGGCAAATTGGCATAAACATTAGGATATTCCAAATCTGGAGTAAAATACACCAATACTAAACCATTGTCAATAACAGATTGCGTAATTGAAGGCTCACTTATATCAACAAAACGAGCAGTATGATAAATCCAGGAAGATAATGAATTTTTAAAAATAATATCCCTTACATTATTCCCCCAATCCGTATTTGACAAAGTAATTGTTTTGGATAAGACATTAGCAGTACCTGTTGCACCCGTTACACCCTGAGGACCTTGTGGGCCAATTGGACCTTGTGGACCGGTAGCGCCGGTTGCACCATTAACACCTGCCGGGCCTTGTGGACCTTGAGTACCAGGGGCGCCATTCGCTCCGGTAGCGCCCGTAGCGCCGGTAACCCCTTGTGGGCCTTGAGGACCTGTTGCACCGGTAGCGCCATTAGCACCGGCAGGACCTTGAGGGCCTTGAGTTCCTTGCGCACCGGCAGGCCCCTGATTACCTTGTATTCCTTGCGCACCGGTATCTCCTTTTGGTCCGGCAGGACCCATATCGCCTTTTTTACAACTTGTAAATGTTACAAATAATGTAATAATGATTACAAATAAAATATTGATTTTCATAAAATAACAATTTTTTGATAAGTTATTGCATCCAAAGGTATTAAAGTTTAATAATTTTCCAATAATTTATTTATGAATTTCACTGCTAAAATGAAACTCAATATCAGGATTGTTGGTTATCTCTGTATTTAAAAACCATTCGCTTTGTGCCAAATAGACTACATGCCCATCCTTGTCTTCACCCGTGTTGGCCAACTTAAATTTTGTAAATTCGTCAAGCTTTTTCTGATCTTTACTGGTAAGCCAGGTGGCTTTGTAAAATGGCAACGACCTAAATTCAACTGATGCGCCATACTCATGTAGCAATCGATATTGAATTACTTCAAACTGTAAATCACCTACACATCCTACAATTTTTTTTGTTCCACCAAATTGAGTAAAAAGCTGCGCAACCCCTTCATCCGTCAATTGAAGCAATCCCTTTTCAAGTTGCTTGGTTTTCATGGGGTCCTTATTTACTACTTCTTTAAATATTTCGGGCGAAAAGGAAGGAATCCCTGTAAAATAAAAATCTTCCCCCTCTGTCAATGTATCCCCTATTTTAAAATTTCCGGTATCAAACAAACCCACCACATCGCCTGGGTAGGCATCTTCAATTACACTTTTTTCGCGAGCCAAAAATGAATAGGGGTTGCTAAACCTTACGTCTTTATTCAATCTTACATGATGAAAATATTTGTTTCTTTCAAACCTGCCGCTACATACTCGTAAAAAAGCAATTCTGTCGCGATGTTTGGGATCAAGATTCGCATGAATCTTAAACACAAAGCCACTCAATTTAGTATCTTGTACATCTACAATACGTTTATTTGTTTCTCTGCTTTGTGGTGCGGGAGCAATACGTATAAATGTATCCAACATCTCCTTTACTCCGAAATTGTTGATAGCGCTGCCAAAAAACAATGGCGATACGGTGGCTTTAAGATAATCCTCCACGTTTAGCGCTCCATGAACGCCGTCCACCAATTCTACATCTTCACGCAATACAGATGCGTCATGGGTTCCAAGCTTTTCTTCTAATATTTTATCATTTATATCATTTACAGCTATGGTTTCATCTCCTTCTGCTTTAGTATTAGCCGTAAACAATCGTAGGTTTTTGTCATGTAAGTTATACACGCCTTTGAACTCCTTACCACTATTTATTGGCCAGGTCATAGGATGCAACGAAATATTTAATTCCTTTTCTATTTCTTCAATCAACTCAAATCTGCCTTTACCATCCCTGTCCATTTTATTTACAAAAACAATTACCGGCGTATCCCGCATCCGACACACTTCCATCAGCCTACGGGTTTGTGCTTCTACCCCGTTCACACTATCTACCACCAATATCACACTATCTACAGCCGTTAGGGTTCGGTAAGTATCTTCTGCAAAATCCTTGTGACCTGGCGTATCCAGGAGATTTATCAAAATCCCGTTATATTCAAAACTCATCACCGATGTTGCCACCGATATCCCTCTTTGTCTTTCAATTTCCATAAAATCGGAAGTGGCCGATTTTTTAATTTTATTGCTTTTAACAGCGCCTGCTACCTGTATGGCTCCCCCAAACAATAAAAACTTCTCAGTCAGGGTTGTTTTACCTGCATCGGGGTGACTGATGATGGCAAAAGTGCGCCTTCGTTGTATTTCTTCACTAAACTTCATTAATATATTTTTAAAAACGGCTGCAAAGGTAATCAGAATCAATGTTTATTACACTTTCAAATATATCTTTGCATCTTCATTATGTCAAAAATAATAATTCTCGGGCCCGGTTATCCACTTAGAGGCGGCGGACTTACAACATTCAATCATCGCTTGTGCAAAGAATTTCAGGCGATGGGGCACGATTGCGAAATATGGTCGTTTTCATTGCAATACCCATCCATTCTGTTTCCGGGCAAAACTCAGTTTAGTGAAGAACCTGCACCTGAAGGTATAAATATCCAATCTAAAATAAATTCAATAAATCCTCTTAACTGGTTTAAGACGGGCAATCAGCTAAGGAAGGAAAAACCAGATGTAGTCGTAGTACGTTATTGGCTTCCTTTTATGGGGCCGGCCTTAGGTACCATTTTAAGACGCGTGAAAAAGAATAAACACACAAAAGTGATTTGTATTGCCGATAACGTCATTCCGCATGAAAAAAGACCCGGAGACAGCCTGTTTACAAAATACTTCATCAAAGCCTGTGATGGATTTATCACCATGAGTGAAAAGGTGATGAGTGATTTAAGAAAGTTTGATAAACTGAAACCTGCATCATTAGTACAACATCCGCTTTATGATAATTTTGGTGATATTATTTCAAAAGAAGCAGCGAGAACCCATCTCAGGCTGCCAATGGATGAAAAGATAATTCTCTTCTTTGGCTTCATCAGAAAATATAAAGGCTTAGACCAGTTATTAGAAGCTTTTGCAGAAATTAAACCTCAAATTTCAAATCTAAAATTATTAGTTGCAGGTGAGTTTTACGAAGACGAAAAACCATATCAGGATTTGATAGGAAAGCTGAATATCAAAGATGATTTGATATTGCATACCCATTTCATCAATGATAGTGAAGTAAAATATTATTTATGTGCCTCGGATGTGTTGGTTCAACCATACAAAAATGCCACACAAAGTGGCGTAACCCCTCTTGCCTATTATTTTGAAAAACCAATGATAGTAACCAATGTTGGCGGTCTGGCAGCATTGGTACCAAATGAAAAATGTGGTATTGTTACAGAACCAAACCCCGAGTCAATAGCCGCGGGTATTCGAAAATTTTATGAATTAGGAGAGGAACATTTTATTCCTCATCTTCGCAGCGAGAAAAAAAAATATAGTTGGAGTAATATTGTAAATGCAATAATGTCAATATGATTCATAGAAGTAAAGCGCCTTTAAGAATTGGCCTGGCCGGTGGCGGCACTGATGTCAGCCCTTACTGTGACCAGTTTGGTGGCGCTATTTTAAATGCAACCATATCACTGAACGCAAGCGCTACCATTGAATTACGCGAAGACAATAAAATCATCATTGAAGCCTTTGACAGAGATGAAAAGGAGATATATGACTGGGACACTCAGCTATCCATCAACGGAAAGCTGGACCTGCTGAAAGGGGTTTATAACAGAATCCAGATTGATTACCCTTTTGAAAACAAAGGTTTCAAACTCAGCACCTCCGTGGATGCTCCTGCCGGATCAGGCTTGGGAACTTCCTCTACGCTGGTAGTGGCTGTGGTGGGCGCTTTTGTAGAAATGCTTCAATTACCACTTGGAGAGTATGATATAGCCCATTATGCTTATGAAATAGAAAGAATAGATTTGGCTTTAGCCGGAGGGCGACAGGATCAGTATGCGGCTACTTTTGGAGGAGTAAATTTTATGGAGTTTTACAATAACGAAAAAGTAATTGTAAATCCACTTCGTATTCGCCAGCAATACTTAGATGAGCTGGAAAATAATCTCTTGCTTTACTACACCGCTACCAGCAGAGAATCTGCAAAAATCATTTCACGGCAAAGCAAAAATGTAACTGAAAAAAAAGAAAAAACAATTGAAGCCATGCATAATCTTAAAATGCAGGCTTTGATGATGAAAGAAGCCTTGCTGAAAGGCCAGCTGGACGAAATGGGCAATATTCTTAATATTGGTTTTGAGCAAAAAAGGCAGATGGCCGAAGGCATCAATAATCAGTTGATTGACGACATATACGCTGCCGCAAAATCAGCCGGAGCTACAGGTGGAAAAATTAGCGGTGCCGGTGGCGGTGGATTTATGATATTTTATTGCCCGGGTAGTACCAAATATTCGGTAATTAAGCAACTTGCCAAATTTGGCGGCCTTGTTAGAAATTATCAATTTAACAAACACGGTTTAAAAACCTGGAGCGTATAAAAAGATGCAGAAAATAATAAAGCAACTCATTCAAGATTCAATTGATTCGAAACGACAAATTTTAGAAAACGAATCTATTTTATCAACGATTAACCAATTGATTGACGTTATCGTTGCTGCTTTCAAAAACGGAAATAGCGTTTATTTTTGCGGTAATGGTGGTAGCGCCGCTGATGCCCAGCACTTAGCTGCTGAATTTAGCGGCAGGTTCTACAAAGACCGCAAAGCCTTGCCGGCAGAGGCTTTGCACTGCAACACTTCATATCTTACTGCTGTAGGAAATGATTATAGTTTTGATGTTATCTATTCAAGATTGATTCAGGGCATTGGCAAAAAGGGAGATATTTTAATCGGTTTAAGCACTTCGGGCAATTCGAAAAATATAATTCAGGCATTTGAAACCGCCAGAGAAAAAGGGATGATTACGGTGGGTTTCACCGGCGCCGCTGGAGGGATTCTTAAAACTGTTAGCGATTATCTGGTAAATGTGCCTTCTGCCGATACGCCACGGATTCAGGAAAGCCATATATTAATTGGCCATATTGTTTGCCAGTTGGTAGAAGATATTTATTTCAGCGCCTAAAGGTCTTTGGAAAATTAAGATTTGTTTAATGGAAGAAAATTTCAATCAAAATACAATCATTCAAAACGAGCAGTTGGCTCAAATGCCTACTGCCATTATACTTGCCGGAGGACTGGGCACGAGGCTCCGAAATTCAGTTCCTGATTTACCCAAATGTATGGCGCCGGTTGCCGGATTCCCATTTTTGTATTATGTAATTAATCATTTGCAACAGCAGGGAATTCAAAAAATGATCTTCAGCATTGGTTATATGCACGAAGTAATTGAAAAATATTTGAAAGCCGAATTTTCTACCCTTGATTACGAAATTTGTGTTGAGGAAGAACCTCTGGGTACAGGAGGTGCCATTCAGTTTGCAATGCAAAAAGTAATTACAGAAAATGCTTTCGTTTGCAATGGCGATACGCTGTTCAGATTTGATGCTGATGAACTGCTTTCGCAACATCTTAAGAATGATGCAGAATGTACATTGGCGCTAAAACGTAAGAAAAATTTTGATCGTTATGGCGTGGTTGAACTAAATAATCAAAATATTATCAAATCCTTCAAAGAAAAGCAACCCTTCTCCGAAGGATTAATCAATGCCGGATTGTATTTAATAAATAAAGATCAGTTTCTTTCCCGACAATTACCATATAAATTTTCATTTGAAAAGGATTACTTAGAGAAATTTGTTTCGGAAGGGAAATTTTTCGGGTTGGCACAAGATAAATATTTTATAGACATTGGTATTTCTGAGGATTTTAATAAAGCTCAAAAAGAGCTTTCAAGACCAGCCTTTGATCTTAAAAAAATTGACAAATCCTGGACACTCTTTTTAGACAGGGATGGAGTTATAAATGAAGACAGACCGAACAGCTATGTTTTTAATGCAGATGATTTTATTTTCTTTGAAGGAGTTCCGGAAGCCTTTAGAAAGTTATCACGAATATTTAAACACATCTTTGTAGCTACTAACCAACGAGGTGTAGGTAAAGGATTGATGTCTCAAAAGGACTTGGATGATATTCACAAAAAAATGAATAATGATATTGAAAAAGCAGGAGGTAAAATCGATAAAATATATTATTGCACCAATATCAACAATAACAATTTTGACCGCAAACCCAATCCCGGTATGGCTTTACGAGCCAAAGAAGCATTCCACGAGGTTGATTTGAGTAAATCAATAATGGTGGGTAATAACATTAGCGATATGCAATTTGGCAGAGCCGCCGGGATGTACACCGTTTTTGTTACAACTACATTACCAGAGGTCCAACTACCTCATCCATACATTGACCTCGTTTTCAATAATTTAAATGAATTTGTAGATAATTTACCTTAACCCAATAACTCTTTCAGAATTATTGATTCAGGTATTTCGCTATAAAGTCACTATCAACATTAACTGCAATTATTTCTCCCTTAGCATTAATCAGGTAATTGATGGGTATTGCCTTAATTTGCCAACGGTATGCCACACTTTCTTCTGCAGTACTAAAATCGATTAATTGAGGCCAAGTCAATTTGTCTTTTTTAATGGCCTTGTGCCACTTTTTTTCGTCCTCATCTACCGATACGCTTACAATTTCAAAATTCTTGTTTTGATATTTTGAGTACAGTTTCACCAGACTTTTATTGGCTATCCGGCATGGAAAACACCAGCTAGCCCAAAAATCCAGCAATATGGTTTTACCCTTGAAATCATCAATGCTCACCATTTTCCCCTCATTGTTTTTAAGCGAAAATACCGGAACCGGTAGCGGTTTTTCAAGCATTTGGGTAAAGCCAGTTATAGGGAGAGAAAATGCTATCAACAGAACAAATATTTTTAACCTTAAAGCCATTATATAAAAAAAGCTGCTATTTCAAGCAGCCTTATATTTATTACCTTTTGTTAATTTATTTTTTTTCGCAGCAGGATTTTCCGTTGCTGTCTTTTTTACATTCAACCTTCTGACCTGCCTTTTTTGCAGCCATTTTATCTTTGCAGCATTGCTTGTCGCTTTTTTCGCAGCAAGCCATATCATCGCCACCTTTATTCTTTGTGGTTTTGGCATCATAAGTCATGGTGCGGTCATATTTGCAACAGCTATGCAGGTTTTTATATGCTTCATCCACTCCTCTGATATCTCTGGTATCATATCCAACATCAGCAATACTTTGCTGAATTTTTGTTGCACTTGTAGCTTTTTGATCATACTTAACGGTAAGCATTTTCGTTTCTTTGTTCCAGTCTGCTTCTGTGGCTCCTGCTTTTTTTGCAGCTTTTTCAATGTTTCCTTTGCACATACCACAGTTACCCGACACAGGTATCACCTCAGAAGCAATTTGAGCATTTATTACTCCTGTCAAAAAAAATAATGCTGCGGCCAGCAAAAATGATTTCACTTTTTTCATTGTTGAATGTTTTTGTTGATTCAAAGATATTTTAAATAAATTAAAAGTTGCTTTAGGCAGTAAAAATAATATAGAATTAGTTAACAAATCCCCAAAAAATGCCTACCCGAATCATCAATCCCGGATAAGGGTAGCCCGGTACCAATATATTATTATTAAAAAATCCGTATTTATTGCCCAATCTGCCAAAAGAATTCAAGTTTTCTGCCCTTATAAATGTTTTCAAAGAGCCAATTCGGAAGTGAACATAAGCCGCAATATCAGGCAATTTGTATCTAACGGTAGAATCATTGATAAAAAACTGGCCAAGCATAGGTGAATATCGATTTGCTTTGTATGGGCTGGCATATTTCCCTTCGAGCCCCATGGCAATGTTCAGACGACGATATCCAAGATTACCCTCGTAACCAAATCTGTTTCTCGTAAAAACCAAAGGAAGATTAACCGGGGCATTTCCGATAGTCTGTTGAAAATAAGCTTCTGCCCTCCATTTCCACTGCTTTTTGCGCCCGAATTCAAATATTTTGTTTGCAGCTACCTGCAAAACGTTAAATACAGTACTGGTTTGATTGATAACATAGTAATCTGAAAAATATATATAATTGGTAACCAAATAATAATGACCCGATAAACCTAATTTTAATATAGGTTGATAAATATTGGCATAAATATGTGTAAGGTTTTCCTTTTTTAAATGAACCGTATCATTCATCAGGTAAAAATTACTCAATGGATTGGTAATATATACAGGACTTTTATTCACGTTTTCAACCCCCAATTGCAAAGCGCCGATTTTTCTGCCCAACAAGCTCTCAATGCTTCCCTTAGCTTCATAATCACCGGCATTAAGCCCTGCAAAATATAATTTCCCGGAAGCTATAATATCCCATTTTTTGTTTTTAGTACGGTTTCGGTATTCGCCGTGTGCAAAAATATTTACATAATCTTTCTTTGAATTTGTATCAAAAACAGCTTTTAAATTTTGAACGGACAGGCCTGCCTTCAAAAATTGCTGCGTGTTTTTTGCATCGGGAAATGTATATAGCGAAAAATCATTATACAACTCTCTCCATGAATCTTTCAGATCCAAATCAGCGGATGGAATGGACACTCCAAAGTAGTTTAAATACGCATTGACATTGGCAGCAGGGTCAAAATAAATATATTTATTCGTTTTATAAGCAATAGTATGCTCAAACCGTACCCTTGGAAAAAACAATGGTACTACGGTAGTATCCAATACCAAGGAATCCTTTTTTCCTACATCATAATGTTGACGCATCAGAACCGTCAAATCGGAATACTTATTTCCTTGTTTGATACTGGTATTGAAGAAGTTTCCACCGTAAGCTTCAGTGTTCGATCCTCCTATTTTTGTAGGAATATACAATCTTTGTTCAAATTCTTTATTATTCAGATAGTCTTGCGACTCATCTATTCCGCCACTCTCGGTACTTTGCAACTTATTGGCAATCAGTACGAAAAAGTTATTGTACCGTTTATTGACTGATTGAAACCAATTGGTAACCAAATAATTATTATGGCTGGTTTTTTGGTTGCTGAACGAGCCCGGCGCACTGATAAACCTGTAATCAAACTGAATATTCCAGTTGGGTTTACGGTTTTGGGTGTGCATGAGTTCGATAAACTGTTCTCCTTTGCTAGAAAGCATATAATTTATTTCGGAAAAGGGCCTCGTGGTGGTGAAAAACCTTGTTTTTTCCGGTGTAAATTTATATACATCGAAAGCATGCAATCCCACATCCAAACCTGCATTCATCAATGGAGAAAACAAATAAGACTGGGTAGCGCTGCCGGTATTTCCCAAATGATAGTGAGTGGCAGGAATAGGAAATTCCTGTGTAAAATCATGCAACGAAGAGTCGAGTTTATAATTTCTGGCAGTATCTAAATACCGATAAGTAATGGTGATTGAATCTTCCTGGCTTTTTCTTTTTTCAATATTTCCTGCAGCGCCGCCTCCACTGCCCATATTTCTAAACCTGTCAGTAAGACCTCCTACTCCCCTTTGCCCTTGTGCAGTAATACCCAAAAAAATTAATAATATGAATAACCAAAACGTATTCTTCATTAAAAAACAGTCCGTTTTATATTTCTGCAATCATATTCACAAATAACTGCGCCAGTTTAGGTTCGGCCGATTTGGCAGCTTCCAGCACTTCCTCATGGGTTATTATATTTTCATCATCTCTGATTCCGATATCGGTAATTACACTGGCAGCAAATACCGGCAGGTTCATGTGGTTGGCAATAATTACCTCCTGCACAGTACTCATACCCACTGCATCGGCACCCAAAACATGAATCATTCTGTACTCGGCATGTGTTTCAAAGGTAGGCCCGGTAACTACAAAATATACTCCTTCCTTTAAATCAATATTTGCTTTGGCTGCAATTTCTTTGGCTTTTAAAATGAGGTTTTTCTTGTAAGGTTCGCTCATATCGGGGAAGCGAGTACCCCATTCCTCTATATTTTTACCTATAAGCGGGTTCAGGGTGCCAAAACTGATATGGTCATTAATAATCATGATGTCGCCCACCTTAAAACCGGGGTTTACGCCGCCAGCGGCATTACTCAACAACAAAACCTCAATACCCAGCAGCTTCATAATTCTGATTGGGAAAGTAACCTCCTGAGACGAATATCCTTCGTAAAAATGAAAGCGCCCTGACATGGCCACAATCTTTTTCCCCGAAATTTCTCCAAAAATCAACTTCCCTGAGTGTCCTTTCACCGTAGAAACCGGAAAATGCGGAATATCTTTATATGATACTTCCCTTTCAATTTTAATGTGATCTACAAAATTGCCAAGGCCGCTGCCCAAAACAATTCCTACTTGCGGCGCAAGCGCATACTGTCCTTTCAAAAATTCTAAGGCTTCTTTTGCTTTTTCTACAACTGATTGAGGCATAAATTGATTTTAGTGAGCAAATATAATGAAACTAAATCCTTTGAAATAAATATAAAAAAAGATAAGGTCAAGTTTAACTTTTGATGCACAATGAATTATCTTACTTTGAGAAATGAATTTTATAAGTCAATAAAAATCAGTAACTTTAATATCCACAAAAAGCCATTTATGAAAAAAATTTTAGTTACTACCGATTTTTCTCCTGCCTCAAAAAGCGCTGTCCGTTTTGCAATACATTGGGCTACCCATCAAAAGCTCAGTTTGGTTTTTGCAAATGTCTGCCATATTTCTATGCCCGTAAATCAGGATGAAGCCTTTTTGGAAGCATATACCAAACAATTTCTTGCGAAAACAGATGAAAAGTTAAAAATCTTTATCAAAGAGATTTATAATGACTTGAAAATAGACGTAATAAGGATTAACACCCTCACCATCGAAGGAATTGACCCCACTGCTTCACTCCTTTATTATGTGACCCAAAATCCAATTTTTGACTGTATTTGCATCAGCACCAGAGGAGCCGGTAATCTAAAAAAATTTTTGGGTACCAATACCGGCAACCTCATTACCAAATCGGAAATACCGGTGATGGCTATTCCTTCGGGATATGCGGGCACCAATATTGACAAGGTTTTATATGCTACGGATATGAACAATTTTGAGGAGGAAGTACATCAGGTAATCAGCTTTGCCAAACCACTGAAGGCAAAAATAGAAATGGTACATTTTGCATGGCCCAGCGAAACTTTTTTTGATGAAGCCACTATTGTTTCGCCCTTTAAAAAGCATTTTAAATACGGTATTGAGTTTCAATATCAAAAACACGATGCGGTTCACTCGCTTGTACAAAACCTTGAACGACAAATAGCAGAAAAAAAACCTTCGGTAGTGGTGATGTTTACCAAACAGGAAAGAACTTTTTTTCAAAAACTGTTTTTATCCAGCAAATCAGAGGAATTTTCTTTTAAAACAAAAATACCATTACTTGTTTTCAAGAAAGCAGAAAAGGATAACAAGCATTAAGGTTTTAGCAACCGGCCTTTATTTTTATGTATTAACTGCTTCTGAGGAAGTAATTTAATTTCACAATTAAACAAAATTTATATGCCCAAAAACGATCCTCAACCTCAGCCTCAACCTCAACCTTAACCTCAACCTTAACCTCAACCTTAATCTTAATCTTAACCTTACTTCTCCCCCTCCCCACCCTGCTCAAATTACCTGCTTATTGATTTTGTATCATTTACCTAAATATTTTTTAGCTGAAACCCTTATCTTCGTAGCAAAGTTTTTGTAATATGAATCTTCACGAATATCAGGCAAAAGAATTATTGAAAAAATACAACGTACCGGTGCAAGAAGGGTATCCCTGTAGTTCGGTGCAGGAGGCCGAAGATGCCTACCGCAAAATAAAAACCGATACAGGCAATAAGTTTGCAGTTATCAAGGCGCAAATACACGCCGGTGGTCGTGGAAAAGGTACCATTAAGGAAACCGGCATCAATGGAGTGAAAGTAGCAAAATCGCTGGAAGATGTTCAGGATTTTGCAAAAGGTATATTGGGAGGTACATTGGTTACGCTGCAAACCGGCCAGGCAGGCAAGGTGGTTAACAAAATTTTTGTGGCTCAGGATATGTATTACGATGGCCCCAGCCAAAGACAGGAGTTTTACCTCTCTATTTTATTAGACAGAAGCAAAGGGCAGAACGTGATTATGTACAGCACCGAAGGCGGCATGAACATAGAAGAAGTAGCTCATAACACGCCCGAAAAGATTTTCAAAGAATGGGTGCATCCATCAGGGGGGTTGCAACCATTTCAGGCAAGAAAAATTGCATTTAACTTAGGATTAAAGGGAGATGCATTTAAAAATTGCGTAAGATTTGTAACCAATCTTTATAATGCTTATGTAGGGCTTGACTGCAATATGCTGGAAATCAATCCTTTATTTAAAGCATCAGATGAAAAAATAATAGCGGTGGACTGCAAAATGAATATTGACGATAACGCAATGATTCGTCATGCCGACCTTTCTTCGCTCAGAGACATTACCGAAGAAGACCCGACAGAAGTGGAAGCCGGAAAGTACAATTTAAATTTTGTTAAGCTGGACGGGAACGTGGGTTGTATGGTAAATGGCGCCGGGCTGGCAATGGCTACGATGGATATGATTAAACTAAGTGGCGGCGAACCGGCCAACTTCTTGGATGTGGGCGGCACTGCAAATGCACAAACAGTGGAAGCCGGATTCAAAATCATACTGAAAGACCCTGCCGTTAAGGCAATTCTTATCAATATTTTTGGTGGTATAGTTCGGTGCGACCGTGTGGCACAAGGAGTGATTGATGCTTATCAAAATCTGGGCAATATTCACATTCCCATCATTGTGCGCTTGCAGGGAACCAATGCAGAGGAGGCTAAAAAACTGATTGACGAAAGCGGTCTGAAAGTGCAATCTGCCATTTTGTTGAGCGAAGCCGCCGAATTGGTAAAGAAGGCAGTAGCCTGACAGGAGCAATTCCAATCAACTAAATTAAATTTGCATGACTCCTTTGCAAAGAAAAATTTTTGAAGCCCTTTTAAACGGGGGAAAAATAAGCGGCAACCCCAAGTATGGCTACAGGTTAAAAGACAGCATGGCTAATCCCCTGCTCAAATTTTCGCACCGCACTTTTTTTCAAATAAAACACTTTCTCCGATTGGAGAAAAGCCAATTTGTACTCAACAAAAAAGAAGTGCGTAGCCTCAGCAAAAAATATTGGTTAAAAAAAGCGTATCTGGAAGAATTAAAAAAACAAAAAATATCTTAAAAATCAGATTCAGGCGATTGAGATAAAATCTAACCGCCTGAATCTGCTCTCAAAAACAATTTCTTCTTTTTCAAAAACTGAGGAAAGCTTTATTTAAAACTACTTTCCTCTACTACTTATAGCTTACAGTTTTGTTTAGCAAACCGATACCCCTTAACTGGGTTTTGCCATAAGCGCTTCCATTATACATTTGCTTAAAGCCAATATCCACCATTTTATGAGTACCGTCAGTCATTTTAAAAATAATATATGCTGTCTGGAAACGATCAATTATTTTTCCAAAACCATCACGGTCATAACCCCAATCCGGATTTTTGATAATTGCTTTCACCGGTACCCTCCCGTCATCATAAATTGTTTTTGCTATTGCTATCATTTCCGCCTCTAATTTGGGGTTTGAAATGGCAGCCTTGGGCAACACATCATTATCCTCAATTTTCATCTCTTTCTTTAAATGATTACATACCTCAATCCATTTTTCTTTGGTTTCTTTTCTCCAGCTCGGGAAACTGTTCTTTGACAGGTCTTCATAAGTACTCAATATTTTATGATATTCTTCATTCTCCACTTTTTTTTTTGGATGATTCTTAAAGTCATCTGCCGCAATGTCAATCTGATAAGATAAATACGCCGCAATAGGCACATGTCCGTTTTGATGTAATACTTTAATGCTATTGAGCCAACCTACCAGAAATTCCTTTACTGAAGAAAAGGCTACATTTTCACGATATAAAGCCATTAAACGCGCCTCCTCATTTTTCCAATTAGTGATGCGTTCTTCAAGCGTCCTCACATTATTTAGTGAGTTTTTTACAATCACTTCATGATAGCCATATCCTAAGGAAAGGTATTTATTATCCACATCAAAATTATAAACCATTATCAGCGCATCATTTTCGCGTTCCAATTTGGCCAGAATCGTATTTGTGTTTCTGAAATCACTATTAATGCTACCGTCGGCCATGCCTTTCAATACAGCTCTTCCTTCCAACAGCATAGCGTATAATTCTTTGGGGGCACCCCTGTAGGCCGCAAACATTATATGTATCATATTTTCAGCGGGCAGTACCCTGTCTCCACTATTTTCATACTTGAAAAGAAAAGGGTAAGTTGTATTTCCTGATGGATACATATAAGAAAGCAAGGTCCTCAGTTGTTGTAAATAAGGCTCCGACAGCGCAGACCCATTGTAAAAATACATGGGTTCTTTCTCTCCTGCATTTAAATAAACCCCCAAATCTATAGTTCCATAAGATTTTTGGAGTTTGCTAATAGAAACGCCTATAACAGGGTCAATATCTTTTGGATTGCCAATTTCAGTTTTGACAATCTTTGATGGAGCCTGTTGCTTCGCAGGTTCATTTGAAGAAGTTTCTTTTGTTTTGCTGGCAGCGCTCTTGGTTGCCTCTTTCGCTTTGTTTAAAATATTGCCTAACTGACTACGAGCTGGTTGCAATGATGAAAATAGTATTGCAATTGCAAGTAAAATTGTGCCTGTTTTCATATTAAAAAATTTAGGGTTAAATAAATAATGTAAATAATTTTTGTGCGATACCATGATAATCTTTCTAACACATTTTGAAACAGCCTTTTTCCCAAAATCGAATTAACTCAATTATACAAAATACCATTTTCAATAGCTGTAAGCAAGGATAATGGTGTAAGACTATATATCTCTGAAAAATGAATTTTCTTCTCAGTCTTAAATATCAGCATCCTGCTATACAATATTTCTTCCTTTATCTGGCGGGAGATACAAAAAACAAACAATATTAAAATCAGCGTTAACCTTAGTACAGATAAATATCTGTTTCATACGCTACCTCGTTTATTATATATGTAATTGCTAAAACTTTAACAAACTTTAAAATTTGTAGCACTTGTATCAAAGTTACAATAAATCCCTGAACAGAGATTTATGATTTATATCATATTAAATGCAGTAGGTTTTGTTATTCCAAAAATGCGTTTAGCGCCGGCGAGGGTTTCCTGTCTGTGTTCCATGCGCTCAAGGGATACCCGCTCCACACCCTTGCGCCCTGTGGCTCCCAGTATAATACACCCAACCCTTTGCCGCCGGGTACTTCCTTAACTTTTTTGATAACCGCCTTCAGCATGTCGTAGGTATTTTGAACTTTAGTATCTTCTCCTCCTACTTCCACCACCATCACTTCTTTTCCATAACGAGCAGTCATATCTTTCAGATTATTGCCTAAATCATCAATGGACAAAGTGTAATCCGGCTGTCCCTCTAACCAATAGGGATAATAAGACATACCGATTACATCATATCTGCCGCCATATTTTTGCGCATTGTCAAACCACCATCTGAAACGGGCATTATTATTTCCCTGATCAATATGGAGTACAACTTTTGACTGAGGGCTTACTGCCTTAACGGCATCATAACCTTTATTGAGCAATTGTACTAACTGGTTCCAGTTATCAGTACTTCCTTCGGGGTAAAGAAATCCGCCCGGGATTTCATTACCCACCTGCACCCATTCGGGATAGATGCCGACATTCTTCAAAGCTGTCATCACATCTAAGGTATAGTCATACACATCCTGTAAAAGTTGAGAGTAACTGTGCCCCTCCCAGGCAGCAGGCTTTTTTTGTTTACCCGGGTCAGCCCAACTGTCGCTGTAATGAAAATCAATCATAATCTTCATCCCATGCGCATGAGCACGCGCCGCCATTGCTACAGTTTCATCTTTACTGCAATGGCCATTGATTTTATCGTCTGAAGGATTGACCCAGGTGCGCAGCCGAACCGTATTCATTCCATGGTCTTTCAAAATCTTCAAACAATCTTCAGCCTGACCCTTTTCGTTGAAAAACTTAAACCCTGTAGCTTCCATTTGCGGCAGCCAACTAACATCGCCGCCTTTTGCAAAAGAGGGATTGTTTTTAACCACTTGCTTTTTGGTTGAGCAGGATGTTGAAAGCGCAAATAAAATAATCACTATTATCAATCTTCTGAAAAAAAACATGGCTGTTTTCGTTATTTATTTCACAAGGTATTTAAAAATTTTTGTAATTAGCTATCCCAATTTTATGCTCTCTTCCATTTCAAACATAATAACACAGTCACTTAAAATCATTTCTCCGTTATTCAAATTTTTAGATAAAAAAAATCATAAAAAAAAAAGTAAAAATTTTGTAACCTTTTTTATTCTTACCTACCCAAACCTATTATAACAATCACAATTAAAAACAAATATTATGAAATCAATTAAAAACTTCTCAAAAAAATTCGTAACAGCAGTCGCATTCGTGGCTATGTTCACATTAACAGCAAACGCTCAGACCCATAAAATGCCAATGACGGTTTCTACTGATCAGGTGGCGTTGGCTAAAGCAACTTATAATCAAAAAACCCTGGATCTTCGTACGGCCATGCGTTTCCTCTGGTCTCAACACATGGAATGGACTTATGCGGCAGTAACTGCGTTTTATACTACCACTCGTAATTATGATGCAACCGCAGCCCGTTTATTACAAAATCAGGATGACATAGGCAATGCTATCAAACCTTTTTATGGCAATGCAGCAGGTGATGCGCTTACAAAATTTTTGAAAGAGCATATTGTATCTGTAGTTAAAGTAATGACCGCAGCTAAAAGAGGCGAGCAGGATAATCTGAAAAAAACAGTTGCAGCCTCTTATCAAAACGCTCAGGAAATTGGTGATTTTCTGGCTAATGCCAACCAATATTGGCCAAGGGATTTTGTTCGTGATATGCTGAAAACACATATTGATCAAACACTGGTTTATGCTACTGCCATCCAGCACGATGATTTTGCAAGTGGTATCAATTCTTATGGCGAAGCCGAAAAGCACATGATGATGCTGGCTGACGCTTTGAGCGAGGGCATTATAGCGGCTTTTCCTGACAAATTTGATGTAGCGCCTGTTAAGGCCTCCAAAAAATCAAAGAAATAATAAACCTTCTTGTTGATTTCAACGGCCGTTTGCTTTCGTGGCGAGCGGCTGTTATTTTAATTTTCCGCTTTATTTTTCTTACTGAATTGATTATAATCCAGAAAATATATAAACCGCAAACTTAACTCATTTCCGTGAGGAAGGCCAAACTGATTATTCAGGTTATTGAAATAATTGTTTTTGCCGTTTATGGGCATTGACATTATTTCATTTTCACCCAACCAGTTTTTGTAGGCAATAATCAATCGACTGCCAAGCCGAAAATCCCAGGTGAGAAAAAAATCGGCATTGAAAAAATTAATATTCTGATCCTGATTTTTTATAAAAGAGTGATCCAGGAGTTTTCCTTTATTGTTTACATTAAAATACTTTGTATAACCTACTTTATTCCAATAATGACGAATTCTGGCTGTAAGATTTAAACGCGGAGTGAAATTATATATTCCCGATAAAATTGCCGAGAAAGAATAATTATTCCTGAAAGCAACTATCGGATCACCATTATTTTCTCTCACAAATGCAAAACCCAACTGATTATTTTCTTTTGTGGAGTTGGTTTGTAAATCCAGTTTAAACCGGTTTCCGAAACGGTAACGCAAACCAAGTCCCAGATTTAGAAGATGATTATCGTTTTTGGGAGCAGTCCCATAACCAATGCCATAATTAAAAAACAATTTTTTGCGGCTGTCGGTACTGCCACTCAGTGTCAGATGGACATTCTGTGGATAAGCCAGATATTTACCGGGTGTTCTCAATTCAAAATAATCATGTGTCCACACAGGAGAATAAGAAGCCATAAAAAAAATATCCCAGAAATTATGAAATATCCACATAAAGGTACTTTCCATTTTATACCTGCTATATACATAGGGATTGTAGAGATATTGCAGTGTGGACGACAAAGAATAATTATAACTTAAGAAGTTTTTAGTAGGCGTATTTTGCTGATAACTTACACTTCCCTGATAGGTTACGTCATTGGGACTGAACAATATGCCAAGGTCATTAGGATCATATTTTTCGGAAAGAATACTTTGCAACACAGAATATTGCCACTTGCCGCTAATCTTTCCATATTCAAGCGAAGTATTAAATCCATCGTAGGAATTTGCTCCCCATATTTTGCTATAGCTTGCTTTTGCTGAAAATTGATGTACATTTTCTTTATCAAATAATGCCAGATCTAAGGCTGACACATTGGCATCGCGGCTAGTACCGCTACGCAACACATTAGTATTGGTAAAGGTGATATAAGATCTCGCCTTTAGCGTCTGATCCAAAACCAGAATATTGTAATTAGCTAACGGTTCGGTACGGATAACGGAGTCTTTGCCCGAGTTGATATTTTTAACAATAGCATCCATAGGAGTGGTAATCGCATTAAAAAAACCAATTCCCAATTTTTTCTGATTTCTTCCGGATAGCTTTATTGCATTATACAATTGTGTTAATGGAGGATTTTTAATTATTTCGAGGTCGGGATTCATTTCCGGCAATTCTTGCACATCATAATACAAACCCGGAGTAGAACCCACGCGGCGGGAGTAAAACAATCCCGACTTATTAAACAGTTCGGTGCCCTCGGTAAAAAAAGGCCGGTTTTCCTGAAACTGAATTTCGTAAGGAGTAAGATTATTGACCACATTGTCAGAAACCACCTGTCCAAAATCGGGAATAAGGGTAGCATCCAGTGTAAAGCTCTCATTAATTCCATACTTCAGATCTAATCCGCCATTTTTTAGCCATTGCCCCAAATGACCGTTTATTTCGGGATTGTTTCTGTAGCCGGTGGATAAATATGGCGAAAAACTTAACCTCAATGGCGGTTCAATATTTGTAAGCCCCTGTAAAATGCCAAACTGATTTACAAACCCATCAATATCAGGATTTATAGGGCTCCAGCTACTGGATTCATTGGTACGCCTTACGGACCTTATAAACTGCAGCCCCCAGTCCTGAACCTCTTTTTTTGAAAAACGAAGAGAGAAGTAAGGAATTTTCATTTCTACTACCCATCCGTCCTGTTTAATACCGACTTTGCTTTCCCACACTGCATCCCAAGTTTTATCGCCATAATCGCCAAATCCTGAACTCAGGTTAGGGCCAAGGCGTGCATCACTCTGCACATTGGATGAAGTAACCAAAAACTGAAATCCATTCTGGTGGTCATTATAAGTGTCAAAAAAGACTGAAAAATAGTCTGCATCATTCTGTTGTTCACCATCACGAGCAGTAATTTGTCGGCGGATTAGAATTGGATCATCATAAAGATAAGCTCCTACATAGACCGCATTATCATCATACAAAATCCTCACTTCTGTTTTCTGAGCTGCCTTTTGACCAAAAGACGGAAAACTCACAATAAAATCAGAAGCAGGTTGAGCATTTTTCCATTCATCTTCTTCCAAATTTCCATCAATTTTCGGAGCCTGCTCAATTTTTACAGCTTTTAAAATCCTCGTCTGAGAAAATGAAGGAAACAGAAACAGAAGCAATGACAAGCAAAATATGATTTTATAGCCCATGGATTATAGACAGTTACACAAATTTAAAAAAGGAAATGCTATCAATGCTATAATTTGGGATATATGGTATTATAAGCGTATGAATTAATTTGACAATGCTACGAAAGAATATAAAAGCCGCTCAAATCAGTTGTTTGTGTAACCTTTTCTTTATTCAATTTCTCTAATAGAGATAGGTATTGAAGATATTCAAAATTTCCAAAAGTACGTTTTATGAAAAAGTTTTTATCGGTATTTATTATTTTTTTTATTTTCTCTTTTCAGGTGAATGCGCAATATTTAAAAGAAGTGAGAGGGCGGGCATTTGATGCCATCACCATGGAAGCATTAAAGGGGGCTACTGTATCGGACAACAATCCTTCTGTTTATTCTGACGAAACAGGCGCTTTTTTTATTCATACACCCGATACCAGTATTACTATTACCTTCGTTGGATATAAAACACAATTGGTAGCTTTAAGCAACCAAAATGATGAAGTAAATGTAATTCTTGAATCTGAGTCAAAAACGCTAAATGCCATTATAATTACTGCTTTTGAATCAAATAAAAAATTATTGCAAACAGCCGGAGCCATTAGTGTTCTTAATAAAAACGAACTTCAAAAAAATAACGGTATCAGCATTGGACCAGCCCTGAACCGGATACCGGGAGTGAAAATGGAAGAACAAGCACCTGGTAACTTTAAAATTAGTTTGCGCGGTAGTGCGCTGAGAGATCCTTTTGGTGTGCGAAACATCAAAATGTATTGGGAGGATATTCCACTCACGTCTCCTGACAACTCAGCTTCCCATTCTCTAAGTTTTGAACCATCGCAACTCGGTAGTATTGAGGTCATCAAAGGACCTTCAGGAAGTATTTACGGGGCAGGAATGGGTGGCGCCATTCTTTTCAGCAATGATAAACCCGAAAAAAATGAAAATAGTTTAGCAGCCACTGCTACCGTTGGCTCGTTTGGTTTGTTCACAAGTAGCAATACCTATAAATATCGCAACGAAAAATACATTCTTTCTACCAACTACACACATCAGACCTATGACGGATACAGAGAAAACGAATGGGGTAAAAAAGATGCTATTAATTTATTCGGAAAATTTTTTAGCAGTAAAAAAAGAATATTATCATTTATATTGAACCATGATAAAGGAAAATATGGTATTGCAGGTAGTGTGGATAGCTCCTGGGCAAAAAATTCTCCACGAAAAGGCGTACCGTTTTCAATTGAAAATAAAACCGGCGTTCCTGAATACAAATACACACTTGCAGGTTTATCTCAACGATATACATTCAATTCAGCATTTAGTAATACAACCAGCATATACGCCAATTTTCAAAATATGGATCACTCTTATGGCCAGTCGGTATTTTTTAATGCTTTCCTGAGGCAATCTTCAACAGGCTATGGAGGCAGAACAACCTTTCGCTATTCCAAAAGAATTGGGAATATAAAATATAATATCATTTTTGGTGATGAGATTCAGTTCGAACAGGTTTCGGCTGAAACCTATAAACTCAAAAATGCAGACATGGGCGACTTACTAACAAACAACAGAATCAATACAACATCAAACATCCTTTTTGCTCAGGCTGCCATTGATTTCCCTGTCCGGTTTTTTCTTACAGTAGGTGGTAGTTTTAATAATCTGGTTTATAACATTACTGACCTCAAATCACAAAATAACACAAACGGCAATAGTTCGAATAAAATAAGTTTTAAACCCACCCTTTCTCCCCGCATTGGATTAGTAAAAGTGTTCAACCACAACCTTGCAGTACATGGAAGTATCAGCCAAGGTTTTTCACCACCGGTTGTATCAGAAGTTAAAAATCCGGATGGCTCATTTAATAAAAATTTAAAGGCAGAATATGGATTGAATTATGAACTGGGGTTCCGCGGGACTATTATAAATGATAAACTGAGTTTCGATATCTCTACTTATCAGATGAACCTGAATGATGCACTACTACCCTTCTTTAATGAATTTGGAAGTCAGAGTTTCCGTAATGCCGGAAAAACAAAACAGAAAGGTATTGAGGCATCTATCTCTTATTCAATTATTGAAAATAAAAATCGTATGGTCACGCTTTTGAAACAATGGGTAAATTATACCCATAACAACTATCATTTTGACGATTATATTGTCGAGTCTTTTAATAAAAATTCTCAACAAATTATTAAAACAGACAATTCAGGTAACAGAATTACCGGTGTGAGCCCCAATATTCTGAATGTAGGAATTGATTTTGAAACAAAATCAGGTTTCTATCTTAATGTTATCCTAAATTATACTGACCGAACGCCAATTAATGATTTAAACACCTATTACCAGAGAGGCTATACATTACTTGCCTCAAAGCTTGGCTACAACATAAATCTGAAACAGATAAGCCTGAACATTTTTGCCGGAGGCAACAACCTGCTCAACCAGAAATACGCTTCCTGGATCAGCTTCAATGCTGATGCAAATGACATACCGCCATTATTCTTTAATCCTTCACCTGCTGCAAATTTTTATACCGGAATAAGTTTGAAGTATAATTTTAAACACAAAAAATAAGATTTTATACTCCCCGAAAAAGGGGATAGAAAACGAGCAGGAAATGTTCTTAATTTGCAGTAATAAAATTTTTTAGCTTTCAAAAAATGAATCGTCTGTTTTTTATATTTTTTTTCACTTGTTTCCTGCTTACGGGTTCGTTTGCTCAAAAAAATAGCACTATTGACAGTCTAATCAACTTAATTAAAATAGCCAAAGAAGACAGCAGCAAAGTGTTACTACTTATAAGAGCCGGACAGGAGTTTGAAAGTGATCATCAGGATATTGCGAAAGAATATTACCAACAGGCAAAAAAACTTAGCGAAAACATTGATTATCTACGTGGCATCTTAAAATTCATCAGTAATTATACCTATATTTTAAATACCGAAAATAAAATTGATTCATCTATTGAACTTAATTTATTGGGTGTAAAATTAGCCAGGGAAATTAATGACAGAGAATACCTGGGAAAATCCCTTGTAAATACAGGTATGTCTTATTTCAACAATCAGGATTATGAGCTAGCCTTTAAATATGTTAATGAGGGCAGAACTATTCTTGAAAAATTGTTTGACGAGTCAGATATAGCTATTATTTACGATCAACTTCAGGTGATTTGTTTAGGCCTGAAGCAATATGACAGAGCTATTACCTATGGAAAAAAGGCAGTAAGTTTATTTGAAAAAACAGACAACAAATACGGGCTGACTACAGCTCTGAACAATTTAGGCACCATCTATGACAGAAAGATGCAATATAACCTGGCAGAGGAATATTTTAAAAAAGCATATAAATTAGCTGTTAGAGAAAATGATCTGTTATTGGAATCAACCGTGCTTCTAAATCTAACTGATATTGATATAAAACTTTTCAGATTAGATGAATTACCCTCTAAGGTAAAGAGGATTCTGGAAATTAGCAATCAAATTAATATACCTGTAAATAAAGCGATCGCGCTGAGAGCATTAGGTATATATTATTTAAACAAAATGAATTTTAAAGAATCTTATAAATATCTGGATAGTTCATTAAAACTTGCCAAAATAGCAGGCTCAAGAGAGCACACCAGAAAAGCGCTAGAGGTGCAATCTAATTTATTTTATGCCATGCATGATTTTAAAAAGGCAGAAAACATTTTATCTATTTCAGATAGTATTGCCATGACTGAGATAAATGAAAATATTCATAAAATCACTCTGGACTTAGAAAAAAAATATGAAACAGAAAAAAATCTGGCAACTATAGAGCTACAGAAATCGAAGCTCAGAAATCGAAGAAATCTCAATTTTATTTTTGGTGGAACAGCAGTTGCATTAGCTGTTATTTCTCTATTACTATTTTTCAATTACAAGCAAAGTCAGCGCATTCAAAAACAAAAAATTATTGAGTTAGAAAATCAAAAAAATCTCCAATCAACTAAAGCAGTGCTGAAAGGAGAAGAGCAGGAACGGTCACGATTAGCCAAAGACCTGCACGACGGACTCAGCGGAATGTTATCAGGTGTAAAATACTCATTACAGGATATGAAAGGGAACCTCATTTTGACAGAAGAAAACCAGCTGGCTTTCGAAAGAAGTATGGATATGCTCGACAGCTCCATTAAGGAATTGCGCCGTGTAGCTCACAATATGATGCCAGAGGTATTAGTGCGTTACGGATTAGACAGCGCATTAAAAGATTATATAGCCGAGATCAATAAGGCAGGTATGCTTAAGGTGGTGTACCAGTCTATGGGAATGGAAGACCGGCAAATTGAAAACGCTTCATCTATTGTTATATACAGAATTGTTCAGGAACTATTGAATAATGTCATTAAACACGCTTCCGCATCTGAGGCCCTCGTTCAAATATTGGGCAACAATGATAAAATTATTGTCAATGTAGAAGATAACGGCATAGGTTTTGACATAAAACGAACCGAAGAAAAAGGCGGAATGGGCTGGAAAAATATTCGTTCGCGGGTAGAATTATTAAATGGCACTATAGACGTACAGAGTACTGAGTCCGAAGGAACGGCAGTCAATATAGAATTCAATAAAATTTGATATCTTTTGTAATTTTATATTTAGTTAATTACTCAAACAAAATAACTTTTCATACTACTTTAACAATTTTTGTTGAAAGGCGACTGTTTAATAATTTCTATATTGAACGGTCGTTTTTTTATAGGATTTTAAAAATAATATTTCGTACCTAATCTTAGGCCTATACTTTTTTTCAGGGCGCTGTTGAAACCTGTAGTGGGAGTATCACCATTTTTTAAAAATAGTTTATCCGTACCTCTTCCGGTTTTCCAATATGAATAAATCCCGTCTATACCTAACTTCAGATTTTTGTTGAAATAATATAAAATTCCTAATCTACCATCCATTTGCAGGCCATAAGCCGTCTGAACAAAACTTACAGGATGCTGAAATTCTTCAATCAGGTTCCAGTTACCCTCACCTGCATATTTTAGAAATCCGGCCGTAACAGCTCCTCTCAAGAACCAGTTTTGGATTAAATTCATCTTGCCGTCCAAAGAAATTTGTGGCCCGTACCACTTTGCCAAATAGGTACTTCTTAGATTTTTATTATTATCATCCAGCAAATAAAATTTCTCGCTATTAATGCCATAACCCAATCCAATAGTGGTATTCATTTTGGCATTTTCTACGGCATGGAAAAGCGCCAACAGTTTGAGATGATTCATTCCACCTATATTACTTTTAAGATTTAACTGAGTAATTGGGTTCGTTCTGTCATTGCCATCATAATCATAATCCGTAACCTTTCCGTTAAAAGTAAACAAATGGCTATAAGAAATTTGTGCCGAAACCAAATTATGCACCCTATATTGAAGATTAGCAAATGCGCCTGCAGAGCTTATGGGTTTAAATGTTAATTCCGAAAAAATATTAACATACCGGTCGTCAACAGTACCATCAATTGACCAACGGAAATCTGTATTGCGATATTCGCTACCCACTTCCACCGATAGTTTTTCAGCCAAAATATTTTGGGCAAAAACGCTGTCTTCCTGAAATAAGAGAAAACATATAATGTAAAGAAGTATTTTATTGAAATTCTGCATAAATAGTTTTAAGTATCCTTACCAACCCGGGATTATTACCAAAAATTAAAAATACAATAAACCAATGACAGAATAACCGGAATTTTATAGCCCAGTTTTGTTTTACTATGGGCTTCGTTGGAAGTGATTGAAAATTACTCTAATTTTGAAGGTTTATCTGATTGTTTGTATTCGCGGAAAAGGTTTTATGTCAATACTCATTAAAAATATTAGGCAGCTTGCCGGTGTAAGAGAAAATTCAACCCTTTTGCGAGGAAAAGAGTTGTCCGAATTACCCTTTATCAACAATGCCTGGATTCATATTGAAAACAACATAATTGTCGGTTATGGATCTATGGACAGTTTAAATATCAAAGAATTTAAAAATTCAATAGATGCGACAGGTCGGCTTGTAATGCCCTGCTGGTGCGATTCTCACACCCATCTTGTATTTGCAGGCAGCCGCGAAAATGAATTTGTTGACAAAATAAAAGGAAAGACTTATGCCGAAATAGCAGCCCACGGTGGCGGAATATTAAACTCGGCAAATAAACTGAACGACACAACTGAAGATGAATTATTTAATCAGGCCTGGAAAAGGCTTGAGCAAATTGCAAAAACCGGAACCGGTGCAGTAGAAATTAAAAGCGGTTATGGCCTGACTGTGGAGGGAGAACTAAAAATGTTGCGCGTCATTAAAAAACTGAAACAAAAGTCAAACCTAATCATCAAGGCTACATTTCTAGGTGCTCATGCATATCCCGAAGCATTCAGAGATAATCATCAGGGATACATCAGGCAAATTATTGATGAAATGCTTCCGGTAATTGGCAAAGAAAATCTGGCAGATTATATTGATGTTTTTTGTGAAGAAGGATTTTTCTCAATTTCTGAAACTGAACAAATATTAACCGCCGGAAAACAATACGGATTGAAACCAAAAATTCATGCCAATCAATTAAATAATTCAGGTGGTGTGCAAATTGGCGTTAAGCACAATGCTATATCTGTAGATCATTTAGAAACAATAGCTGCAGCCGAAATTGAGTGTCTTAAAAACAGTAATACTATTGCTACTGCTTTGCCTACGGCAGCCTTTTTTCTGAGAATGAATTACCCTCCTGTCAGAAAAATGATTGAAAACGATATAGCAGTAGCATTAGCCACCGATTATAATCCCGGCTCCTCGCCCAGTGGCAACATGCCATTACTGATAGCGTTGAGTTGCATACAAATGAAGATGACTCCCGAGGAAGCTATCAATGCTGCTACTATCAATGGAGCTTATGCAATGGAAGTGCAGGATGAAGCAGGAAGCATCACTGCAGGTAAAAAAGCTAACTTGATTATCACCAAACCCATACCATCATTAGCTTACATGCCCTACTCTTTTGGTGAAAACCTGATTGATAAAGTGATTATTAATGGAAATATTATTTAATTATCTATATGATACCGACTAATTTTAAATCATTCTCCAAAAAAGATATTCTTGCAAAAACAAATATTCGCACCTATGAAACAAAAATGGGTGAGACTGTTGATTATTGCTCTGAAAATAATTTTGAATCGTACCTGACTACCACTGAAGCAAAGTATGTGATAATTGGGATTCCCGAACAAATAGGTGTATTAGCTAATTTTGGCAAATCGGGCACGCAAACACTCTGGCCAGAATTTTTAAAATCATTTCTCAACATTCAAAGCAATAAATATTTAACCGGGCAAATAATTCTCTTAGGCGGTTATTTTGACTTTGATGAAGAACTCAACCTTATTAATACTATAGCCCGAGATTTTACTGAAAAAGTAACTGCATTAAGAAAACTTACCGAAAAAATAGATGATCAGATAGAAGAAATTGTAAAAATTATTTGTCGTCAAAAGAAAATTCCCATTATTATTGGAGGCGGCCATAATAATGCCTATGGAGCTATTAAAGGAGCAGCAAAAGGCCTGTGTTCGGCATCTTTAATACCTTCTGCCTCAATCAATGTGATTAATTTAGATGCTCATACAGACTTTAGAACAAAGGAAGGAAGACATTCAGGTAATGCTTTTCGCTATGCCTTTCTGAATGGCTTTTTAGAAAAATATTTTGTTGTGGGAGTACATGAAAATTATCTTCAGCAATATGTAATTGAAGATATAAGCAGCAATCCATCAATTGAATATATTACCTATGAAGACATTTTTATAAGAGAACAACTTAATTTCAGTCAGGCAATTGATAAAGGAATAAACTTTACTAAAGAAAATTATGTGGGTCTTGAGTTGGACTTGGACAGTGTAGAAAATATTTTGAGCAGCGCAACTTCACCTACCGGATTTACAGTCCATCAGGCACGAAATTTTATCCACAAAGTAACCTTAAAATGTAAAATTGCATATTTGCACATCTGTGAAGGAGCAACCATGCTTGAAAACAAAACTTTAAATCCTTTAACCGGTAAATTAGTAAGTTACCTCGTATCTGATTTTATAAAAGCAACTCTGTAACACTGCATTACTTATTGAAAATATTAATAATTTTTACTGATAAGGAGTATCATTTCAAAATATACTATGAAGATTTTAAAAAAAATTATATTTTTATTGAGTGAAACTCATTTTCAGGCGGAAGTAGCTCATCCGGTAGAGCGACAGCTTCCCAAGCTGTAGGTGGCGGGTTCGAGTCCCGTCTTCCGCTCAAAAATGTTTTTTTTCATTAACCTGATACAAGACATTTATAAAATTTCTTTTTTGACCTTGATTTTATAAAGACTATTAAAACTATTTGCAGATTTAATCCTTTTCATAATTAATTATGGTTACTTTTGCGCCAATTACGATATATATAAAATTATCTGCTGATGTCAGTACCTAAATTTCCCACTCCCCCACCTCCATCATTTCATGCGGTGCTTAAGAATCGCGTAAACGATTATTTTAAAGAAAAAGGAGTATCCGCTACCGGAAATCTGAGGTTGTATTCTAAAGCGCTATTTCTTACCATTAGTTTTTTGGCTTTATATATTCATTTGGTTTTTTACACACCGCCAGCAGGCTGGGCTATTTTTGAGTGTCTGCTTCTCAGTTTTTTTACCTCAGCTATCGGGTTCAACATCATGCACGATGGCGCTCATGGCAGTTTTAGCAGCAAAACCTGGGTAAATGCACTTGCGGCTTCGTCGCTCAACTTTCTTGGAGCCAATACTTTTATGTGGAAGATGAAACACAACGTCATACACCATGCCTATACCAATATTGACGGCGTGGATGATGACCTTGATGCAAAACCATTTTTAAGGCTTTGCGAAACCCAAAAATTCTATAAAATGCACAAATACCAGCATTTTTACTTTTGGTTTGTTTATTCAATGCTCTACCTCTTCTGGATATTTTTTTCTGATTATAAAAAATATTTTAGTAGGAAAGTGGGAGATATTCCACTAAAAAAAATGACCTGGCAGGATGAAATTGCTTTCTGGGGATTTAAGGTGCTGCATATTCTATTATTTATTGTAATCCCTATAATAACCGTTGGGGCAGGCGCATGGGCAATTGGCTTTTTTTCTTACACCTTATTTACAGGTTTTGTTTTGAGTATTGTATTTCAATTGGCGCACACTGTGGAACATACTCATTTTCCCATGCCGGATAATATCACTAATAAAGTAGAAGACGAATGGGCAATACACCAATTAAAAACCACCGCCAATTTTGCAACCAAAAACCGGCTGGCATTCTGGTTTATGGGCGGCCTCAACTTTCAGGTAGAACATCATTTATTTCCCAAAATTTCACATATTCATTACCCAAAAATTAATAAAATCATTAAAGAAACCTGCGCCGAATTTAATGTTAATTATATTGAATACAAAAAAGTTTTGGATGCGGTAGTATCTCACATTACTCATTTGAAGCATTTGAGTAAACCGGATTTTGCACATTAAAGTTTTTTCAAAGAAATTCTTTAAAAATCGATCGGGCAGCATTAATACCTACACTCCTGCTATACGTTTTTTATATTCAGCAAGCGCTTCTTCTAACCTTTCTTTGGCAGTAGTGTCGCCGGGTACATTGTGCGAAGGGTGAATATACAGTTTAACGCCCCGTTCAGCCAGCATTTCAGCAACTGTTGTAACCGTCATCCACACTGCGGTAACAAATGCCATAGTGGAAAGAGGCCCGATTTTATCCTGATGATTTTTCAATTCAACAGATGCATCCTGAATAGGCACGCAGGTGTCCACCACGAGGTCTGCAATATCAAAAATTGTTTTACCCGAAGAATGTCTTGTAACCTTACCTTTAGCTTCGGCAGCGGATCCAAAAACAATTACCTTCATCCCCTTTTCTTTCGCATCTAAAGCAATATCAATATTTACATTATTAATTCCGGTATGCGAAAAAAGCCACATAATATCCTGAGAATCAAAATTATACCCTTTCATAATTTCTTTACCATAACCCTCTACCCTTTCCAGAAAAACGAACTGGTGCACTCCCATTTCGCCGGTAATTCGGGTGAAAAAAGTAAGCGGCAGCTCCACCATCGGATGAAAACCCACAAACCCGCCAATACGCGGATACATTTCCTCAATAGGTAAGGTGGCGTGTCCGCAACCAAAAGTGTGTACCCACCGCCCCGCCTCAATGGCATCAGCCATGAGCGCGGCGGCTTTTTGAATATTCTCCATTTGAGTATCCTCAATCTTTGTCATGATTTCTCTGGCATTAGTAAGCCACTGTTTTGCTAATAACATATTTTATATTTTGGAATGAATAGATTTAGAATCAAATTACCCTATTATCAACCTGAAAAGAGCATATTTCTTTTGGTTTTAAAAATAAAAAACAATAAGAGCCCCATCATGATTACTTCTGCAAAAATCAGGTGCGTTACCTGGCCTATTCCATAATTTTTTGCAATGATGCCCATCAAATAATTTATCAGCATATTGCCAATTAAGGCGATCGAAAGAATAAAACTAAATGCGGTGGCGGATATTTCCGCATGTCTTTTTCCCACAATACTATACATCATCGGGAAACCGGCGGCCATTCCTGCACCCAACAATGTAAGGGCAATGGAAGATGCCCAATAGCTTTTTGTGAAATACAACAAAATACTGCTAAACACTAATATTAATACTGATACTGTAAGCATTGACCTTTCGGTAACCCTTCTTAAAACAGTACCAATAAACAGCCGCATCACAGCCATTCCAATTACATTGAGCGTGAGGGCATACAAAGATTTATCCTTTGCTATGTTTAGGCCTTCATTGAGGTAGGTCGTTATCCAGTTGTGTATAACCGCCTCTAAGCTGCTTTGAAAAAAAAGAAAAAAGGCTATCAGCAATAAAATTTTATTCTTTACAAGGCTAAAAACATGCGTAAAACTAACATCATTTTTATTTTTGGCGGGAGGAAATTTTATAAAAAACATCATCAAAAAAATCAACAACCCAAAACCGGCAACCGATAATAAAATCGTTTCAAACCCTACAGTATTTTTTAAAATGCCCAAAATCAGGGGCATACCCAATGCGCCTATTGCAAAAAAAACGCCCAATATGCTAAGGTTAGCCCCTTTGCTTTGATCGCTGATATCAGAAACTAACGCATTGGTAGCCCCATTGATACAACCACCACCCAGACCAAACAAAAAAACGCAAACCTTTAAATAATCAATTGAGGACAAAACAGCTATCCCTGCCAAACCCAAAACCACCAACAGGCAAGAAAATATCAATATTCCTTTGTAGCCATATTTATCGCAGAAGTAGCCAAAGATTAGCGATCCTGCCAGAATCCCAAAAGGCAAAATGGCAAAAAGTACTCCGGCTTCAACTTCATCCAGCGAAAATTTAAGTTTCAAATCGGGCAGCACTGCACCCACCGTAATCAGGGTGATGCCAAAGAGTAACATTCCCAGGCAGGCAATTGAAAAATTAATGGCTTTATTGTACATCTTTTTTTGAATTTAAATACCTGATAGCTGAATATGCAGCGCCATACACTCCTGCATCTTTCCCCAAAGCAGAAATCTCCAACGAATAATTTCTATTGCTATAAGGCTGTGCCCATTTAGAAACAGATGCTTTAATATCAGGCAAAAATCGAGTGGCGGGGCCAAAAACACCTCCTCCCAGAATTATTTTTTCGGGATTAAAAATGCTAACCAAATTGGCAATTCCCATTCCCCATAGTTCGATACATATCTGTAATGTTTTGGAGGCAACCTCATCTGTATCAAAATTTTCAAAAATCTCAATTGTCCTCAGAGATTCTTTCTTTTCTTTAAGAATTCCTTTGTATTGCGGGCTATTAGCAATCAACAGGTTAGCCAATGCCTTGAGGCCTGTACCGGAGGCATAGTCTTCAAAAAAACAGGTTGGGGAATCTCCGGCAATCTGATTGGGTTTGTGTAAAACCATCCAACCAACGGCTCCGCCAATATCCTGCGTTCCTTTTAAAACACCCCCATTTACCAATATCCCGGCCCCTATTCCTGTACCTACCGCCAAAAAAATTGCATTGTGGCAATTCTGCGCAGCCCCTTTCCACCTTTCTCCCAAAATGTAACAGGTACGATCGCTTTCAAGTATCACAGGTATATCGCCGGCAACGGCTTCAATTTCCTGTTGAAGCGGATAGTTTTCCCAACCATTTATTTTGGGTACCCATACTGTTTTCTTAACATGCCAAACGATTCCGGCTACAGAAACTCCAATTGCATCAATTTTTTTATTTGCCTGCGAAAGCTCAGTCAAAAGGCTGTCAATCAATTCTGTAATTAAACGACCTACCTGCGTACCCTGCCTACCTTCCAGTAAAATTTTGCCATTATGAAATTGAGTTCCATTTTCATCCATAACAGTATAAGCCAGTTTTGTTCCTCCAAGATCAAGGCTTAGTACCAACATAAAATTATTTTTTTTTCTTAATTGGATAATACCGTTATTTCTTAACCTTTACCCGTCCATAATTTTCCATTGCCGCCATCAGGTAAACCAATGAGGCAGTTCCGTCCATTGTCGGTTCATTGGTACTGTAGTCGCCATAATCATCGTGATACACTACCAAGTCGCTTTGAAAGGGCTCATATTCATCGGCATTTATGAGCTTGATACCGATAAGGCTTTTATAAATTGTTGTATAAACAGGTCCATCTATCAGTCCACCGTTTACAGGCATATTGCCTATGTGCGAAAAAGCAGCATGCGGATCAACCGGTGTGTCGCCCCAGGCAGGCAATCCATACACCATGCTTGTGCCCCAGGGGTTACAGCCTAAGAGCCAGTCAATATTGGCCTGCATCAATTCGTCAAAGGTTTTATCATTCGACAGATTTTTGTACCAATGGCACTGAATGGCAAAAGAAGTGGAGAGGTTATTGCTGCACCAGATAAAAGGCACTCCTCTGTAAAACGCATTTTGCCTTGCTTTTTGCCAAACCAGCTCAATACCTTCTTTATAGTATTGGACAAGTTCTTTTTTATGTGTGGCCGATTTTTTTGCAAAAGAATAATGTCCCAGATTGATAAAAGGATACCATTGATAATGATTGGCTGTATCTTTTCCTAACCAGGGGGTAATCTTTTCCTGACGGGCAAAGTCAATGGCCTGTTGTTCGTATTTTTTATCATTAGTAAGTGAAAATAATTCGGCAGCGCCTAATTCCATATCATCCACATAATTGTCTTCGGCATAGATATAGGGTGATTTAACCGAAGCTGTCTGACAGTTTCCCGGTTGTTTAATGCCCATTGTGTATGCTGTAAAAGCCTTATCGAAAAGCATTCTGGCATAATCTTCATTATAATTGCCAAATACTTTGAACCCCAATGCAAAACTACTTGCAAACTTTCCGGCAGTAGAGGCTACACCCTTTGTATTGTTCATAAATTTGCCACGTTGCTGTGGCAGTCCTGAACAAAAATATACCGGCCGCTCATAACCTCTTCCATAAAAATTATCCATACCAGGCATTCGCATACTCATGTGGTCTCTGTCATCAGCAACCTGATTAAACATCCAGTTAGGCTTTGGATGCAACTTAACCAAAAAATCCATCCCCCATTTAGCGGCATCCAGCACATCGGGAATACGATTGCTTCCTTTCAATCCATTGGCTTCAAAATAATCTTTAAAAACAGAAGGAAAATCCTTGAAAGCAGATAATAAATGATAAACTGCATTGGCCGTGGTGGTAGAATACTGCAAATAATCAGATGCATCATGCCAGCCGCCCACTACATCTATCCGGGTGCTATCAGGCATTGGGCCATAAAGCGTGTAGCCGTCGCGGGTATGGCAAGAATCGTTGGTATAAGGATTGAAACCGCATTGTTGCTGTCGCATGTAGTTCAATACAAAATCAGCTGATCCCTCATACACATTTTTGGCAATTTTGAAACCAGGAGAAATCGCCTCGCCTGCTTTCAGATAATAAGTACCACTTTTGGCAAAAGCAGTAAAATTTAACCTAAACGTATTTTTAAATGGCCCATAAGCACCAAAATTCTTACCCATCTTATTCCTATAAACTATTTTGCCCGAAACAGAATCCACCAGATAAAACTGTTTTGGAATCTCTGTATCCTTTCCTCCCCAAACTGCTACTTTTACGCCATCTGGCAAATAACCAATCTGATTGATACGAATCCAGGATTGCTGAGAAAAACCAAATAGAGGCAGATGAAGGATCAGAAGATGAATAATTAAGCGCATCATAATTTATATATTGATAAAGCTAAATAAATTAATTAATGGATTCAATAAAAAAATCCGCCATCTAACCTTTGTTGTTTTCCGGATCAGAAAGCGGATTCGTTCATATTTCATGTTAATCTAAGGTTGTTTGCTCACCATAAAAAATGAAACAAAAGGTCTTCGCACGTCTGTTGTTCCGGGTATTCCTTTATAACCAGTTGCAAATATTGTATATTTAGTATTGTTTAGTACCGTACTTGCACTGGTATAAGTTGCCAGATTTGCTGTAGCATTAGCCTCTCTTACAGTCCATGCAAAAGCTGTATTAATTGAATCTAAAGTAAACTCGGGTGTGATATTTAAAAAATTAATACCCGACGCTATTTTGAATGGGCCGTAATACAAATCAACAGACGGAACATTGGGCATTAGATTTATAAACCTGAAACCGGGTTTTGGCACAAAACTATTATCCACATTTTCTTCCACCAAAAGTGTCTTTACTTTATCTGCAGTATCCGTAACATGCAGTGTATAGTATTTTGCACTTTCAAGATTAAGGTTCCCTTTATAAATCAGAATTGAATCCGTACTTGTCCTTGCTTTTGGAATAGCTATGTTAATTTCTCTGGAGCCCGGAGCAACACCCAGAAAATCAGCATAGTTTGATCCGCCGGTATTATACCCTCCGCCAGGAAATGGTGTACGGGCAGTGAGTAAATTACTTACCACTACATTATCAATTTTTATGAGCATCGTAGGGTTATTTATCTTGGCAGAATTGATATTAAATTTCAACCTTGCCTGACCGGTAATTCCTGTATCATATTTAACAACGTATTGATTTTGCCTGTTTTTTACACAAGAAAAAAGGAATACGGCCAAAATTAAAAATATTAAAGTATTTATCTGTTTCATATTAATCATCTTTTGATGTTAAGGAGTTGTAATCCATAATTCTTTTGTGTGATAGTCAGTATTGGTACCGCCAATCTTTTTAAGTTCTTCAAAATTCCAAACCCACTCGGAATTAAACCTGGGGTAATAACGGTAAACAAATTTTCCATTATTACGGGAGTCAAGGGTAGAAACAGTGAAGTCAGCATAAACCTGCTTTCCTGTTTGTGGATCAATGTCAGTGTAATGATATCTTCTCATATCCATCCAGGTTTCCAGTACTCCATAACCAAACATGGCTATATACTTTTGCATCATAATATTTGTAAGCGTTAGGTCATTTGCACTTGCAGGTACAATAGTAGGATTAGTCATATATGCACTCTTGGTGGCCTCTGTTATTTCTTTTCCTGCCGGGATATTTTTATTAAACATTGTAGTAAGCATGTTAAAGTGTGCATTAATGCCATCCTTATAAGCCTGCAACGCTTTTGCTTTGTCTCCTTTTCTGAAAGCTGCTTCGGCAATTATAAATTTCATTTCGGCATCTGTAATTACAGGAATTGGAGAATCATTTCTAAAAATAAAGCGACAGTTATTGTCATTTGCCGGCGCTGCATTACTTGCCGCAACCTGAGATACTCCAAAAAAACTTTCGGGTCTGTCATTAGCGGGTAATGCTGTTTGGCCCGCTACAGAAGCCACGCCTTTAATGGTGCCATTAACATTACCTCTAAGCAAATACCATGCTCTTGGATCCTGTACACCTGTGAAGGCTGAATTGGTTCCATTCATCATGTTGGCAATATACTCGTTTTGTCTGATGGCAGTCGGCGATGTGGTACCTGTTCCTGCAAGATTGTTTCTAAATGGTCCGTAAAAATTATTGGTGGCGCTTACATTGCTGGCAACATACTTCACCGCAGCGATGTCATCTGTGCTACTAATTCCTCTTTCGGCATAAAAAATAGCAGAATCGGGTTTATAAGAAGATTTGTTTGAGAAGTGATTGTAGTATCTTGCCAGAACAGAATTTGCAAATTTTTTCCATTTGTTGATATCTCCATTGTAGAAAAATTTATCCCCTTCGGCAAATTTGGCATCTGTTGATGATTTTTCAAGATTTTCAATCGCTTCCATTGCACATTCCCTTACTTTATTATAGGCTGTTTCCTGATCATCATAATTAAAAACCAGACGATCGGTTTCAAAAGCTTGCTTCACAATTACATCGCCATAATAATCTGTAAGCATCAGCCAGCTCCAGGCTTCTATTGCTTTTCCAACACCCACAAACTGTAATCGGTTTTGTTCTTTGGCCCATTGCATCATTTTCTGATTGTTTTGGCCTATGTCATAAAAATGAGTTCTCCATGTTGACTGAGCCACATCACCCGAAGAATTGGTATAACCCATCATATCAAATACACTATTGGCAGTATAAAAAGCATAATTTTTGATATATGCTCCTACATACCGTGCATCATTTAATGGGCCGTGCCCGCCATAATTGGCAGCCATAGAGCTAATGATCTGAGGCAATAATTCTTCCGGCTCAACCTTAGTATATGAATTCGGGCTCAAGTAAGCCTCCTCTATTTTTTTGGAACAACTACTTACTATTAAAAGCAGTATAAATATGAAGTAAAATATATTTTTCATTTTGTAATTCATTTTTAAGGTGAAAACTATAATCCTATCTTTAAACCAAAGTTAAATCCTAAAGGAAGGCCTACGTTGCCGTAATCCATACCAAAACCTCCTACGCCCCTCGATCCGGCACCGTTGGAGTTAACCTGTGGATCGGCTCCCAGATAATTTGTAAATAAAATCGGATCTGTTACAGTTATGAACAAGCCCAGACTTTTAACCCTTTTCAAGCTCCTCAATGTATTTTTATCAAACTGGTAAGCCAGTGTTACATCCCGCAACCTGAACCAGTTTACATTTTTTTGCACATATTCTTCTTCGGGCAAAGAGGTGCTGGCATAAAATGTGCTATTATAATATGGCGTTACCACAATATTGTTTTTTGTTCTTTGTGTGGTGGTGGGGTCATTTACAAAGCCGTCCTGTAAAATACCATCCACAATTCTGGGCGTTTCTCTATCTGCAGTTCTCATGCTTTTTCCTATCCTTGTAAGGTAGGCTTCAGTAGCATTAAAAATATCTCCTCCTACTTTTAAATCCCAAAGCATATTCAGCGTGAAATTCTTGTAAGTGAAGTAATTACCCCATCCAAGAGTGAAGTTAGGATTTCTGTCGCCAATCATTATAAACTCCTGCCTGATTACCGGAAGACCGGTTGTAGGATTTATTAATACCTGATTGGTAACCGTATCTCTTAAATAACCGTAACCTGTGATTGTAGTGGTTCCCATACCTTTTTTACCACCTCCTCTGGCATTACCATACATCCAGGTATCGGACAAATAAAATTCAGGAACATTCGCAGGCAACTCTGTAATCTTGTTCCACATTTTATTAAAGTTAAATCGTGATATCCATGTAAAATCTTTAGTTCTTACCGGTTCCAGAGACAATGTAAACTCAATACCCTTATTTTCGGTAGCGCCCACATTTAAAGTATTTAATACAAAACCCGTACCGTAGCTAATTCTAAATGCACTTACGATTACATCTTTATTTCGGGTATCGTAGTAGGTTGCATCCAGATTTACCCTGCTGTTAAACAACCGGAACTCTGTACCAAACTCTCTGGTGCTTTGTCTTTCGGGTTTCAGGTAGGGGTTGTTATTGGTAAAATCGTAATAAAATCCTCCTCCGTTTCCTAAGTGTTGATTAAACAGAGACTGATTGGCATAAGGTGGAATTTGGCGGGCTGTATTGGCTAATGATGCCCTGATTTTCCAGAAGTTTAATGACTTACTCTTTATACCCAGCAAATCTGATAGTATTATACTTAAGCTACCAGCAGGATAGTTGAAGTTTCTAAAATCAGGAGGCAGTACAGACGACTCTTCAAATCTGTGTGAGTAAGTAAGGAAGATACTATTTTTGAATCCAATCATTGCCTCACCAAAGTAAGCAATCTGCCGGGTAATATATAAGTTAGGACTACCATTTCTGAATACCTGATTGAACAAATAAGTTCTGGTGGTAGGATCGGTATTAGCGCTATCCCTCCTTGACATATCTTTTAGGTTATTTCCACTTACAGACCACAATTGCCTTTCATAATCCTGCCACATAGTACCTATCATTAAACGAGTAGTAAAATCGCCAAATTTTTTACGGGCAGTTGCTGTGATTGTATGGTTGTAGCCAAAATATTTGGTAGTATAATTTCTCTGTAATCCTTTCTGAGCCCTGGTAACATAATAGGACATGGAATCATACACCTGATAACCTTGAGAATTATAGGTATCATATCCAAACCTGCCACTCACTGTCAACCACTGAAAAGGTGTTATATCTACACTTAAAGTCGTCGTCAGCCTTTTTGTTTCATCCTGTCCGGGATTTTTATACGCTGCATAAAAAGGATTATCAATTTCAGAATTTGGGTTTTCTAAAAATAGCGGTACTTTAAGTCCATCATCAGTTTGGTAATTTCTAATATCGTTATTGGCAGGCCATGCCAGCAGGTTCAGCATGAAAGCGCTGGCGCCTCTCAAAACTTTATTATTTTTTGTATAGATATATGATACAGACGGCGTAACAGTCATCCACTTTGTAATCTTTGTAGTGTTTGTTACCCGCAAACTTCTTTTGTAATATTCATTATTTGGCACAATACTGTTTTGATTTACCAAAGAACCTGAAACCCTGAAGGTACTTATCTGGCTGGCAGCAAAATCAAGTGAAAGGTTATGTGTTTGTGTAAATGCATTTTGGAAAAAATTTTTGACATTATCATAAAGCTGCACCGTATCAGCATATTTTGGACCGAAGTATGAAAAAACATTAGAAGGAATGCCATTTGACGACCCGCCACTGTACCCATTATAAACTTCTGGATATTTAACCACTTTAGAAAGTCTTAGGCTATTATCATAAAAAATACCTACACCTTTTTTTCTGGCCGATTTCTTTGTGGTAATAATAATTGCTCCGGACCCTGCCTGACTTCCATAAAGCGCCGTAGCCTCAGGACCTTTTAAAACTGTGATTGAGGCAATGTCATTGGGATTAATATCAGAAATTCTATTACTAAAATCCTCTCTTCTGTTTTCGGTGGTACCAGTCAGTTCGGCTGTACTGATAGTAGTATTGTCCATTATCACACCATCCACAACAAAAAGTGGTGAATTATCCTGCGACATAGAATTAAACCCTCTTAAAACAATTTGAGCGCTGGCTCCTGCCAAACCCGAAGTGGGAGTAATTGTCAAACCCGCAATTCTGCCTTGCATACCCAATAGAAAGTTATCTCTTTGCGATTCTTTAATCTCATCGCCATCAATTGTTTGAACAGAATAACCCAACTCGCGCGGATTTCTCTTTTGGTCCATAGCAGTGATTACTACTTCTTCCAGTTCATTTTTGTCTAATACCAAAGCTACATTCATTTCGGCTTTATTTACCTTTAAAGTAACAGGTAAATGTCCTACTGAAGAAACAACGATTTCATCGCCCATTTTGGCTTCGATTGAGTACTTTCCTTCATCATTAGTAGTAACCGCTTTTGAGGTTCCTTTAAGCGTAATTGTGGCACCGGGTAAAGGTTTATTACCTTCTCCTGTAACAGTACCTGTTATGATCTGGTTTTGTGCATTCAATGTAAAATTTAGCAAAAACAAAATAACCAGAAGAGGTACAATCCGTTGAACAATTTTTCTCATTCTTTTTTGTTTTAATGATTTATAAAATATTTACTCCGGAATTTTTCAAAGGTTTTAGCTTTTCGTCAGTTATATCCAGTTCCGTAATTAAATAATCAATTTTATCCATACCACAAACCTTTATCGGCTGCGCCGAAT
>ENA-UOUJ01000251-UOUJ01000251.1-activated-sludge-metagenome-genome-assembly--contig:-NODE-251-length-42561-cov-8.829765_pt1 | contig 42561 bp, 44 predicted proteins | sample MGYA00249839_ERZ747224 | MGnify/ENA primary metagenome ERZ747224 (study PRJEB28782, sample SAMN03220277) | activated sludge metagenome | biome: wastewater; feature: sewage sludge; material... | reverse complement strand
ACCGGTCAGGCGTGCCGACTCGATCGGTTGGGGCTTGGGCTGTGGCTGCGGCTGCGGCAGCTTGGGCTCTAGCGCCGGGGGCGGACCGATCCGCTCCTCCTGCTCCTGTGCCACGACTTCGGAGGCGGCCTCGGCTTCCTGGGCTTCTTCGGCGGCTTTCGCCTCGGCTTCCGCCTTCTCGGCCGCCACCAAGCCTTCGAAGCTCTCCTTCAGCTTCTCCACTGCCTCGGACAACTCTTCCACTTCGGCCTGCCCGAGCAGTTCCTCCATGCGTGCGATCAATTCACTTTTCGATGCCATGCGGTAGTTCCTTACCCTGTTGGTGCGGGTTGAGCGACCAAATATAGAAGGACGGAGCCAGTGCGCCAGTGTGCGGCAAGCGGCCGGCCAACGCGGCAAGCGGCCATGCTGCGTCATGGAAGGTACTTTTGCGCCACCGCTTCCGCGCACATGGCCCCCTGCGTCCACCTTCGGCGCCGATCGATCATGGAAGCGCAACGGAAGCCCGGGATCGGATGAGGATGAAACTGAAATTGGAATCGGACCGGCCTGCGGATTACCTCGGAGCGATACCGCCGGTCATTGAGTGGGCGACACCCCTGGTAAAGGAACAGGTGGAGCGCATCAAGGCCAGTGCGCCCAGCGACTTGGAACGGGCACGGCTTGCTTTTGAACTGGCGCGCGATCAGGTGGCGCATTCATTCGACACGGGCCATGGGGTGGTGTCCATCAGTGCCGCGGATGCCCTGCGCAATGGCGAGGGCATCTGTTTCGCCAAAAGCCATGTGCTGGCTTCGCTGTTGCGGGGCATGGGCATCCCGTGCGGGTTTTGCTATCAGCGGGTGTTGCGCAAAGGGACGGTGGAATCGGGTTATGCACTGCACGGATTGAACGCGGTGTATCTGAAGGACACGGGATGGTTCCGGGTAGACCCGCGCGGCAACAAGCCGGGGGTCGACAGCCGGTTCACCACGGACGTGGAGCACTTGGCTTATCCGATCCGCCCCGAATTGGGTGAGGTGGATTACCCGAACGTGTTCATTGCGCCCTTGCCGGCCGTGATCCAGGCGATGGAGGATGCCAAGGATTGCCACGAGCTGTTCTGGAGCCGGCCTGTGCAGCTTTGATCGGCCGGATGTGCGGCGCGCCGCACCATGCGGTGGCCAAACGGCGAAGCCGGGGCATGCACGCATCATCCACGTGGGTCCGCAAGCCATGCCGTTCCAAGAAGGAACGTTCCAGCACATTGGCCTGGGGCGGCCTGCGAAAAAGATCTGGTGCGATCGGTGGCGCTACTTCCCTGCGGCCTTCTGCTTGAACGCCGCAATGGCCTTCCGTGTAAAGTCGGACAGCACCAGGCGGCCGCTTACGGCAGCCCGTTCCGGCAATAGCGTATCCCACGCTTCGGTGCCTTGCCAAAGGATCGCCTTCAGATCGGCCATGGCCGCCGGGCTGTAGCCGGCCAGTTCGCGCGCATGGCCCGCCACGGCGGCGTCCAGTCCGTCCAGGTCGCTGAAGCATTCGGCATATAATCCGTGTGCACGGGCCCATTCCGCCGTGCGCCACACGGCCGGGGTGGTGCTCATCAGCCCGAAAGCTGCTTTTCCCACCTTGCGTTCTACGGCGGGGCCCACCACGAAAGGTCCGATGCCGATGGCCAGCTCGCTAAGCCGCACCGCCGCGCTTTCATGCGCATAGCACAGGTCCACGGCGGCGGCCAGGCCCACGCCGCCGCCCACTGCCTTGCCCTGCACCCGGCCGATGACTAGGCAGGGCGCCGTGCGGATGGCATTGATCACCAAGGCGAAGCCGTTGAAGAAGGTCAAACCTTCCGCTTCGGTGCCAATGGCCACCAGCTCGTCAAAGCTCGCACCGGCACAGAACGCCCGGTCACCATCGCTGCGAAGGACGATCACCCGCACATCCTTGCTGCTGCCCGCATCCTTGATCGCGCGGGACAACTCCAGCAGGATGGCGGCCGGCAAGCTGTTGCTTTGGGGATGGTGGAAGGTAATGGTGGCAATGCCGTTATCCGTGGAAGTTCGTACGTATCCGTCCGACATGTGTGCGATGGTTGGGCCGCGAAGGTCGGAACCACGGAACAAACTTGGCCCCGCCGGGAACGGTGGGCCGGAGCCACCGCGCGGCTCAGCGCCCCAGGATGAATACGCAGGGCCTCTTCCCCAAGAGGGGCACGGCATTGCGCCATGCCTTCACCGGGCGTGTATGCACGCTTCCCCCGGGTTGTTCCAGGTCTATGGCGATGCAAAGCAGGCGGTCGCCGCTGCACGTGGCGAGCAGATCCGCAAGCAGGGCATCATTGCGGTAGGGGGTTTCAATGAACAGCTGGGCGGCACCGGTCTGCCGGGCCTGCTGATCCAATGCCTTGATCATCTGTTTGCGTGCTGCGGCCTCCCTCGGCAGGTAGCCATGAAAACTGAACTGCTGCCCGTTCAAACCCGAAGCGGACAGCGCCAACAGAAGTGAGGAGGGGCCCGTGAGCGGCACCACGGCCACCTGCCTCCGGTGTGCCTGGGCCACCAGTCGCGCACCGGGGTCGGCGATGCACGGCATGCCTGCTTCGCTGATGATCGCCGCATCCCTTGTGCCCAGCAGTTCCGCATAACGGGCAACTTCCGTGTCCGGGGTGTCCTTGTCCAACAGGTGCATTTCAATGGCGTCCAGGTCGATCGCCCGGGAATGGCGGCGGAGCATGCGGCGCGCTGTGCGCAAGTCCTCGCAGAAAAACAATCCGATCCGTTCGGCCAAGGCGATATTGGCGGGGGGCAGAAGTTCGGTTCCTCCGGCCTCGCCCAACCACACGGGCAGCAAGTACAGGGTTCCTTTAGATGTCATGGGCCAGCTCATCCACCAAGGCGCCTACCGCCTCTTCCAGCAACCGGAAGACTTCAGCGAAGTCTGCGCTGCCGCCGTACCATGGATCGGGCACATCGCCGCCGGCATGGCCCGGGGACCAGTCGAGCATCAGGCGCACCTTGCCGGCCAGGGCGGGGGAAGGTGCCAGCTTGAGCATGTCCGCCATGTTGTGGTGGTCCATGGCCAGCAGCAGGTCGAACCGTTCAAGGTCCGCGCGGACCAAACGGCGGGCGCGCAAGTCGCCGATGTCCATCCCATGCTTGCGCATCTCGGCTTGGGCGCGGGGGTCGGGTGCTTCCCCGATGTGTCCGCTACCGGTGCCGGCAGAATCGGTCTCTATGTGCAGGCCGCGTTGCGCCGCCAGGTGGCGCAACAGGCCTTCTGCCATGGGTGAACGGCAGATGTTGCCCAAGCAGACCAGCAGCACCTTTTTGTGCGAAGAAGGGGAGGCCATGGCGCAAAGAAGCGCATTTCCCCGGGAACCCCACCAGGGTTATCGGGTCTTATCCACGCACCTGGCGGCACATTCACACACTGACTTGAACCACGTACCTCGCTTCGCCGAAGGCTTCGCAAAGGCACAGTCCAGACGGTTGAACACGGATCGGGGAAGGAAGCTTTCCTTGGTAGATGGGTCCGTGATCCGTGTTCATCAGTATCCATCCGTGGTTTGAATTCTATTGGAAGCCGCGCCCGCAGGGCGCGTTAGACCCGATGGCCCTGCCCCGACAAGGCCCGTTTTCCGCTCGGCCGCGTGCAGCATGCCCGCCCGCGCACCAATTGCCCGCCCCCGTATCTTCGCCGCCGATGCAGGCGCTCACCATCCTGGAGTCCACGGCTTTCGACCTCACCGTGCAGCGCCTGTGCCACCAACTGATCGAAGACCGGGGGCATTTGGGCGGCACGGCCTTGGTGGGCCTGCAGCCACGCGGCGTATTCTTCGCCCGCCGCCTTCGGCGGGAACTGCTGCGCATCACGGGTGAAAAACAAGTGGCCTACGGCGAATTGGACATCACCTTCCACCGCGACGATTTCCGCCAACGGGCGGTAACCGCCATCCCGGCCACCACCGACCTGGATTTCAGCGTGGAGGACCGCCGCGTGGTGCTGATCGATGATGTGCTCTTCACCGGGCGCAGCATCCGCGCAGGGCTGGATGCCCTGCTGGCCTTCGGCCGACCCCGCTCGGTGGAACTGATGGTGTTTGTGGACCGGCGCTTCAACCGCGAACTGCCCATCCAGCCGGATTATGTGGGCCGCTATGTGGACAGCCTGGCGGGCCAGCGCGTAAGTGTGGAATGGCAGGAAAGCGACGGGGTCGACCGCGTCCTGCTTCAACGGACCGCCCCATGAACGAGGTGTTGGGCACGCGGCACTTGCTGGGGATCGACGACCTCTCGGCCGCCGACATGGAGCTGATCTTCCGGACCGCCGACGGGTTCAAGGAGGTGCTCTCGCGGCCCATCAAGAAGGTGCCGTCCCTGCGCGACATCACCATCGCCAACCTCTTCTTCGAGAACAGCACCCGCACACGCATCAGCTTCGAGCTTGCCGAGAAGCGCCTCAGCGCGGACGTGGTGAACTTCAGCAGCAGCACCAGCAGCACCAAGAAGGGGGAAACCCTGGTGGATACGGTGAACAACATTCTCTCGATGAAGGTGGACATGGTGGTGATGCGCCACCCCGATCCCGGAGCGTGCATCTTCCTGAGCCGCCATGTACAGGCGCGCATCGTGAACGCCGGTGACGGCACGCACGAGCACCCCACGCAGGCCTTGCTGGACGCCTACAGCATCCGCGAAAAATTGGGACGTGTGAAAGGGGTGAAAGTGGCTATTGTGGGCGACATCCTGCACTCGCGCGTAGCCCTCTCCAACGTGATATGCCTGCGCAAGCTGGGTGCCGAGGTGATGCTTTGCGGGCCCACCACCCTGATGCCCCGCCATGCCAGGGAACTGGGCGTGCTGGTGTCCCACGACCTGAACGAAGCCCTGCGCTGGTGCGATGTGGCCAACATGCTCCGCATCCAGCTGGAACGCCAAGGAGGCGACGGATTGGCCTATTTCCCCTCCCTTCGGGAATACAGCCAACTCTTCGGACTTGACCGCAAACGCTTGGAGGCCGTGGGAAAGCAACCGGTGATCATGCACCCGGGCCCCATCAACCGCGGTGTGGAGATCACCAGCGAGGTGGCCGATGGCGGCAACAGCATCATTTTGGAACAGGTGGAGAATGGCGTGGCCGTGCGGATGGCGGTGCTGTTCCTGCTGGCCGGCGGCATGGACCGCACTGCCAAGGGTTGAGCGGAAGATCTTATGATCGGACACATGGTGAAAATTTCACATGCGCGCCGGGTTGCGGTATCCAAGCCTGATTATCTTTGACCGCAGTGCTTGAAAAGGCAACGCACATGAACTTCACCATCACCACCAAAGACAAATTTGCCCTCGTAGTTTCCAACGTGGACAAATTGGACACCACCTGTGCGCCGGAGTTGAAAAGCGAGCTGGTCTACCTGAACAAGACCGGCATGCGCAACATCATCATTGATCTGGCGAAAACACGCTATTGCGACAGCTCCGGCCTCAGCGCGCTGTTAGTGGCCAACCGCCTGTGTAAGGGGGTCAACGGCACCTTGGTGATCTGCACGTTGCAGGAGCCGGTGATGAAGCTGATACAGATCAGCCAATTGGAAAGCGTGCTCTCCATCACACCCACGGTAAACGAGGCCACGGACCTGCTGTACATGGAGGAGATCGAGAAGGACGTGAAAAAGGAAAACTGAAAAGCATGTTGAGAACACTACTCCTGGCCGGTTGTGCCGCTATTGGATCCCTCGGTTTTGCCCAGTGCGTGCCCAACAGCATGTATGCGGACAGCGTGTACGGCGTTTGGCCCGACACCATCACCAATTTCAGCAGTGGAATGCAGGGCGTGTTCTACTCGGACACGCTGCAGATCCTGGTGCCATCGGATGCCGGCTTGATCGTTCCCGGCCTTTCGGGTATCACGGTGGATTCCGTGGCCTTGGCACAGGTGAACGGCTTGCCACCGGGCATCACCGCGGTTTGCAATTCGCAAACCAACGGCCCTTGCACGTACATCACGGGGCAGGTGGGCTGCGCCCTGCTGGAGGGCACGCCCACGCAAACCGGCACCTTCAACATCACGATCCAGGTGGTGGGCTATTTCCAATTGGGCGGAACCCAGCAATACCCGGTCTCGTTCACCGGATACCGCATTGTGGTTGGCGACAACACCACGGGCATGGGGGATGTGACCCCGGCCAAGCTGGGTCGCGTGCAAAATGTGCCTAACCCGTTCGTTGAACGGACCAATATCGAATTCTCGCTCTCCAAGTCGGCACCGGTGAAAGTGAAGGTGTACAACTTGGTGGGCGAAAAGATGTGGAGTCGGACGGTGCAGGGCAAGGCGGGGTTGAACCGCGTGCCCTTCGAGCCTGCCGGGTTGGAGAACGGCATTTACATCTACCGCGTCGAAGCGCCCGAGAGCAACTACACCGGCCGCATGATGGTGAACCGTTGAGATGGCCCCGATCCCACTGGAAAAGCCTCCGTGCCAGCGGGGGCTTTTCAATTCCATGGCCGATGCGCTTTGAAGTGACCACGCTGGGCACGGGTGCGGCACTGCCCGCCAGGGGGCGCTACCCCTCGGCGCAGTTGCTCAACGTGCATGAGCGCCTGTTCCTGATCGATTGCGGGGAGGGCACCCAAGAGCGCCTGCGCATGGCCCAGGTGAACATGGGCCGCATTGCCCGCGTGATGATCAGCCATTTGCACGGCGATCACTACCTGGGCCTCATGGGCCTGATCAGCAGCATGCACCTGCAGGGGCGCACCGCGCCATTGGACGTGCACGGGCCCGCTGACCTGCGGCAGGTGATCGACCTGCAATTGCGCGTTTCGGGCACCTTCCTGCGGTTTCCCCTGAAGTTCCATCCATTGGAGCATCGAAGCGGCGCCTTGGTCTTCCAGGATGACCGTGTGGAGGTGGCGGAACTGGCGCTCAAACACCGGATCGACAGCACCGGCTTTCTCTTCCGCGAAGCAGGCCTGCCCCGCAAGTTGATCAAGGAAAAGGTGGAACTGATCCCCCACTATGCACGCCAAGCGGTGAAGATGGGGCAGGACTTGGTTTTGCCCGGCGGCGGTGTGGTGCCCAATGAACAGTTGACCGCCCCTCCGCCCAAGCAGCGTAGCTATGCCTACTGCTCAGACACGGCCTTCCTGCCGGAGCTGGTGCCCTTCCTGCATGGGGTGGACCTGCTCTACCACGAGGCCACCTTCGCAGCGGCGTTGGCGGACCGTGCCAAGGAAACCATGCACAGCACGGCCGGGCAGGCTGCCACCATCGCGCGCGAGGCCGGGGCGGGACAGCTCCTGCTCGGTCATTTCAGCTCACGCTACAAGGATGTGCAGGTCCTGTATAACGAGGCGGCAGCCATATTCCCCAATACCCTGATGGCTTGCGAAGGGTGCACGTTCCAGGTGGGGCCCGTGCACCACGCCGATTGATGGGCGCACACGGCCCGGGCAGCCAGTGCAAGCCGGGGTGTGAACAACGGGCCGGTCTTAGGGCGCTGCCCGGGGAGTGGAAGGTTGGATGCAGCCATGGACAGGGATGACGCTTGGCCATGGCCCGGATGTCACTGGCATCATGTACATTAGCGGCATATTTGGGATCATTCTAAACAAGGGATGGCAGTACGGACATTGATCGCGGACAAGAGCGAGATCGCGCGGGTGGGGTTGCGCGGGATATTGGAACCGGTGGCCCGCATTGCCATTGTCGGTGAGGCGTGCGACACGGCGGCCATGTTGCGGATGATCCCCGAACTGCAGCCGGACGTGGTATTGATCGACCATACCTCGGACGGGTTCGGGGCCGAAGCGGTGCGCGACGCCCTGCGGCGCAATCCCCGCACCCGCTTCATCGCCACCACGCCCAGCCCGTCGCAGTCCGCGCTGATGAACGCCTTGCGCGCGGGGGTGTGCAGCTACATCAAGAAGGATTGCGGACGGGAGGAGATCATCGATGCGGTGCTGCACACGGGCGACGGGCAGAAGTTTTTCTGCGGGAAGATCCTGCGTGCCATCCGCGAGGCCTCCTTGGACGTGGACAACCTCTTCGGCGAGGCGCTGGATTGCGCACCGGTCACCCTCAGCGGGCGCGAGGCGGAGATCATCGGGCTGATCGCCGAGGGGTATTCCTATACCCGTATTGCGGAGCAACTTTGCCTAAGCGCCCATACCATTACCACCCACCGCAGGAACATCATGCAGAAGTTGGGCGTGAACAATACGGCCGCCTTGGTCCTTTATGCGGTAAAGAAAGGCTTGGTGAGCCCGAACAAGTTCGTGTTCAACGCTTGATCGACAAAGGAGCGCACCAAGCCGTGGCATAACATGGCATTGCTCATCGGCGATATCGGTGGCAGCAGTTCACGGTGGGCCGTGATCGACCGCGATCGGCAGGAAGTGGCGGCACAAGCCCTGCCTGGGTTCAACCCATCAACTGGTGATCCGGCCGCCTTGCAGCATGCACTGGCCAAGCTGGCTGTAGGCACCAAGGTTGACGGCAAACCTTTGGAGGTGGTGGCATACGGTGCGGGATGCGGCCATCGGCAACGGGCCCAGCGCATGCGGGAAGCCTTGGAAGCCGTGTGGCCGCACGCATTGGTGCAGGTGGAAACCGACCTATTGGGGGCTGCCCGCAGCCTCTACGGCGCGGAGCGCGGCCTTGCGCTCATCCTGGGAACCGGCATGAACACCGGGTATTATGATGGCCACCAGCTGTACACGCCGTTGCCTTCCCTGGGCTTTATCCTGGGCGATGAAGGCAGCGGGGCCGATATCGGCAAGCACCTGCTGCGCGATGCCTTGTACGACCTGGTCCCCGAGGCGCTCCGCAGTGCACTGTTTCCCCAAGGCGCCGACCTGCCGGGCATCCTTCGGGAGGTTCACGGGCCCACCGGGGCACAGGCGTATGTGGCCTCCTTCACGGCCACACTGCAAAACCACCTGCATGAACAGTATGTGCACGACCTGCTGGCCTCCCGCTTCTTTGCGCTTTCCCGGTTGATCGCCGGCTTCTTTTCGGCGGCCGAGCGTGCCGAGGTGCGCGCCGTGGGATCCGTGGCCCATGGGTTCCGCAACCTCTTGGAAGTGGCCATGGACCACCGCGGGATGAAACTTACCGCCGTGGCGAAGGACCCGATGCCGGGGCTGCTCCAATACCACCAAGGACAGGGCCTCCGCTGATCGCTTGTTCGCCCAGCACCAATTGCTGCAGCTCGGCAAAGGCCCGCTGGTTTTCCTCCGAACCGATCATGGAGAGCACACGTTGCTTTTCCACGGCGGTGAGGTGCCAACTGAGGCTGATCTCACCGGCATTTCCGAACCGTAGCGGAAAGTCCACCACGTCCAACGGTACCGGCATCCACAGGTCGGCGGTCTTCAGCGCCAGGTCGAAATCCTGGTCCTGGATCCGGATGAAATTGTCGTATACGCCTTCCACCGGTGCGGTCAACCGGCTAAGCAGCGAGCCAGCGGTGGGCTGCACCTTCAGGTCTTGCTGCTTGTCCCGGATCACCAGCACCACCACGCGGCCCACGTTCTCCTTCAGCCAATCGTGGTAGGTGCGCAGGAAGGCCAAGGTGGTGCGGTAGCCGTAGTTGTCCCGTGCGCCGGCGTCCATTACGCGCATGGGGGGTGCGCTGGGCAGGGTGACCACCGGGGTGATGTAGGGGAAGGTGGCGTTCATGCGCAACGCGCTGGTGAGCTTCAGGTTGCCGGGGTCATGGTGGGTGAACAACCGTTGGAATTCGATGCTTTCCGGTTCCACTTCGGCATGTACCGGCCCTTGGGGCTTGATGTTGGTGAGCCATGCCGCGGGCAGTGCGCTGATCACCAGGCGCCGTCCATCGTTGACGATGGCCGGGCTCAGCACCAGCATGGGCGTTTCGGCCCGGCGTTCCGCAGCGGCCATGTCCCGAAGACGAATGTTCAGCAGTCCACCGGTAAGCGCGTCCAGGCGCGACTCGAAGGCATAGCCCCGGTCCAGTGTATAGGTCCGTCCCCCGTCGTGCACCTTGCGGTAGCGGATGAACATGTCGTTGGTCACCAAGCTGAACGCCACGGGGTTCAACAGGTCCTCCGCCATTCGCTCCAAGTGCTGCCGGTCGTCGGGGTCCACGGGTTTCCCTTGGTCGGCGGCCAAATGCAGTTGCCGGTAATAGGTAGCTCCGATCAACCCGCCACTGCTGCCGGTCAACAGGGCTGAGCGTTGCATCAGCTGACCGTTGAGCAGGCTGTCGGCCACTTGCAGGCAGCGGAAGGTCCACAACATGGCGCGGGAACCTCCGCCGCTGGTGTTGATGATCACCAAGGGCGGCTTTTCCCCGGCATGCGGCAGCTCTTGGTTGTTGCGCAGCCATTGTTCGAGGGTGGCGCGATGGGCCTGGGCATCTTCCTGGGCGGTGCGCTCATCGGTGGCCATGGCGTGGATGACATCGCGCGTGTATGTGGCCGGCGGGGCGGAGTAATCAATTCCGTAGGCCTGGGTGTCATACAGGAAATCCTGGGTTTTCAGGCTCAACAGGTTCAGCACCACCACCACAGCGATCCCAAGGGTGACCACCCAGCCCTTCACCCAACTGCCGATCGCACTGAAGAGCATGAGCGCCATGGTGAACAGCAGGAAGATGCTCGCACCTGCCGGGATGGCAAAGAACGGCCTGGTGCTGAAGGCTCCCAAGGCGATGAAGGTGACCACGGCCACCACCTCGAAGATGCTCGCGTTGATGTGGTTCTGCCACAGGACGCCGCGCAGCAGTTCGCGGTCGTAGTGCTGGATGCTGCGGGCCAGCTTGATCTGCAGCGGCCAGGTGAGGTAGGTCTCCACCCGCCATTTGCGCGTGCGCTGCTCGCGCCGCAGCCACCGGCTTGCCTTGCGTTGCTGCTGCCGCAGCGGGGGTACCATCGGAATGATGTCCTCCATCACGGGCTCGGGCCGGAAGGCGTCGCCGTCCTTGGCCAGCACCTTGTGCACATCGGTGTTGGTGCGGGTGAAGTAGAGCAGGGCGATCAACAGGAAAAGGCCGATCCCGACCAGGAAGCCCAGCAAGTGCATCGCCGTGTCCAGGCCGGAAACAAGCTCCTTGGTCAGTTGGAGCTTGGCCGAGCACCAGAGGTAGGTGAGCACGAAGGCTGCGGGGATGATCCCGTTGTTGATGTTGAACTTCAGGAAGGGGCGCGCCAAGGTGGCCACGAAGGGGAAGCGGTAGGCATGGCTGATGTAGGTGAACAGGTTGAAGGCCGTGATGAACCCGCCCAGTGCGAACCCCAGCAGCATGAAGGACCAGATGTCCACCGTGCCGAAATACTCCGGGTAGAGGAAGATGTACGGGATGCCGTACTTCAGGCCGATGCTTTCAGTGATGAACCCGAATAGCAGCAGCCAAGAGAGGACCATCATGTGGTTCTTCTTCAAGTGAAGCACCACCAGCTGGAACGGGAAGAAATAGAGCACCCGTTCCGTGATCTGCCGGAGGCGTGCCTTTCGTATCATGGCCGGAAATGGTTTCTAAGTGCCACGCGAACAAGATAGCAGTTCCAATGGTCGCCCGTTTGTACGCAGCGGCCTATAATTTGGCCAAGGTGGCCTGCATCACCTCCTGTTCGATGGCCTCGGCCCGGGCCTTGAGCCCATCGGCTTCCTGCATCACCGTGTGCCGGAACTCCTCGTCGTCAAAGCCCTTGAAGTTGGTGCGCACGTTCAAATAGGCCGCCAAGGCTCCTGTTCGTGCGCACATCACGCCCACCCCGGCATCGCTGATGCTGCTGGGCATGCCGATGCGTGCCATGGCCTGTGCAACTTCCATGCTGGCCACGCAAACGCGCAGGGTTTCCAACGGGGCCAGGATGGCGCCCTTGGTGGCTTCGTGCAGCGCGGCCTTCCGGGCGGCCACTTCTTCAGGGGTGTGCTTGGGCAGCTGCAACGCCTGCATGATCTGCTCGTAGGCACGGGTGTCCTCGTCCACCAATTCAAGCAGGCGTACGCGATACTCTTCCGCCTTCACGGCCCACTGGCTGAACTCCTCCCAACGGTCGTCCCAGCCGCGCTTGTTGGCGCTGAGGTTGGCCACCATGGCGCCCAAGGCAATGCCCATGGCCCCCACAATGGCGGCCACGGACCCGCCGCCGGGAGCGGGTGTTTCACGGGCCGTTTCCTCGGTGAAGCGATCAAGGCTGAGCTGGACCAACGGGCTTGCGGCAGGGTCCTCGAGCTGGTACTCGATCACCTTCTTCCGCGGATCGAAGGGGGCCAGGTCGTCCAGCCCCAAGGATTTCACGGCGATGAGGACCTTGTCCCGCTCGGGGATGCCCAAGCTGCGCTGTTGCCTCCGCAGGAAGAAGTCGGCCGCGTCCAGCAAGGCCTGCTTGGGGATCAGGCCGACCAGTTCGCTGCCCGTGACGCGGATGCCCCTGGAGGCGGCGCTTTTGCACGCCTCATCGAACGCGATGTGCACCGGGGTCACGTCGATGTCGTTCAGGTTGAGCGACACTTGCGCCACGCCATATTCCTGGATGAACCAGCCCATGCCCTTCACCTTCTTCAACTTACCGGGGATCATGACGGGATGTCCGTGCTCATCCTTGATCAACTTGCCGGTGAGGGTGCCGCCCTCGCGTTTGGCCCTGCCGCTCTCGCGCAGGTCGAAGGCGATGGCATTGGCGCGGCGCACGCTGGCCGTGTTGAGGTTGATGTTGTAGGCGATCAGCACCTTGCGCGCGCCCACGGCGGTGGCACCGCTGCGGCGTACACTGTCGTTCCAAGCGGCGGGCCCGAAGTCGGGCTTCCATTCCGGGTCCGCCAATTTCTTTTCCAGCCCTTCGTATTCCCCGGCGCGGTTGTGGGCCAGGTTGCGCCGCTTCTCCTCGCGGGCGGCCGCCTCGTAAGCATACACGGGAACGCCCAGCTCGTTTCCGATGCGCTCGCCCAAGCGGTGCGCATAGGGCACCAGTTCCTCCAGGGTGATCCCGCTGATGGGCACCAGGGGGCATACGTCCGTGGCGCCAAAGCGCGGGTGCTCGCCATGGTGGGCGGACATGTCGATCAATTCCTGCGCCTTCCTCACCAGGCGGAACGCTGCTTCGCAAACGGGCCCCGGTTCGCCTACGAAGGTGATCACGGTGCGGTTGGTGGCTTTTCCAGGGTCCACGTCCAGCAGGCGGACGCCTTCCACGGTTTCCACCACGGCGGCAATGGCATCGATCTTGGCCCGGTCGCGGCCTTCACTGATATTGGGAACACATTCGATGATAGGCATTTCTACAATTGGTTTTGGCGGTGAAGTTAGCCTTGGGTACGCGCGGCAGATCACATCCCCCAAGTGTTGCACGTCCTGCTTCCCGGTGGTCACGGCCATTGGGCCATCGCATCCTGTGGGCGCGAAGGCCCCGGGCCCGTATTACGTTCCGTGCGGCAGCAGCATGCTGGCCACGTTGTTGAGCAGGTGCAGGAACACGGCGGTCCAGATGGAGCCCGAGTTGGCCCGGGCATAGCCCAGGAACACGCCCAATGGCAGCACGTACAGCAACAGGATGTACCAGTCGTACTGTTGGTGCAACATGGTGAACACGCCGGCCACAATGGCCACCGAAACGTGCTTGTCCAGCAGGTGGCGCAGAGACCCGTACAGCAATCCGCGCAGCAGGAATTCCTCGAACAGCGCGGGCATCAGGCCCAGGCCGAGGAACAGCAGGGGGTAATTGGTGGCCGAGCTGAGCACCTGGCGCATGAACTCGCTGTCCATTTCGGGCAGCAGGAAAGTGATGGCCTCCAGCGCCGCGAACACCACCAGGAAGAATCCGGTCCACAGGAACAGTGAGCGCAGCGTGGGCATCCCCAGGGCGAGAAAATGGCCGGTGCGCTTGTTTTTCCAACGAAACGTGATCCACAGCAGCAGCAGCAGGCACACGCCGCCCGAGATCAGGCCCACAAGGGCCAGCACGTCTCCTTGCAGGCCCACCTGCTGCCACCGCTCCTGGAAAGCGGGCGTGTCCAACAGGGCCAAGCTGAAGCCTTGTTGGGCAAGCGCAGGCGAGAGGGCTATCACGCGCCAGATCATCACGGCCAACTGCATGAACATGAAGACCATGAAGACCAGGGTGAAATAGAGCAGCCCGCGCGCCATTTCCAGCCCCGGTGGCCGGAACAGCGATGGATCAAGCTGCGGTTTCTCCTGTGCGGACGGTTCTTCCATCGATGATCACGGTGTCGATATGGTCCTGGCCGAAGGCATACGGAAGGTAGGCCAAGGAGGGCACGGGTTTGGTGATAAGGCAACTGGCCCGTTTGCCCACGGTGAGGCTTCCAAGTTCTTCTGCCAGCCCCATGGCTGCCGCAGCGTTGATCGTGGCCGCCTGAACGGCTTGCTCGGGCGACATGCGCAACTTGATGCAGGCCAGCGCCACCACGAAGTTCATGTTGCCACTGGGCGTGGAACCGGGGTTGTGGTCGGTGGCCAAGGCCACGGGCAGTCCCGCTTCGATGAGCTCCCTGGCCGGCCCGTACGGAATGCCGAGAAAGAACGAGCAGGAGGGAAGCAGGGTGGGGATGGTCCGTGTGCCGCGAAGGGATTCGATGTCCGCATCCTCCATCACTTCCAGATGGTCCACGCTCAAGGCGTTGTGTGCCACGGCCGCCTGTATGCCGCCCATGGAACTGAACTGGTTCACGTGCACCTTCCCCTTTAGGTCGTGCTTGTTGCCGGCCTCCAGGATCAAGCCCATTTCCTCCGCGGTGAAGTAGTTGCGTTCGCAGAAGCAGTCCACGTACTGGGCCAAGCCTTCCCCGGCCACCTGCGGGATCAGCTGCTTGATGATGAGGTCCACGTAGCCTGCGCGGTTGTCCTTGTACTCGGGCGGAAGCGCATGGGCGGCCAGCAGGGTGGTGCGTACTTGCAGAGGAAGGGTTTCCTTGAGCCGTTGGGCCACGCGCAGCATCTTCAGTTCACTGGCGGCATCCAGCCCGTACCCGCTCTTGATCTCCACGGCCACGGTGCCTTGGTGCATCATCTCCTCCAAGCGGGCCTTGGCTCCTGCGTACAGTTCCTCCTCGCCCATGGCCCGGAGCTTGCGGGCGCTGTTGAGGATGCCGCCTCCCTTGGCCGCGATCTCCTCATAGCCCAACCCGTTGATGCGGTCCACGAACTCGCCCTCGCGCGGCGCGGCGAACACGGAGTGGGTATGCGAATCGCACCAGCCCGGCAGCACATAGCGGTCCGTGGCGTCGATCACCTCCAGCCCGTTCCAGTCGCTGATGCCGGGCCAGTCCTCCTCGGTGCCCAGGGCCGTGATGACGCCGTTCTCGGCCATCATCCAGCCGTGCTCCAGCATGGGCAGCTCCGCCATGGATGCACCGGCCACGCGCAGGGTGCCCTTGGGGTGGGTGCCCACCAGCGCCTTGGCGTTTTTGATCAACAGCCTGTTCGCTTCCATCGCCCGCGAAGTACGGAACCACCGGTGGAAAATCCATGGCCCTTCCTCCCGAGCCATCGCGCCGATGCTCAAGGGGTTGATGGCGTGGCCGCAAAACGGGCCGACAGGTCCGCCTATCCTGAAAGGCGGTACGCCATTGAAGGACGGCCCAGGTACGAGGGCTCTTCCGGAGCCGTTGCCGCTGGCCTTCCCGCAGGGGGCTACCGCGTTTCCTTGGGCGGCGCCTTGTAGGGTTTGCCCCGGTCGTTGCCGCGCATGTCCACATCGCGCTGGTAGCGCCATTGCCCCTTCTCCCACGTGTAGCTGTCGTAGGAAAGGTCCGGCGCCATGAAGGCGGGCTGGCCTTCCAGTTCGGGACGCGTGGCGGAAAGGTGGTCCATCAGCACGGCCTTGCGCAACGGCTCCCAGCGCAGCAGCATGCTGCCTTGGGCGGTGAAAGCGAAGACATCCCGCAACAGGCGCTGCTTCTTCCCGGTGAACAAAGGCGCCCCGAATTTTGGTGTGGGCCCTGAAAGGCTGAGCACCTCGATCACCTTGCGGGTTTCCACCATGCTGTATCCCTTCCAGCCGAGCAGGGTATAGTAGGTCCGCCGGCCGTCCTGCACGGGGATCATTTCGTAGTACACGGCCCCGTACCAGTTTTCCGGGCCCAACTGTGCCGTGGCCGGCTTGGCGATGTGGTCCGTCATATCGCGCAGCCCGTACAGCGCGTTTCCGCTGCGCTTTTTCACCAGCAGGAATCCTTCGTAGAGGAAGGACCCGTTGCTGTAGGGCACGTTCCAGGTGAAGAGGCGGAAGGTGCCGTCCGGTGCATCGATGTGGCTGATGGGCACCCCGGTGAAGGAAGCGGTGAACGCGCTGTCCGACCCCAGTATCGCGCCGAGCTCCTGTTTCACCGCTGCGTTTGCGCTGTCGCGTTGCGCATCATTGGCGGCCGCACCCAACGCCTGCAGATGGCTGGCCAGCCCGCCTGTGCTTTCCCCGGCATGAACTTGGCCAAGCACGGGCAGTGGCAGCAGCAGCAGCAGCAAGGGGAGCAGCGATGGACGGATCACGGTGGATGGAACGTGGGTCAACGTGCAAAAGTACCTGCCGCACCGGCGCAGCGGACGCTGGTGTGCAAATGCACTTTGCCGCCTGCGGTGTTGACAAGTGGCACGGCTGTTGGTCAAAGCGCCTTCCGGGTGCCGGTAGTTTTGGCCATTCGCGATGAAACGGATTCTCTTGTTGCCTGTTCTGTTGATGTTGGGCCTGTTCACCATGGGTGGAGGCCCACCGGTGCGCACCCCTGGCGGCGCGTTGCCCGCATTCCTGGAGCGGCCCAGTCCGTGGGCCGATTCCGTGTTTGCCACCCTCAACTTGGACCAGCGCATCGCCCAGCTGATGATGGTGGCGGCATACAGCAACAAGGACGGGAAGCATGCCGACGAGATCGAGCGCTTGGTGCGCGACTACAACATTGGCGGGCTCATCTTTTTCCAGGGAGGACCGGTGCGCCAAGCGGTTTTGACCAACCGCTTCCAAGCGGCCGCGCGCACGCCACTGCTCATCGGCATGGACCTGGAATGGGGCTTGGCCATGCGCTTGGACAGCACCTTGCGCTTTCCCAAGCAGATGGCCTTGGGCGCGATCGGGGACGATGCCCTCATTGAACGCATGGGGGCGGAGATCGCACGGGAGATGAAACGGTTGGGCGTGCAGGTGAGCTTCAGCCCCGATGTGGACGTGAACGTGAACCCCGCCAACCCCGTGATCAACGAACGCAGCTTCGGCGAAGGACCTGAATTGGTGGCGCGCAAGGGGATCGCGTACATGAACGGACTGCAAGGAGGCGGGGTGATCGCCACCGCCAAACATTTTCCCGGCCATGGCGATACCGACAAGGACAGCCACAAAACCCTTCCCTTGGTCGGTGTCTCCCGGCAGCGGATGGATAGCGTGGAGCTGCTGCCCTTTCGGAGGTTGGTGGATGCCGGGGTGTCCGCCGTGATGGTGGCCCATTTGGAAGTGCCTTCGCTGGACAGTACCCCGGGCCTGCCCAGTACCATGAGCAAGGCCATCGTTACCGGGTTGTTGAAGGAGGGGCTTGGCTTCCGGGGGCTGGTGGTCACCGATGCGCTCAACATGAAAGGCATCGCTAATGCGGCCAAGCCCGGCGAGATCGAGCTTCGGGCCCTGCTGGCGGGCAATGACATTCTGCTCTTCCCGCAGGACCCCGTGAAGGCCATGGTGCGCATCCGCCAAGCCGTGGACAGTGGGGAGGTGCCCGTGGAAACCATTGATGCCGCCTGCCTGAAGGTGTTGCGCGCCAAGGAATGGGCGGGGGTGGGCCAGCTAGGGCCGGTGCGGATGGAGGGCTTGGTGAATGACCTCAATACGCAGGAAGCACTGGCGTTGCGGCGCGAGCTGGTGGCCGCGTCGCTCACCGTGGCGCGCAACAACGGTGTGCTACCGATCCGCGCCACGGATACCTTGCGGATCGCCTCCTTAGTGATCGGTGACAGCCTGCACAACCCGTTCCAACAGAGCTTGCAGCGCTATGCCCCCGTTGCGGAACTGCGGTGCGACAAGATCCTCAATGCGGCCCAGTCCAAGGCACTGCTGGACAGCTTGAAGCAGTACGACCTGGTGATCGCCTCGGTGCACAACACCTCCTTCCGGGCCAACAAGGAGTTCGGAGTGCCCCAGCTCACCTTGGATTTCCTGCGCCGCTTGGGAGATCAGCAGGCGATGGTGTTCACCCTCTTCGCCAACCCCTACCGCATGGGCACGGCATACGGCGCACAGCGTTGGAGCGCGGTGGTGGTAGCTTATGAAGAGCATGCGGAAGCACAGGATCTCGCGGCCCAGCTGATCTTCGGGGCGCTGCCGGCCACAGGGACCCTACCAGTAACCGCATCGGCCTATTTCAGGGCGGGCCAGGGCGCGCAACTGCCCGCCATCGGGCGCCTGCGCTACGGGTTGCCCGAAGAAGAGGCCATGAAAACGCGGGACCTGCTGCGGATCGACAGCTTGGTGCAAGCAGGGCTCAAGGCCGAAGCCTTCCCCGGAGCCCAAGTCCTGGTGGCGCGCAACGGCATGGTGGTGTGGGACAAGGCCTATGGGTCGCCGACCTACGCGGGCGACAGGCCCGTGAACAACGACGACATCTACGACCTGGCCAGCATCAGCAAGGTGGCCGGCACCACCTTGGCCCTGATGAAATTATCCGATGAAGGCAAGGTGGATGTGGAGAAGACGCTGGGCGATTACTTGCCGGAGATCAAAGAGCAGTATCCATACCATGCCTCGCTGCGGCTGAGCGAGATCCTGGCCCATCAGGCAGGACTGAAACCCTATATGCCCTTCTTCCGGAAGTTGATGGAAAAAGGCCGGTTCAAGCCCGGGGTGATGGCCACCGTGCCCGATGAGGTGCACGACATGTGCGTGGCGGACGGCATCTACGTGAACCACAGCTACCGCGATTCACTGGTGAAGTGGGTCCTGGAAACCCCTACGGCCGAGCGTGGCAAATACGTATACAGCGACATGGGCATGTACCTGCTGATGCGGGTGGTGGAGCGTGTTTCCGGCATGCCGTTCGACCAGTTCCTGGAGCGGAATTTCTATAGGCCCCTCGGCCTTTCCACCATGGGCTTCAATCCCTTGGAACGCTTTCCCATCGGGCGCATCATGCCTACGGAGAACGATACTCTGTTCCGCAGGGAGCTGGTGCGCGGCCACGTGCACGACCCCGGTGCCGCCATGATGGGGGGCGTGGCGGGCCATGCAGGCTTGTTCTCCAACGCCAACGACCTGGCCGTCATCATGCAAATGCTGCTCAATGGCGGCACGTACGGGGGGCGGCGCTACCTCTCGGCTGAAACCATACGGCTATTCACCGCCTGCCGTTACTGCACGGGTGATCCCCGCAAGGAAAACCGCAGGGGCTTGGGCTGGGACCGCCCGCAGGCCCCCGGCACCCCGGGGCCCAGTTGCGATGAAGCCAGCGCCTCCAGCTTCGGCCATACCGGCTTTACCGGCACCATGGTGTGGGCCGACCCCGCCAATGCCACCGTTTACGTGTTCCTCAGCAACCGCGTATACCCCGATGCCGCAAACAAGAAGCTGCAGCAGATGAATATCCGTACCCTGGTGCAATCCGTGGTGGAAAGATCGGCGGCCCTGCCGCAACCGCAGCAGCCGGGCACCATGCGCAATTAAAGGAAGGGCGCTTGGCTGGATCGATGAAAATTCCGACATTTGCCACCCCTTAACGAAAAGGGACCTAAAACATACGCGACATGCCGACCCGCATCCGCCTTCAGAGAAAAGGCAAAAAAGGCAGCCCCTACTATCACTTGGTGGTGGCCGATCAGCGCGCCCCGCGCGATGGTAAGTACATTGAACGCATTGGTGCTTATAACCCCACCGTGGCCCCTGCCCTGGTGGAAGTGGACCGTGAAAAGGCCCTGTCATGGCTCCAAAGCGGCGCGCAGCCCAGCGACACCGCCCGCGCCATTCTCAGTTACACCGGTGTGATCTACAAGAACCACCTGCAGAACGGCGTGAAGAAGGGGGCTTTCGACCAGGCCGAGGCCGACCGCCGCTTTGAGGCTTGGTTGAACGAGAAAAATGCCAAGATCGAAGCCAAACGCACCAACCTGATGGGCGAGGCGGAGAAGACGTACAAGGAGCGGATCGCCGTGGAGACCAAGAAGTCCCACGATCGTGCCGATGCCCTCAGCGCCAAGTTGGCCTCGATGATGGCTGCACCGGCCTCCGAAGGAGAGGCTCCGGCCACCGATGAGGCCGCCGCCGGTACTGCCGATGAGCCCGCTGCCTCGGGCGACGCAAGTGCCGAGCAGCAGTAACAAGCACCGCAACAACCGGTATACAGGCCCGGTCCCTTGCATGGGGCCGGGCCTTGCTTTTTCCGGCGTGCCGCGGGGCGGTCGATCAAGGTGGGGGGCTTGCTTGCTACCAAGGCAGGAGAAGCTCCCCTGTGCCTTTGCGCAAGAACCGGACTTTCGCTCCCGAGCTGCCATTTTGATTTCGGGCCGTAGTAGAAATCCTGCTGCATATTCCGGGTATGATCACCCTGCCTCCCATGCAAAGGCCAGTTCCTTGATGCTTCCCCGGTAATTTTGGCCACCGATGGAGACACGCACCTTGCGCTACTTGGGCTGGTTGGGGAAACCGTGGGGCCACCGGGGCGAATTGGCCTTGAACATCGAAGCCGCCGGTTCGGGCGTGTTGGACATGGAAGTCCTTTTTGTGGAGCTGGACGGCTTGGGCGTACCATTTTTCGTGGCCGGCATGCGCGAGGTGCCGCGCGTGGGCATGTTGGTGAAGTTTGAAGACATCGACGATCCGCAAGGCGCGGCGTTCATGGTGAACGCCAAGGTTTATGCCCCGCCCGGGCACGCAAAGTCCGGCATCAGCGAGGAAGAGGAACAGTGGAGCCCGGAGGACTTGCTGGGCCTGCAGGTGGTGGATGAGGAGCACGGCCCCTTGGGCGAGGTTACCGCCATTGAAGGCAGCGACGACAACCCGGTGATGGTGATCCGCTCCGAAGGCAGTGAAGTCATGGTGCCCATCGTCGATGAGCTGATTAGCGGCATTGACGAGGCGACGGGCCAACTGGTGGTGCGCACCCCGCCGGGCCTGGTGGAATTCTACCGGCGCGGTTGAGGCGCAGGGCCTTCACCGCTTATTGCGTCCAGAAGATCTCCTTGATCACCGGGTCGCTTTTCATCCGGTCCACCAAGTGCTGCACCTTGGCCACTTCGCTGTTGTCGAACTTCAGTTGGAAGACGAACTCATCATCGGACCGCTCCACGCTGAAGGATTGGATGTCCAAGCCTTCCTTGTGCAGCAGGTCGTTGAGCAGGGTGGCGTTGTCCGAGCCCTTCTTGGTGATGATCTCCAGGGTGATCTGCTTGAATTTCCGCAGGTAGGCCTGCTCCAAGGGTTGCAGGGCCCAGAGGATGAGGATGGCGATGATGGTGGTGGCGCCTGCGGCGAAATACAGTCCGCCGCCCGTGGCCAATCCAATGGCGGCTACGGTCCACAGGCCTGCGGCGGTGGTAAGGCCGCGTATGGTGCCCGAGCCTTGCTTTACAAAGAGGATGGTTCCTGCGCCGATGAAGCCGATGCCGCTGACCACTTGGGCCGCTATGCGCGAGGGGTCCAAGGTTACATTGGGCTGCCCCAGGATGTCGGCGAACCCGAAGGCGGAAACGATCATGATCAGGCAGGCGCCCACGCTCACCATCATGTGTGTCCGCAAGCCCGCCACGCGGTTCTTGCGCTCGCGCTCCAGCCCGATCAGTGCACCGAAAAGGGCGGCCAGCGCGAGGCGGATCAAGATCTCCTTTGGGTCAAGCATAGTGGTTTGGAGCCCCGCAATTTACGCCGTGCCCCCGGCGCATGGTCACGTCCGTACTTCCACTTCTTGCTCTTTGAACGCGACACCCAGGGTGGCCAATTCATCCAGGATCGGGTCGTAGAGTTCCGGCTTCACCGGCAGCAGCACGCCACGCCCGCCGACCTTGCCGTTGAGCAGCAGCTTGGCGCCGATGGCCATGGGCAGGCCCACGGTGCGCGCCATGGCGGTGTGCACCGTGTCCTCGCCGGTCACCGCCAACGAGGCGTGGATCTCCTTGGTGCGGCCGTTCGCCCGGAAGCGGAAACGGTGCCACATCACCAGCAGGTCCTTGTCGCCAGGCTCCAGTTTCCACTTTTCCTCCAGCAAGCGTTGCAGCGTAGCGGCCGGTGACAGACCATCTTGGCTCAGCGTACCGCTTCCGAAGAGGCCCAGCCAGTCCAGCTTGGCCAGCACCGTGCCATCCGGCGGCAGGTTCAACGCATTGGCCACGGCGCTTCGCACATCACTGCCGACGGCATCCTCCGGAAGGAAGGCCGACGTGAATTCCGCCCAAGTGGCGTGCGCGGGCAGTTCCATGGCGAAGCCGTCCTCCGTGCAGCCCAATTGCACCAGTGCGTCCCACGCCTCGCAATAACCGCTTTTTCGCAGCGTGCCGCGCTTCATGGTCGGGATCCCCGCAATGCCGTACATCTCGCGGTACTTCAGCGAATCGCGGTTGGCATAGCCGTCGTAGGCTCCCAAGCCGGGGATGTCCACGCGTACGGTGCGCCGGAACAGCTTGTGGTAGGGGATGTACTTGATCCGGCCCTCGTGGATGTACCGCGCGGCGGGGCCTTGCCCGGCGAGCACCACGTTGCGCGGGTTCCAGCTGAATTTGTAGCCCCAGGGATTGTTGTCGCTTTCCGGCGCCACCAGTCCACCGCAATAACTTTCGAACGCTTCGATCGCGGCACCCTTCGCGTGCAGCCCGTCAATGATCCGCATGGCGCTCATGTGGTCGATGCCGGGATCCACGCCCATTTCATTGAGCACCACCAAGCCCGCCTGCTTGAATTCCGCGTCCAGTGGCCACAGCGCGTCGGGTACGTAGCTCGGGGTGATCACGTTCTTTTTCAACCGCAGGCAATCCTTCAGCACATCCATGTGCATGAAGTGCGGCAACATGCTGATCACCAGGTCGTGCTTCGCGATCAGCGCCGACCGGGCTTGTGCGATGCTGGCGTCCAGCTCCACTACCTGCGCCACGCCTTCACCTCCCTGAACCAATTTTTCCGCCTGGCGCAGATCGCGCTCCGCCACGGTGAGGTACCATTGTTGCTCGCGGGCATGTTGGATGAGGTATTCGATCAATGAGGAGGCGGAGCGGCCAGCACCGAGCAGGAGGATGTTGCGCATGGGGGATGAAAAACAGATGATCTATTGGACCGCAAAGTTGCGGCACAGCGATCTATTGGCGCACCGGAGGTGGTGCTACCAACCTCCCTCCAGCACTGCGGCTAAGCTGGAGCGCATCACCAGCAGCATTCCCGGGTCCATGCGGTTACCCGGTGCGAAGCGTTGGTTCACCTCCAGCTCCACGCCGATGTAATGCTTCGGGAATTTCCTGCGCAGCGCCGTGGGGAACCCGTCCGAGATGCCTTTGTACGGCTGGTTCATGCGTACCCTGAGCTCGGGCCGCTCTTGCAGGATCGCCTTGCGCCATGCGGCGCAGAAGGTCTTTTCGGCTGCCCGTGACGGGTCGTACAGCAAGCCTGCGTCCATGGTTCGCTTCTTGCCGTCCAGCACGGGGGTGAAACTGTGGACGGCCACATGAACCACTTCACCGCCGGACCGGATGCGGTCCTTCACGAGCTTCTCGACCGCGCCCCGGTAATTCCTGTATTGGCCAAGGAGTTCCTGTTTCCGTTCCGCAGGCAGGTTCTTGGTGAACTCGGAGAACAAGCGGGGATGGTTTTCCGACCGGTTGAATTCGATGCACAGGCGTGAAAGCACATTGCCCATGCTGGCCATGGCCAGCGGGGCCAGTGCGTTGAAGAGGTCCAACGCACCGATGTCGTAGCCTCGATGGCTTTTGAGGACGTCTTCATGTCCCTTGAAAGCGGGATCCAACCAAACGGGATGGGAGTTGCCGCCGTGTTCGCAGGTCAGAAGCAGGGAGCTCATGGCAGTTGCCGGTCCTCTTGCAGGCACTGGGCCAGTTCCTTGTACACCGCAATGATCCGTTCAGGGCTTGGTTTGGTGCCGGTCCTGGCGAGGATGCGCTTGGCTAAGCAGCCATGCTTGAGGATGTGCGCAATGCACGCACGGGCTTCGGCACCCATGTCCTGGCCTACTTCCGCAAGAAGGTGCTCCCACAGTTCGTTGGCCGTGGCTTCCGACTTGTCCAAGCCGAACATCAGCAGGAAGTCATGGTTCCTGATGCGTGCCGCTCCGGCCTGCTTGATCACCTTTTTGAAGAGCTTCAACAGGTCCTTGTGGTGCCATGCGCGTTGCACGTACTGGCTCGCCCAGCGCCCGTCCACCAAGGCCTTCAGGGTTTTCACCACCAGTTCGGCGATGGCCAGGTCGGCTCCCGGGCATTCCTGGATGTCCACCACGCGGATCTCGATGGCGCCGCGGTCAAAGCGGGCAATGGCGCCGCGCGAGTTGGCGAACTGGTGGTCCATGATGCCCTTGGTGTCGAAGGGTGCGAGGGCTTTGCCGATGGGGGCGAAGATCTCGCGGTAGTATTCCTCCTCGGTTAGCACGGCCTCGGGGATCAAGTGGCCCATGAGCTGGGGCAGGCGTTCCTGGTGGTGCAGGTAGGCCTCCATGCGTGCATCGAGGAATCCGGTGGGCTTGCCGTCCAGGATGGGGGAGCTGGCGCTGAGCGCGGGAATGATGGGCAGCACTAAGCGGATGGCGGTGTGCAGTTTGCCGAATTCCTCGTCGTTGGCGAAGGGCAGGTTGAGGTGTACGCTTTGCAGGTTGCTCCATCCGTGGCCCCGGCAGTCGAAGATGCGGTTGTACAGCTCGTACACATCGTGGTAGTCGTGCGCCCACAACTTGGTTTCCGTGAAGGGGTCGAAGAGCGGGTGTGCGGCGGTGGGCAGCAGCATCAGGTTGCGTTTGGCCAGCAGCGCGTTGATGGCGCGCACTTCGGATGCGAATTTTTCGCGGAACGCCGGGATGTCCGCCGTGGGCTTCGCGGTCTTCATCTCCAGCACGTGCGCCACCAGTTCATTGCTCCACTCCACATCGCCACGCTCCACGTCGCCGGTGATCTTCCCCGTCACGTCCTTGAACAACAGGTCCACGGTGGGGCTGGCGCGCAATGTTTCACGGTCCACCACCATGTATTCCAGCTCGATGCCGGCCACTTCGAAGAGGCTGAAAGTTTTCTGCTCGCTCATGGTTGGGGGGCGGTGTTGGCTTGGGGGTCGGCCGGGGCGATACCGAACTTCTTTTCGATGGAGCGCTTCAATGAGCCGATGATCCGGCGGTAGATCTCATCGCCTAGTTCCACGTCTTCCACGCCGTGGTCGATGTTGGGGCATTCGTTCACCTCGATCACGTAGGCCTTCCCGTCGCGCTCCTTGATGTCCACGCCAAAAAGGCCTTGATCGCCCACCATGTGGCGCACGGCTTTCAGTGCGGCATCCATGATGTGCTTGGGGCACTCGGCCACCTTCACGGTGGCGAAGTCGCCGGTTTCATCTTCCTTGCTGGCGCTGTTCCAATTGTAGATCTGCCAGTGGCCGCGCGCCATGAAGTACTTGCACACGTAAAGGGGCTTCCCGTCCAATACGCCCACGCGCCAGTCGTAGTCGCTGGGCATGTATTCCTGTGCGATCGCGAGGTCGCTTTCGGCCAGCACCTTGTCCAGAATGCCTTCCAGTTCCTCCGGTGTCTTTGCTTTTTCCACACCGATGCTGAAGGTGCTGTCGGGCAGCTTGAGCACCACCGGGAAGCCAAGCCGTCCACCCACCTGGTGCCGGTTCTCGCTGTGCACGATCATGGTGCGCGGGGTGGCAATGTGGTGCATTTCCATCACCTCGGCCAAGTACACCTTGTTGTTGCATTTCAGGATGGCGTCGGGTGCGTCGATCACGGCCAATCCTTCGCGCTGGGCACGCCGTGACATGCGGTAGGTATGGTTCTGGACGTAGGTGTTCTCGCGGATCAGCAGGGCGTCGTATTCGCCCAGGCGGTCGATGGCGTCCGGCCCGATGATGTCCACCCGGAAGCCCATGCCCTCGGCCGCCTGCCGGAACTTCACGATGGCTCTTTTGTTGGATGGTGCCGCCTTGTCCTCGGGGTTTACCAGGATGGCCAGGTCATACGCGCTTTTGTCCTCGCGTGCCGAGTCGTACCGCTTTTTTCCGAAGTACTCCGATGCGAACCGCTTGAGCAGGGGGATGTGCTCCTCCTCAATGTCCTTGTAGGCCACGGGCCGCACCGAGCGGAGCTCCCATTTTTCGCCCTTCACGAAACGTGCACGCAGTAGTGGAGCCTCGAAGGACTTGTAGAGTTCGCGTGCGAGCTTGTCATAGCGCGGGTTGACGTTCCGGCCGAAATAGACGCTGAGGGTGAAGTCGTGCTTCTCCTTGTGCTGCAGGCTGTGCTGGATCACCTCGTCCAAGTCCCGTGAAAACACCTTCACCATGCGCGGGTTTTTCAGGTCGAGCAGGGTTTTGGCGCTGGGGATGGCTTTTTGTCCGCGGGCCTCGGCCAGCAGGCTGACGTAGTAGCCGCGGCTTTGGTAGGCGAAACTGCGGGCCAGGTTGAAGATCCGCGTGTTCTTCAACTGGGCGAAACGGGGATCGGTGAGGTAGTCTTTGCTGGAAACGACTTCCACCCCCGGGGCGCCGAGCTTGAAGATCCTGGGGTCTTGCACAACGATGAGCTTTTTCATTTCCCGAAAGGGGTAGGCGAAAGGATGAGCAGGTTCGCGTCGTAGGTGACAATGCCGAGCATGATGCTGTTGATCAACCGGCCCACGGGCACTTGGTAGGTGCGCCCTTCGGCCATCGGGTTGTCATGGTAGGGATCGGCCACGAAAACGCGCTTGTCCTCCATGCCGCTGAGCACCACGAAATGGCCCATGGGTTTTCCGCGCAGGTCGTGGTACACGCTGCGCCCGCGCGAGTCGCTGTACTCGCGTTTGCTTTTGTACAGGTAGGTGGCGCTGAGGCCCGCCAGCACGGGCAACCGCCGGCTGAAGTAGGAGCGCAGCAGGTCGGGTGTGGGGTCGTCGAAGCGGATCTCGCCGCCGTCCTTCAGGAAGCGCGAATAGGCCAAACTGGCCACGTGCAGCCTCTTGCCCTCCTTGATCCGTGTTTGGGCGATGAGCTTCTTGCGAAGCTCCGCGGGGCGCAGCCCGTCCCAGGAGGGGTCGAACACCCGCAGGTTGTAGCTGTACAGGCGGGCATGAAACCCGTGGTTGAGCGCGTGGATGCCCAACAGCACGGCCAAGGTTCCGCCGCTTTCGAGCTGGTGCACCTCGTCGATCACCTGTTGCAGTGGCCAACGTTGGCCAAAATGGCGGTATACGGCATGCAGGGCGGTGGCGCCGCATGTATCATCATCGGGCTGTGCCTCGATCGGGAAATTACGCATGGATCGGTGCCGGATGCTCCCGCGGACCTTGGCAAAGGCGATGCTGGGCTGCGCAGGGAACCGGCGGTGCAAAGGTCGGGCGCGTTGCGGTGAATTGTTCCCTTGCCCTCCCGGGCTGGCATCAACAGTGGGCTGTTCAGATGCCTGCCACCTTTTGCCTATGGCAGAAAGGCCTCCGGCGGGCGGAACATGCGCGGCAGTTCGGTTTGGGGGTCGAACGGCATGACCAGCCAAGGCGGCGCCAGGGAGCTGCGCGCGATCAACCGGCCTTGTATTTCCAGAACGTCCAAGGTGACGGGTGCAGGCCGTGTGCGGTCATGGACGCGCAGGGAGTACAAGGGAACGGCATTCAAAGTATCGGCGGGATCGGCCAGGGAGTGGCCGTAGTAGTGGGAAAGTGCCCGCAAATACTTGCCCACCTTCATCGTGTCGGCAGGCTGGCCGTTCGCTGTCCATCCGTTGTCCGTCCGCTCCAGGCTCCAACTGGTGCCGCCAGGGAAAACGAAGGTGAGGCGGTCCCAGTTGGCGGGGTTGCCGTTGGCCATGGGCTTGGGGATCCAGCCGGTGAAGGACAGGCGCATTTCGTCGGCAAAGAGGCCGGGGACCAAGTAGACGTTGGGGTCGCCTTCCAGCATGACGGCCGTGGTGGGCCCGCTGGCTTTCAGGCTGAGCGACCCCGTACCGGCCGAAGCATTGCCGACGCGCAGTTTGGCCCCGTTCAGCACCTGGGGCGAGCTGAACACGGCGGCCAGGCTGTCCGTGAGGGCGTAGCGTTGCACGATGGCGGGGTCGTTTCCGGCCACGGCCGCGGTGCGTAGGTCGGCCAAGACGGTGAACAAGGTGTTCAACGGGCGTTGGAAGGCGTGCGTAGTGTGCGCCCCCTGCTGTACGGACCAGCCGTTCGCATCACGCCTGAAATGCAACGGGGGCATTCCCGTTTGGGCAGGTGGCGCAATGTCGAACTCCGCCAGGTTCGTGGTATCCACTTGAAGCAGCTCCTGGCGAAAGCTCCGGTCGCCGCGCTGCCGCACATCTTCCGAGCTGAGCCACCACAGCAGCCCCAGTCCGGCCGCCAGCACGGCGGCACCGATGACCTTGACCTTATCTGACATGGCCGGGCAACATGCGCCGCTTGCGTTGGCTGCTTCGCCATTGGCTGCGCAGCAAGCCATACAGCAGAACCACGGAGATGGGCAGCAGCAGGTTCATCCATTTCAAAGCCGTGCGGCGGGCTTCACCCGGGTCGGCAATGGGCCTGTATTCCTTCTGCTTCCCGCGGATGGACAGCAGTGCCGTGTTGCGCATCACCCAATCGGCCGCGTTCACCATCAGGTCCAAGTTGCCCTTGGGCAGTGCCACTTGCTGCCCGCCTTGGTCTCCGGTGCAGAAGTTGCCGTTGCCGAACACCACTAGGCGGCCGAGGGTGGTATCCATCGGTGCCACGGCCGCACCCACTGTTTGGGGGCCGTCGGGAAAGTCGGGCGGTGCCCATTGCTTCCGGAGGTCCACCGTCAAGGGGACGGCAAGCAAGGCGCTATGGTTGCTGGTGCTGATGATGGGGCTGAATACCAACTGGCCGCTGTCACCAGTGAACATGATCGGCGATGCGAACTGGAACATCACCAGGTCCAGGCCGTGCGCGACCGGATGGCGGCTGAACGTATTGAGCAGCGGGTAATAGGGGAATGGGATGGCGATGGGCTGCCCGATGGTGCTTTGCACCACGCTCACTTGGCCACAGCGTTCATCGGCCACCACATTCGGCCCGATGCGCAAACCGTGCCCTTCGAGCCAAGGTCCGATACCGATGTCGCGCATGCCCACTTCGGCCGTGCGGGCCAGATCGGCCTGCACCGCACCGTAAGCCAGCACCACGCCATGCCCCTTGGCCATGTATTCATCGATCCGGAGCAACTGGCCTGGGGGTATGCTGTCCCTGGGGTCGATCACCAGCAGGGCGGTGAAGCGCTCATTGATGGGGAACGCTTCGTAGATGGCCGTTGCCTCCACATCATACTGCGCACCGAGCTGAACCGTCAGTTCATCCAAGGCGCGCAGCGATGGTTCCCGGTGGCCTTGCACCACGCCGATCAGGGGCTTCTCCGTCCGGGTCAACTGGGCAATGGCCGAGCTCAAGGTCCATTCCATGCCGGGCCCCGCCTCCAATGCCGGGATCACGGTTTGCTTGTTGCCCATGCGCAGCACGGCGCCCATCAACACTTGGATGTTCTCGCTGCGGTCCTTCCGGCGGGTTTGCGCCAGCAAGGGCCTGATGCCCTCGGAGACGGCACGTGCAGCCAGCTCCTCCGATGCACCGGGGTCCAGGAACTCATAGGCGAGCTTGCCGCCGGAGCGCTGGGCGTATTCGGCCAGCAGGTCCTTGAAATCTTGGCGGGCCACGGCCATGGCGGGCGGAAGCTCCTTGGTGAAATAGGCGGTAACGGTGACCGTCTCGGGCAGGCTGCGGATCAGTTGCAGGGTGGCGGGGTCCAGGGTATAGCGCCGGTCTTCGGTCAGGTCGATGCGGAACTTCCATTGCTGCGCCAGCAGATTGAGGAAGACGCCCGCCAGCAGCAGCAAGGCCGGGACGAGGATGGCGGAGGCGCGTTTGGTCATCCTTTGCGGAGGGTGGGGCGCGCCAACCGGTGGCCGGCCAGCAACAGTGCGGCAGCGGAAAAGGAAAGAAAATAGACCAGGTCGCGGCTGTCGATCACGCCGCGCGCCATGCTTTCAAAGTGTGTTCCGGTGCTGAGGTAGCGGAAGAGTTGGCCGATGGTGCCGGTGAAGTTGGCGGCCACCACCGAGGTGCCGAAGTGGAAAACGGCCATGGCCACCAGGGCGATCACGAACGCAGTGACCTGGTTGGTGGTGAGGCTGCTGGCTAAGATGCCGAGGGCGAGGTAGAAGGCGCTCATCAGCAACAACCCCAGGTATCCACATGCCACCGCACCGTGGTCCACCGGCCCCAGCGCGGCCACGGTGGCATAAAAAGGCAGGGTGCACAGCAGCGTCAGGGCGATCAAGGCCAGGCAGGCGAGGAACTTGCCGTTCACCACTTGCTGGGGTGTGGCGTGGCGGGTGAGCAGCAGGTCGATCGTGCCGCTCTTGCGCTCTTCGGCAAGGGTGCGCATGGCCAGGGCCGGAATCAGGATGAATAGCGACCAGTTGGCCACGTTGAAGAAGGTGCTCAGGTCGGCTTGGCCGCGGATGAAGATGTCCGTGCCGAACCACCAGGTAAAGAAGCTGCACACGCCCAGGAACGCCGTGATCACTAAGTAGGCCATGGGCGAATCGAAGAAGGAGGCCAGTTCCTTGCGGGCGATGAGCAGGGTTGCGCGCATGCCTTGCTTCACGGATTGGTGGCCCCGCGGAATACATCCTCGAGGCTGTTTTCTACCATGCGCAGTTCGCCCATGCGCAATCCATGGGCCGCACAGGCAACGGCGATCGGTGCACCGTCCCCGGTATCCATCGATACCGTGTACCGGTGTTCATCCCCGCCCACGGGGTCTGCGGACGTCACGCCTCTTATAGCGCGCAGTACCTCCAGTATCTTTTCCGCCGGAGCTCCGGCGACCTTCACCAGGAAGCGGGGCACGCCCAGCCCCATTGCCGTCAGTTGGGCGGCCGTGCCGTCGGCCACGATTCGCCCTTTGTTGATGATCAGGATACGGTCGCACACGGCTTCTGCCTCCGGCAGGATGTGGGTGCTGAAGATCACCGTGCGGGTGCGGCCCAGCGCTTTGATCAGGTTGCGCACCTCGATGATCTGGTTGGGGTCCAAACCGGTGGTGGGTTCGTCCAGCACCAGCACCGCCGGGTCGTGTACCAATGCGAAGGCCAGTCCGGCGCGCTGGCGGTAGCCCCGGCTCAGTTGGCCGCAGCGTTTGTGTTTTTCGCCTTCAAGGCCGCAGGCATCCACCATTTCGCGGATGCGCCCGTCGACGCGTGCGGCCGGCACTCCTTGCAGGCGGGCACCGAAACGCAGCAGGTCCAGCACGGGCATGTCTAAGTACAGCGGATCGGATTCGGGCAGGTAGCCGATGGTCTTGCGCAGGTCCAAGGAACCGGGCGACATGGTGCGGCCGTCGATCAGCACCTGCCCCGCGTCAGGCGCGATCAGGCCGCAGACCATCCGCATGGTGGTGGATTTTCCCGCGCCATTGGGGCCCAGGAGCCCCAGTATTTCACCGGGCCGCGCCGTAAAGGAAATGTCGTCCACGGCGGATTGGCGGCCGTAGCGCTTGGTCAGGTTCCGGGTACTGACGTCCATGGGTTGCCGGATCTTGGGCCAGGCGCAGGCCCGTCCCTCAAACGCCCTTCACGCGGCGCTCGGCTTCTTCGCGGGCCAGGCCCTCGCGGATCATTTCAAGTGCTTGGGCAATGCGCCGCTTGCGCGTTTCCTCCTTGCGCCCGTCGCCCACCCATTCCTCATAGTCCTTCCGCACGGCTTCGCCAAAGTTGGCCCAGTTGGCCCATGCGGAAGGGTCTTTGCGCAGCACGTCCTCCAATTCGGTGCTGGCGGCATCCTTCCCCGAGGCGACGGCCAATTTCCGGTTGGCGGCGGTGGCCTTGTGCACCAAGGAGGTGAACCCGGCCTCGCTGAACGCGTCACCTTCGCGGAGCTTCACCGTGCGCCCGGCCTTGGCATCATCGCAGGGCTCGTACGGCAGGCGGGTGGATTTGAAATGCGCCCCCTTGGGGAAGTGCACGTTGACGCTGGTCTTTGATGCCGAGATGTTCAGCAGGGGTTGCGAAGCCAGGTCGAAGTGCGGGCACTGCCCGCGCCACACCTCTTCCACGTCGCCGCTTGCCGCGTGCACAAGCTGGCGCAGGCGTACCATCAACTTGCGCTGCCATTCCGGGTGCTCGGCGATGTACAGATTGATCTGTTCGGATGAGAGCATGATGTTGGGTTGTGAGGTGGCGAATTTGCGGTTTATCGGCGACTTCCGTCGCCCATCTCGATCAGCACCGGGAAGGTACGGTCTTTTCTGAAGTCGGGCGCACCTTCCAAGCCGAAGAGGCCATCGCCCATGGGCCAAACCGCATCGGCGTCGAAGTAGCCGCGCCGGGCGCCGTCCTGCAGCACCACGGTCTCCTTGTACGCCCCGCCATTCCGGAACTCGGCCATCAAGGCCTCCTTCGGCTTGTCGATGGGGTCCACGGGCTGCTTCTTCTTGCGCAGCTCGATGTTGGCGGCCGCATCGTTGTAAAAGAGGAAGAGCAGGTCTTTGTGGACAATGGAGAAGGCCTTGCCCGGTCCGTCGTTGGTGAAGCTCATTTCGCGGGGCACCTCGGTATACCACTTCATGGCGCCTTCCGCATCCAGTTCCATCACGTGAAAGGTGCCGTTCACCCATTCCGTTTTTTCCACCTTTTTGCCGCTGAGGTCGCTCACCAAGTGGGATTCCATGCCCGATCGCTGGGCCACCACGTACATGCCGTTGCCGCTTTTGGCCCAAACATGCTCCAGGCGCATATTGGTCTGCAGGCGTTCCACCTTCTTCACCACCTGCAGGTTGAACGGGGTGCGCGCCGCCGGGGCCCATTTGCCCGCGGAAGGGTCCAAGGTGGTGTGGAACACGCCGATCGACTCGTTGCGGTTGGCTTCATGGTTGGAATAGATGCCGCCGCAGGCGATGGTTCCCCCGGGCAGGAATACGATGTCCGCCTCCTGCACGAAATCCTTCTTGCCCAAGTCCAATGGGAAGGATTGTTGGCCGAGGCTGTCCAAGCGGTACAGGCTGTAGGAGTAGCCCACCACGTCCTTGGTCTTGGGATCGGCGTCGGTCACGTTCTTGATCAGGTACCACGCCGCCCCGTTGGCATCCACCGTGATGCTCACCACCTCGGTTCGCACGTTGGAGAATTCCTGGGTGAGGGTTTTGGCCCAAATGGGCTTCATGTCACCGTTCACCATCACGCCCAAGATGGGTGCGCCCGCCTGGCGGGTGGTGGAGGAAGGGGTGAGGCCGATGAGCATGTGCTTGCCGTCGCCGGCCACGGTGGTGGTGAAGCCCATGGTGGTGCCGGGTTTGAAGTATTCCCGGGTCTTTCCGAAAAGTGCATAGGGCACCTCGGCCACCAACGAGGCTGCCTTGCCCGTAAGACTTCGCGGGTTGAGCACCTGTTCCATCAACAGCAGCTGGCCGTGCTCGGGGTCAGGCTTGGTGAGGATGACGCGGAACTGCTTGTTGAACGTTTCGATGGTTTCCATGGCCACCGGCCCGATGCCCCACACGAACTTGGGCTTGTCCCGCTTGATCTCGGCCAGCTTGTCCGTGCTGATCACGAACAGGCTCCATCCCAGTTCGGCATCGGAAAGACCGCCTAGCGCGCTTTTGCCGCCCAAGGTTTTCAAAGCCACGAAACTTCCGGCATCGCCGTAAACGGTTTTGGAGAGACCCAGTTCACGGTCGGGCTGGGCGCCCAGATCGGCCTTCACTTTCACGCGCACCTTGGTTTCCTGTGCCTGGGCGGAAAACAGGGTGGCGGTGGTGAGGCATGCAACGGCAAAAGAGCGCAAGGGGACCATGGTGGACATGCAAATGTGGCAGGTATTGAAGAGGTGAATATAGGTGGCTGGTTGGATCAGGCCCGCTCCAGGACGGCCGCATAGCCTTGGCCCACGCCGATGCACATGGTGCAAAGTGCGTACCGTTTGCCGGTTTGCCGCAGTTGCAGCGCGGCGGTGTGCAGCAACCTGGCTCCGCTCATGCCCAGCGGATGGCCCAGTGCAATGGCGCCGCCGTTGGGGTTGAGCCGCGGATCATTATCGGCAATGCCCCAGGTGCGGGTGCACGCAAGGGCCTGTGCGGCAAAGGCCTCGTTCAGCTCAATGATGTCCATCTGTTCCAAGGTAAGCCCTGCGCGCTTCAATGCCACAGCGGTGGCCTGCACGGGGCCAATGCCCATGATGCGCGGCTCCACGCCGGCCACACCACTGCTTACCATGCGGGCCATGGGCTTCAACCCATGTGTCTTGATGCCCGCTTCACTGGCCACGAGCAAGGCGGCGGCCCCGTCGTTCAGGCCGCTGGAATTGCCGGCCGTTACGCTGCCTCCCTTGCGGAACGCGGGCTTCAGACCGGAAAGTACTTCCAGGGTGGTGCCGGGTTTCACGAATTCGTCCTGGTCCACCACAAGCGGGTCCTGCTTGCGCCGGGGAATGCTTACCGGGGCGATTTCCTGCGCCAACCGGCCCGATCGCAGGGCTGCGGCGGCTTTCTGCTGGCTCCACAGGGCGAACCGGTCTTGGTCTTCGCGCGTGATGGCACGTGTCTCCAACAGGTTTTCCGCTGTTTCGCCCATGGCGTCAATGCCGTACCGTTCCTGCATCACGGGGTTCACGAAGCGCCAACCGAAGCTGCTGTCGTAGAGCTTGGCATCGCGCCCGTAGGGGGTGCTGGTCTTGCTCATTACCCACGGACCGCGGGTCATGTGCTCCACGCCCCCGGCAATGAACAGGTCGCCCTGTCCGGCGGCAATGGCGCGCCCGGCCTGCACGGTGGCGCTCATGCCCGAGGCGCAAAGACGGTTCACTGTTTCGCCCGGCACGGTTGGAGGCAGGCCCGCCAGCAGCAGCGCCATGCGGGCCACGTTCCGGTTGTCCTCTCCGGCTTGGTTGGCGCAGCCCAGCACCACGTCGTCAATGGCGGACGGGTCCAATGCGGGGTGCTTGGCCACCAAGGCACGGATCGCGTGTGCGGCGAGGTCGTCGGCACGGATGCCGGACAATGCCCCGCAAAAGGAACCGATCGGGCTGCGTATGCCGTCGATGATGTACGCCTGGTTCATGGCGCAAATGTCGGGGTTGCCGCGAAACCGGGCTTTTGCGCCGCCGCCGCTACTTTCGCCCGCATGGATGGAGGGGAGCTGGCCCGCCGCGTGGTGGCCCGAATGATGCAGGAGGACGCCTTCAGCCAATGGCTGGGCATCGAGGTGCTGGACGCCTCACCCGGTGCAAGCCAGCTCCGCATGGCCGTGAGACCGGAAATGGACAATGGCTTCCGTGTTACCCACGGGGGCATCAGCTATTGCCTCGCCGACAGCGCCTTGGCGTTCGCGTCAAACTCCCACGGCATACACGCGGTTTCCATCGAAACGTCGATCTCGCACGTGAAGCCCGTGCGCAGCGGTGATGTGCTCACGGCCAAGGCGGAAGAGGTAAGCCTCAGCACGCGGATCGCGGTATATCACGTTGCGATCACCAATCAAGAAGGCACGGTGGTGGCCTTGTTCAAGGGCATGGTGTTCCGCACCGGCAAGCCGTGGGAATTGGAATAGGGGAGGTCCGGCACTACTTCCTTCTTCCCTTGCGATGCAACGGCAATACGTACTTAGCCAAGTAATCTTCCGCGTTCAGCACTTCGAGGTCGCCGAAGTGGAAGTCGTTCCTGTCGTAAGTAACAATGCAGGTACACCCTGCCAGTTCGGCCGAGTAGTACTCAAGGCCGCCCTCAAAGTCCAGTACCTTTTTGTTGGCCACGGTCCGTTTCACGGCTTCCGGCCCCACATCGGTCATCTTCAACTTTTCCGACAGCAGCGCCATTTTCTTCAAGGAGGGGCGCAGTCCGTTCTTTTTCTTGGAGAAATGTGCGCCGATGGCCATGCACAACGGCGACGTGTACACCTCGAACCTGCGGTCGTCGCACAGGCTTAGCACGCGGGCGCACCAGCTGTACCGCGGATACTCATTGCACAACACGCTCACCAGGATGTTGGCATCCAGGAAAATGCGCTGCATCACCGGCGGCTTTCCAAGTAGTCCTTCCGAACGCCCTTGCGGCTGTTCTTGCGCACGTACTGCACTTCGCCCTCGCTCACCGCACTGACCCAATCCGACACGGGAAGCTCATCCAAGCTGCGGTATGTGGCGTTGCCCACCTTGCTGAGCAGGAACTCCGTGAGGCGCGACAGGCTGATGTTGTTGGCATCGGCGAAAGCCTTGGCTTTGCTGATGACATTGGCATCAAAACTCAGGGTGACCTTGGCGTCCATCTTGGAATGAGTTTATACGCCAAATGTACGCATGTTATACGTACAAACAATTCCCGTGGTCATTATTTGAATGGCTGAATGAGGCTTCGCTCGAGGAAACCTCTATTAACCCCAAGCGGATAGCCGGACGAGGACTGCTTGCCGCAAGTTGGTGCGAAGCGCCGATGCCGCTGAAATGGGGTTATTAGAGGTTCCCTCAGGACCCGGATTATGCAGTAGGGTTCGTTGCGAGGATCGAAATCACAACGGCAGCGCGGCTTTAACCGAGAAGGAATAGCCCAAGCTATTCTGACGAGGGGAAAGCCGGTGAAACGTACGCTGCCGCAGCGATTTCGGGCCGTAGTAGAAATCCTACTGCATATTCCGGGTCAGGAGAGCTCCTTCTCCAAGATGCCTTCGTGCTGCAACAGCCACTTCTTGCGCCACAAGCCGCCTGCATAGCCGGTCAGCAAACCGTCCGAGCCCATGGCCCGGTGGCACGGTACCACAATGAGCAAGGGATTTACCGCGCAGGCTTGCCCCACGGAGCGTGCTGAACCGCCCGCCATAGCGGCCAAGGCCGCGTATGTGGACGCCTGCCCGAAGCGGATCTGCCCCAACCGCTTCCAGATCTGCCTTCGATAGGGAGAACCCACCCAATACAAAGGCAGGTCGAACTTCTTTCGTGTGCCGGCAAAGTAGGCGCGTAGCTGGATCACCGCCTCCTGCAGCACCCGGGGTTGCTTGCTATGCCTTCCCCTGCCTGGGTTGTTGAAGGTGACGCGTGTGATGAGCTCCCCGTCGCTCTCCACCCACAGCTTGCCAATGGGCGTGTTCACTGCAGCCAAGTACTGCGGCCTGAACAATTCAGGCTGCAGGGTTTGTTGGAAGCGCGCCATGCTGGATGCGTTGTTCCCAAATGTAATGGAACTGCGGGCCAATGCCGCACGGCGTGCACGGTCTCAGGCGCTTCGGCCCGCGTCCAACACCCCCCGGTGGGCCACATCCACCACAAATCGGCCATGGAGGAACTTGCGGCCGAGCAGTACTTGGAACTTCATGTCGCTGCGGTCGAACAAGGTGAACTGGGTCTTCACCGTGTGCCCGTTCAGGCGGACCGGCGTGGAGATGAGGTAGCGCTCGGTACGCTGGCCGGTACTGCTTTTCACCGTTACCAGGCTGAACTGCTTGAAGACGACCTTGGTGCGTTTGCGGCCCATGGCGAAGGTCACCACCAATTCGGGGCGGCCGCTGCCGGTGCGCAAGGATAGCTTTTGATAGTGCAGCGCACTGCGGAAGGCGCCCGTGTCCATTTTCGCCTCCACGCGCTCCACGCCCAATTTGGGAAGCGCGATGTATTCCGACCGGCCGATGGTCACCTTGGATCTGGCCATTTGACCCGCAAGATGGACGTTGCCGCACGATGGGCCCACCTGCCCCGGCTGAAAGTTTCCGGCAGGGCCTGTTGAAAGCGGGCTCCTACAAGTGCATGAACTCCTTCTTGGCCAGCAGCTCCTCCTTGGTTTCGCGGTGGGCAGGGTCGTCCACGCAGCAATCCACCGGACAGACGGCGGCGCACTGCGGCTCGTCGTGGAAACCGGTGCACTCGGTGCATTTGTCCGGCACGATGTAATAGATGTCCATGGCGATCGGCGGCATCGCCTGGTCGGCATCGTAGCTGTTCCCGTTGGGCATGGCCTGCATGCCGTGCAAGCTGGTTCCGTCACTCAGGCGCCATTCCGCGCCGCCCTCATAGATGGCGTTGTTGGGGCACTCGGGCTCGCAAGCTCCGCAGTTGATGCATTCGTCCGTGATGATGATAGCCATTGGAATACGGGTAATTTTGCGGCTCTGCCGACCACCCGATCATCAGTGGGGCGCAGCGCAGCGCGAACAAAGATACCACCAGGCCACATCATGCTGGAACCCGCCGCATCAGCACATGCCATTCGATCGGAGGTTTTCAGCCAATTGGGCCGGGCCTTGGCCAGTTTTGCATCGAAGGCACCATGGCCGGGCCATTCCATCGGGCTGACGGAAGCCGAGTATGCCGCTTTTGACGCGGCGATCGAAGCGGCCCATGTGCGCAACGCCTGGTTTACCGCAGCTGAGGTGCGCCATGCCTTGGGCGCACTGGCAGCCATGTTGACGCCGGCGGACATGGGTGAATGGTTGGGTGCCTACCCCGCGCTGGGGGCGGAGCGCCACATGCGCACGGTGGGCATCATCACGGCGGGCAACATCCCCTTTGTGGGTTTCCACGACCTGTTGTGCGTGCTGTTGTGCGGGCATTCGGCCAGGGTGAAGCTTTCCTCCGACGATGCGGGCCTCACCCCGGCGTTGATCACCCTGCTGGCTGGGCTGGATCCTGAACTGGCCCGGCACGCGGGCCTGGTGGCAGGCAAATTGGGCCCTGTGGATGCCGTCATCGCCACGGGAAGCAACAACACTGCGCGCTATTTCGCGCATTACTTCGGCCACGTGCCCCGCATCATCCGAAAGAGCCGCAACGGCGTGGCCGTGCTGGACGGCACGGAGACCATGGATGAACTGGCGGCCCTTGGCCAGGATGTGTTCCGCTACTACGGCCTGGGATGCCGAAACGTGGGCAAGGTGTTCCTGCCCATGGATTTCGACCTGGACCGCCTGTTCAGGGCGTTCTTTCCTTGGGCGGACATCATCCGGCACCACAAGTACGCCAACAACTACGAGTACAACCGGGCCGTGTGGATGCTGGACCGCGTGCCGATCACCGAAAACGGTTTCCTGCTGATGAAGGAGGACAACGCCTTGGCCAGCCCGGTGGCGGCCTTGTATTACGAGCGGTACGCGGACCGGGTCGCCGTGGAGGCGCGCTTGACGGAGCAGCGCGAGCAGGTCCAGTGCATCGTGGGACATGGCCACTTGCCCTTCGGTACCGCGCAGCAGCCGGGCCCTGGCGAGTATGCCGACGGTGTGGATACGATGGAGTTCCTGCTGGCCTTGGGCTATCGGGGGACGAAGGTGTAGCACCCCAGGTCGCTTTGGTCGCTGGGCCTGATCACCCCGTCCAAATCGTACGTGGCTTCGAGGTCGGCGCCAAAGGGATCAAAACCCTTGTTGCGCACAAAAGCATTTTCGTTGAGATGGAAGTTGCCGCCCGGCGCATCCTGGAACCCGGGGCTCTGGTTGCGGTACACCGAGGTCTGTTCGAAGCGGGCAGGGTCTGAGGTGGAGGCCGTTGTGCGGAAGAGGAAGTTCTTGAAGAGCAGGTTGGGAGGCAACTGGTTGTCGAAGGCCAGTTCGAATTCGTTGGCGTTGTTGCCGTCGATGATGCCGTTGCGGAACACGCTGGTCTCCACCTCGCGCACCTGTACGGTCCCGCCCATGTCGCGGAACGCGTTGGTCATGATGAAGGCGGGCTCCTGCCGCACGTCGTAGCGCCAATAGTTGGCGATGGTGCTGTGGTTAAAGGTGTACTTGCCGCCGCCGGTAAGGGCCACGCAGTGCTGGCCGCAATCGGCCACCAGCAGGTTGGTGCTCTGGATCCGGAAGTTCTCTGAAAGAATGCCGGCCGCCGAACAATTGCGGATGCTGACATTGTTGAGCACCAGGGTGTTGCCCGAGGTGGGTTGGCCAGGGGCAAAGATCCAGCTCTGCGGTTGCAGGCCCACCAAGGCGTTTTTGATGTCCACGTGGTTGAGCACGTTGTCAGCAGGCCCGTCGTTGATCCAAATGCGATCCCACTGCCCTGGCAGGTCGGCATACATCGGTTCCAACCGGTCGCCTTGGAAAGTGATGCGCTCTTCGGCGGTGCCATTGGCCAGCATGGTGCCTCCCCGGTACACCCATAGCCCGCCGCCGCCGTGGAAATAAACACGCACGCCGGGGTCAATGATCAAGGTGCAGCAGCTGTCCACCACGGCATAACCATAGATCACGTAGGGCTTGTCATTGGTCCAGTGCACGGTTTCACAGATCTGCTGCCCCAGGCTGTCGTATCCCCCCGCGATATAGCTGAAAGCAGGGAAGCCCGCTACGTGCTGGTCCGGCCGGTAGAAATGGGCGTTCTGGCCCCAAGCGTTCAAGGTCACCTGTTGCCCGCTTCCGTTGGTGTTGAACAGCACGTGGTCCTCGATCACGAACGGCGTGTTCTGCCCTCCGGGGCCGAGGGTAGCCTCCACGAAAATGAAGATGCTGTCGCCTCCGGCGATCTCCACTTGGCTGAAGCTCAAACCAGGGCTTCCGTCCACATTGAGCCGGAAGGGCGAGGCGGACCCACCTTGCAGGGCGATGTCCACCCGCACGCCGTCGCTGTTGGGGTTTCGAGCGGTGAACCGCTTGGTAACGGTGCCCACGGTGGTAAACACGGTGTCGAAGAGGATGGAATCCTGGGAGAATTCCAATTGGATGCCGGAAGCATCGGTGAAGAGCTGGTCGCGGCGGCAGCCGGGGAGCAGTGCGGTCAGCAGCACCAGCGGTAACAAGGGGAGAAGGAGCTTTTTCAAGGTGGGCAAAGATGGGGTGGCCGGTTTAACTACGCCACGAGTAGCGGATCATTGCCCGGCCGCCTGGGCACTATGTGGACACCGGTGCACGTACCGAAACGGTTTTTGCCTACATTTGCGCCCCGTTAGCCGGACGACCGGCATCGACAACCTCCGATCCAGATGAAAAAAGGCATCCATCCCGAGAATTACCGCTTGGTCATCTTCAAGGACATGAGCAACGATGACATGTTCTTAGGCAGAAGCTGCGCGTCCACCAGGGACACCATGAAGTGGGAGGACGGCAATGAGTACCCGCTGGTGAAGCTGGACATCAGCAGCACGTCGCACCCGTATTACACGGGCAAGATGATGCTGGTGGACACCGCCGGCCGCGTGGACAAGTTCAAGAAGCGCTTTGCCAAGCATGCCGAGATCAAGAAGGCGGCGCCTGCGGGCAGCAAGGCAAGCGAACCGGCCGAATAAGGAACCCCGGGCACGAACCGATACTGAGCCGCTTCCGTTGCCGGAGGCGGCTTTTTTCGTCCTGTTTGGAAACTAAGCTTACTTTCGGCTTGATGCTTGCCGAAAGTGCAACCCGGAAAAAGGGCTGTTTGGAATGCGGGGAACCCATCCAGGGGCGGACGGACAAGAAGTTCTGCTCCGATGCCTGTCGCAACCTGTTCCACTACCGGGCCAACAACGCGCCGATCAACTATGTGCGCAACGTGGTCAACGCGCTAAAGCGCAACCGGCGCATTCTGAGCGAGCTCAATCCCGGGGGGAAGACCAAGGTGCACCGGGATAAATTGGTGGAGCGCGGGTACAATTTCATGTACCATACCAACATCTACCGCACCAAGGTGGGCAACGTTTACGTGTTCTGCTTCGAGCACGGATACCTCGAACTCAGCGAGAACTGGTATGCGCTGGTGCGCCGGGACGAATACTTGGAAAAGGCCGGTGATGGCCAGCCCTGAAAGGAGCGGGGGCCGACCGCCTCAGCAGCTCGCCCAAAGGAGCAGTATCACCAGGCCCAGCACGATCACCGCCAGCAGTACCGGCCCGCCGATCTCGTTCTCTTCCGCTTGTTCGGGGAAATGTCCTTCCTGGTCGTGGCCCGCCATGGCTTAAGTGTTTTGGTGCGGCGAATATAGGGCAGCGGGCCAAGGCCGCATCCAACCCCTTCGCCGTGTTCAGTTCAGGCTGAAGGTAGGCTGCCTGAGCACCATGCGCGCGATCACCGCGCTTTCGTTGCGCCGCATGCGCCGCACCATCGTGCGGTAATGGTCGTCCAATTCCTCGTCGCTCATGTGTGACAGGTCCGTGTATACGGCCATGTTGCGGCGGCTCTTGAGGATGAAGGTGATCTTGTACTTGCGTGTCATGGCAACCGGGGGGATTGGTTCCGATGGTAAGACGCTAGGCCACGGGGAATGGATGCCTGCGGCGGGAAGGGAACGACGATGGGCCTTGGTTTCACGGGAACGGTGCTTGTTGGACAACCATCGGCAGCCATGCTCCACACGGGGATCGTGGATTGTCCGCGCTACGCTGCGGACTATCCAAAGTGGGGAAGCTCCATTGAAAAGCCTTGGCTCGCTCCGCTCACCGGGCTTTTTCATGCGCCGCCTGCACACGGGGATCGTGGATTGCCCGCGCTACGCTGCGGGCTATCCAAGGTGGGGGAGCTCCATTGAAAAGCCTTGGCTCGCTCCGCTCACCGGGCTTTTTCATGCGCCGC
>ENA-UOUJ01000250-UOUJ01000250.1-activated-sludge-metagenome-genome-assembly--contig:-NODE-250-length-42582-cov-146.628542_pt1 | contig 42582 bp, 46 predicted proteins | sample MGYA00249839_ERZ747224 | MGnify/ENA primary metagenome ERZ747224 (study PRJEB28782, sample SAMN03220277) | activated sludge metagenome | biome: wastewater; feature: sewage sludge; material... | reverse complement strand
CCTTTAATTTCTTAAAAGGATCTCATATTTCTTATCTCATGACTACACTATCTAACATCCATTGGTAAATGTACCAGTGCCTGCAACATTTATGCCCTGTTTGGCTGGATTTATTAGTAAAACGACCGTGAGGGGAGTGGCGTTTCAGCCTGATCCGGATTTTTCCTGAATGGTGAAAAGCGTGAGTCAAACGGGAGGGTAACGATCCCGGCTGGCATTTATCGAAAGGAATGACGGAAAACAGCTTTGTTTTGACTTAGATCAAAGTATCCGGATCGTTAACTATTTAGTATTTGCCATACAACATATCCAAGCACATAAAAAAGGAGAAACGAGTGAATCGTTATGTTATCGGAAAGCGTGCAGTTTTAAGTGTTACAGCCGGCATGCTGAGTATTTCAACATTGTTGAGCGCACCTCAGGTACTTGCTGACAGTACATCGACACAGGCTCTGGAAGCACAAATCAAATTGTTGGAAGAGCAACTGCAGTCTATCCGGGGTGAGTTGGACAGGGTCAAGACGGATACTGTAAGAAATGAACAGAAAATCCGGGAAAACGAGCAATCGGTTGCTTCTGTCGGGGCGCAAAAAAGTGCAGGGGAGAGCGGCAAGCACATGGTGTTTTTCCGGGGTGGTTTTGCACATAGCAACCATACTCGTAATGGCGTTTCCATCCAGAGTGATGTTGCTCCTGTCGGAGCGCAGGATCAGGCCGGAAAAGATGCCTGGTATATCGGCGCTGGTTTTGATTTCAATCTGACCAATGATGTGTGGGGTTTTCTGCCGGGGACCAGTGTGTTTGCCGAGCTGATGTTTGAATACAAACAGTTCAGCAATAGTGTTTCGGGGAATGCACTGGCTAATAATCCAACTCAGCTGGCAGGCGGGGCGCTTAATCCGCGTAAAGTGACAGTCAGCCAGTTTACGCTCACCGCAGCACCAAAAATCAAGTTTCTGGAAGGAAACCGGTTCAGACCATGGATCATCCCGGCCGGACTGGCTTTGCATGTCATCAGCCCGCCGTCTGAATCCATTACGGTGCTGCAGCCGGGTGTCATGTTCGGGGTGGGTGCTGATTACAACATCTGGAAAGCAATTTATGTTGGGGCCGATGCCAGATATCAGCTGGCAGGCGGTAAGATTGATGGAGTGAATGTCAACGGGTTTACCGTTGGCGGTTATCTCGGAATCGGATTCTAAAGCTACCTGGTTATTATTTTGAAGTAGATGGTTGATGGGGAAGTCGTTGTAATCGTAGTGTGTTTTTCTCAGTAGTGATGAGTATTTCTCTCTTCTTGCTTCGGGCAAAGTCAAAGCCCATGCAGTAACGATTTTGTGACGAAGCCTTTACACCCCGCTGGAGTTTCGGTGGGGTGTTTTTTTTGCGGGCGATGGTAATGATGGAGTTCAGAGAGATGTACCGGATCAGGTGCGAAGTGTATCAAGCAATTTGTCGTGCAGGCCGCTGAAGCTGCCGTTGCTCATGATCAGGATATGATCTCCCGGGTGTGCGGTGGCTGCAATGGCGCTGATCATGGTGGTCAGGTCGTGATGGATTTCGGTTTTATCGTCGAGAGAAGCGAGAGCTGAATCGATATTCCAGCCAATCTGGTGGGCATAGCAGAAAATCTGGTCAGCCTGATCCAGACTGGCTGCGAGATCATTCTGCCAGACGCCGAGTTTCATGGTGTTGGAACGTGGCTCCAGCACGGCGATGATGCGTGCTTGGCCGATTTTGGCGCGCAATCCGGCCAGTGTCGTGCGGATGGCAGTGGGGTGGTGTGCAAAATCATCATAAACATGAATATCGTTGATGACACCGCGCAGTTCCATACGTCGTTTCACGTTCTTGAAGCGGGACAAAGCTTCGATACCGAGTTGCGCCGGTACGCCGGCATGCCTGGCTGCAGCCAATGCAGCCAGGGCATTCATGCAATTATGTTCTCCCAGCAATTCCCAATGCAGTATCCCTTGCGACACTCCCTGAAAACGGACTGACAGACTTTCATTCTGCTCCATGGTGATTTGCCAGCCATCGTCCACACCAAACTGTTCTACCGGCGTCCAGCAGCCTTGATTCAATACTCGCTGTAACGCAGTATCCTGCCCGTTGACGACGAGCAGTCCATTGCGGGGAACGATGCGGATAAGATGATGAAACTGGCGTTCGATCGCGGCCAGATCCGGGAAAATATCTGCATGATCGTATTCAAGGTTGTTGAGTACCACCGTTCTTGGCTGGTAGTGTACGAACTTGGAGCGCTTGTCAAAAAAAGCAGTGTCGTACTCGTCCGCTTCGATGACGAAGAAAGGGGAAGGTGTCTGCTCTGCTTCGATGATCCCCAGACGGGCAGACAGACCGAAATTCTCCGGAACACCACCGATCAGAAATCCGGGAGAGAGCCCGGCGTATTCCAGTATCCAGGCAAGCATCGAACTGGTGGTGGTTTTGCCGTGCGTGCCCGCAACTGCCAATACCCACCGGTTGTGCAGCAGGTGTTGTGCCAGCCATTGCGGGCCGGACAGGTAAGGCAGGTGGGCATCGAGAATCGCTTCCATCAGCGGATTACCGCGCGAGACGACATTACCGATGACGAACAGATCCGGTTTCAGTTTGATCTGATCAGCATCATAACCTTCGATCAGCTCGATTTGCTGATCGCGAAGCTGCGTGCTCATCGGCGGATAGACATTGGCGTCGCAGCCGGTGACGGTGTGGCCGGCTGCACGTGCCAGTACCGCCAGACCGCCCATGAAGGTGCCGCAGATTCCGAGAATATGGATATGCATGAATGTTCCGGCTGTGGATGGTTGAAAATGAAATGATGTGGCGACTGCCGATTATACGTCAGTCCGTTGGGGGCATGCTTTCCGGAGCGGGCGCAGAGCGCGTGACCGGGCGGATATATCCATGCTACGCTAGTTTCTGTTGATCAACGTGTGGAAGGGAGGAGATGAATGGCTTTTCTGCCATTGTATATACCGAAAGGCAGGCGGCTGAAAATCGTAATTGTTGGTGGCGGTTATGCCGGGATCGCGGCGCTGATTACGTTGCACCGATACAGCCCGGATGCGGAGATCACGCTGATCGATCCGGGGATCGATCATCTCAAGATTACTCATCTTCATGAAACCTTTCGCTATCCGTTGTCTGATTTTCTGGTGCCGTATGCATTTCTGGAACAGCGTTTCGGGTGTCGTCATATTCGCAGCGCGCTGGCAGTAGATGAATCGATGTTGTGCCAGTGGCAGCGTGATCGCTACCTGCAGGTGGATGATCAGCAAATTCCGTTCGATTATCTGCTGATGGCATCGGGTGCAAGACCGTTCACCCGGAATGAGACAGATGAGCGTACTGCGGCGGATGCGGAAAATATAGTTCGTCTGGAAAGTTTATTCACGATTTCCGGTGCGGATCTGCTGGAGAGATTTCTGGCAACACGAAACACTGCACCCTCCTGCATTTCTGTCGTAGGTGGCGGGGCGACCGGTATTCAGTTTTTGTTCGAGCTGGCGGGTTACTTGCGTCGCCGCCGGATCAATCATGGCTTGCAACTGGTGGATGACAATGAACGAGTGCTGCAGCGGTATCCGGGAGGATTTGCCCGTTATGTCGAAATGCGCATGCTGGAACTGGATATCGAATTTTATCCGGGAGTATGTTTTCTGGAGCAGCGTGCTGACACAGTTTTGCTGGAGGATAAAACCAGCGGACGGCATTTCGAATTGCCTTCTGTTCTTTCACTGGTATTCACCGGTAACAGGCAGGACAATCTGATCAAGACCAATGCATTCGGTCAGGTGATGGTGGACGGCAAGCCATTGGGAAATATATTTGCGGCCGGGGATTGTTCGGTTTATCCATCATTGGGATCGAATACAATGACTGCCCAGTCGGCGGTGCGCAAGGGAAAACTAGCTGCCCGTAATATTTTGCGCCATTCCGGTGTGCTCAAGGTGCTCGAGCCTTATCTGCATCATGATCTGGGATATGTGGTCAGTCTGGGTCCGGAAGATGCGGTAGGCTGGCTGGCAGTTGAAAACAATGTGGTGACGGGGGTTCCTGCGCTGGTCATCAAAGAGATTGTCGAGGCGCAGTACGATTTGCTGCTGAGCGGGGTGGATACCTACCTGGTTTGAAAGTCCGGGTAATGCTGCAAAACAGAGATCAGATACTACGCATCATGGCGATACCATGGGCACCATATTCCCGGGCAGTTTCCAGATCAGTCGGCAGCAATCCACCCAGCGCGTAAACTGGCAGCGGGTAATCCCGGATGAGCGCGGCAAATTCTTTCCATCCCAATGCAGCTGCGCCGGGGTGACTGAGCGTGGGTTGCACGGGACTCAGAGTAACGAAATCGACTCCCAGTCGTTCTGCGCGCTGAAGTTCCTGTTCGTTGTGACAGGAAGCGCCACACCAATTGACAGCAGGGCGGGAGTGCAGGGATCGCAACTGAGCAGCGGTCAGATGAACGCCATCTGCTTGAAGCGTCTGCGCAAGCGGTATATTTTCATTGATCAGTACGGTAGCCTGATAACTTCGGGCCAGTTGCAGTGCAGTCCTGCTGAAATGTTCCAGCTGGTCGTGTGACATTGCTTTCTGGCGGATTTGCAGCAGTTTCACGCCGTTGCCGAGAGTTTGCCCGATGGATAACAGTGACGCTTCCATGTCTGTTTCAACTGTACGGGTAACGGCATAAATTGAAGGTAATGCCAAGCTGCGCAGAATGGGTGTATTAGCTGGAAGCAACGGGGAAACGGTGATGTTTTCAGCTGTCTGCCAGGCGAACTGTTGTCGTTCACGGGGGGTGAGCTCGCCGTGCCAGTCAGTCACCCGGTAGAACCGAAGCCGTACAGTGGCATGCGGATAGCTGAATGTCCGTGTCAGCCAGGGGGTGGCCTGGCGAACGGTGATGCCAAGTTCTTCATCCAATTCGCGCGCGAGCGCCTGAAGCGGAGATTCGCCCGCTTCGATCTTTCCACCCGGAAATTCCCAATAACCGGCGTAAGGTTTTCCATCTGGCCGGCAGGCAAGCAGAAAACTGTTATCCGGGCGAATGAGAACGGCAGCAGCAACTTCAACCAGCGATGGACCGGCCATGCTATTCCTTGTCGACTCTGACCGGTTCGGTTTTTGCCAGTTTTTGCTGACCTGCCCAGTCCCGAGCGAATTGGCGGGCGACCCGCCCGTTGCGGGAACCACGTGCCAGTGCCCAGCGAAGTGCTTCCTGCCGGGCCGGGCCGGACAGTCTGCTGATGCCATGTTGCGAGAGCCAGTGACGGATGATTTCCAGATATTGTTCCTGATCAAATGGATAGAAAGACAGCCACAAGCCAAAACGTTCCGACAGGGAAATTTTTTCCTCAGTAGCTTCTCCAGGATGAATTTCGCCATCTACGTGCCGGGCTGCCAGATTTTCATGCATGAATTCCGGTATCAGATGACGGCGGTTGGAAGTGGCGTAGATCAGTACGTTGTCGGATGCGGTAGAGATGGAGCCGTCGAGAACGACTTTCAGCGCTTTGTAACCTGGTTCATCGGCTTCGAATGACAGGTCATCGCAATACAGAATGAAGCGTTCCGGACGCTGGCCGATGAACTCAATGATATCGGGCAGATCGGTGAGCCCCAGCTTATCCACTTCGATCATCCGCAAGCCCCGGTCAGCATAGCGGTTCAGCAAAGCTTTTATCAGAGAGGATTTACCAGTGCCGCGCGCGCCGGTCAGCAATACATTATTGGCTGGAAGTCCTGAAACGAATTGCAGGGTATTGCGGTCGAGTGTCTGTTTCTGCTCTTCGATGTTCAGCAGCTCATTCAGCGTAATCGTATGCGGATGGTTTATCGCTTGCAGATAGCCGGTATCGCCGTGTTTGCGCCAGCGCAAGGCAATATGTTCAGCGGGGTCGGCGTGCTGTGGCCGGACGGGCAGCGTATCCTCGATACGGGCCAGCAGTCGGTCGAGTCGTTGGAAAATCGATTCAGGATCGTTCATAGCGGGTTAGCTGCGGTAATCGGCGTTGATTTTGACGTAATCGTAGGAAAGATCGCAGGTCCATACGGTAGTGGACGCGTTTCCCCGGTTGAGTTTCACCTGTATGGTGATTTCCGGTGCCTGCATGATGCGCTGACCGTCTTCTTCACGATAGCTGGCAGCACGGCCTCCGTGTTCGGCAACCAGAATATTGCCTAGGTAAAGCTGAACCAGATTAACATCCAGATCTTCAATACCGGCATAGCCGATGGCTGCCAGAATCCGTCCCAGATTGGGGTCGGACGCAAAGCAGGCTGTTTTGATCAGTGGAGAGTGAGCGATGGCGTAAGCAACTTTAGTGCATTCTTCCCGGGTTTTGCCACTTTCCACCTGAACGGTGATGAATTTGGTGGCACCTTCACCGTCACGCACGATCATTTGTGCCAGCAGGGCGGCCACTTCGGTGATGGCTGCCTGTAGTGAGATGAAAGCAGGGTTGGTTGATACAGTAATCGGTGTATTGCCAGCCTGTCCGGTGGCCATCAGGATCAGTGCATCGTTGGTGGAGGTATCTCCGTCCACGGTGACGCAGTTGAAGGATCGATCAGTTGCGTAACGCACCAGGTCGTCGAGCAAGGGTTGTGTCACGGCCGCATCAGTGGCGATATATCCGAGCATAGTGGCCATGTTCGGGTGGATCATTCCCGAGCCTTTGGCAATTCCGGTAATGGTGACTGTTGTGCCGTTTATCTGGATCTGACGGGAAACTCCTTTGGGCACGATGTCGGTCGTCATGATCGCCTGTGCAGCGGCGAACCAGTTGTCTGGTGCCAGATTTGCCAGGGCCTGCGGAAGATGGGTGATGATTTTTTCTACCGGCAGCGGCTCCATGATGACACCGGTAGAAAAAGGCAGCACCTGTTGAGTCTGGCAGCCGATGAGCCTGGCCAGTGAAGCACAGGTGGCGTGTGCATGATCGATGCCGGACTGACCGGTGCCGGCATTGGCGTTACCGGTATTGATCACCAGTGCACGGATCGGCAGCGAACCCATAAGATGTGATCGGGCGACCGTGACAGGCGCGGCACAGAATCGATTCCGGGTGAACACACCTGCAACCCGTGTATTTTCTGCCAGCGTGATGACGAGTATATCCTTACGGCCGGGCCGTTTGATACTGGCTTCTGCTGTGCCTAGTGACAGGCCGGGGATCGGCAGCAGTTGTTCGGGTAGTAAAGGAGGAATGTTGACTGGCATAAACGAAGATTCGTGTGATGAAAAGCTATTATCGTAACCTATCCCATAAGAAACTGCCTGATTGCCAGGATATATTCATCACAATGGAATGGAGTTTCACAAGTACTTTGTTAAAATAGCAGTTTTTGCCGGCTCTGGATGCATCATATGGAATCAACATTTCTGGTGGACAATATTTTTTTTATCATAGCGGCCATGCTGAGCGGCGGTATGCTGCTGTGGCCGGTAGTCGCGCGTAATTCTGTCCGTGATATCGATCCGAAACGAGCCATCCGGCTGATAAATTACGAGGATGCACTGGTGCTGGATGTCAGAGATGACAGTGAATATGCCGGTGGCCATCCACCTAATGCCAAACATATTCCAGCGGAGAAGATTGAAGATCGCTGGCAGGAGCTGGAAAAGTTCAAGGATAAGCCTGTCGTCATTATCTTTACTCCCGGATTGCGCGTTGGACGGGCGGGGGCTGTTCTACGCAAGAACGGCTTCAAACAGGTATTCAATTTGAACGGTGGTATCGATACCTGGCGGCGGGAGAATCTGCCGCTGGTGAAGAAATGATCCGTGCGAGAACGATGCAGGGAAGGATGACATGCCCAAGATTGTAATGTATGTCTCCGGGTACTGTCCTTATTGCACTATGGCGGAGAAGTTGCTGCGTGCAAGAGGGGTTGAGGAGATCGAAAAGATCAGGGTGGATCTGCAACCGGGGCTGCGTGCCGAGATGATGCAGCGTACCGGACGGCGAACCGTTCCGCAGATTTATATCGGCCCGGTGCATGTCGGGGGGTACGATGATCTGGCAATGCTGGACCGCCAGGGGGAACTGAGCGGATTGCTGGCTGGCTAAGCGCTGGCTGTCAATCTTCCCGATATATTGGCAGCCGGCAAATTTTTGACAAGTGTATTTAACTGGAACCCATCATGACTGAATCACAGCAGCAACCCGTTTTTGTTATTGAAAAAATTTATGTCAAGGATTTATCACTGGAAATTCCTCATGCCCCTCGTATCTTTCTGAAACGCGAGGCTCCCGAGATCAATTTTCAACTGGCTACCAGTCATAATGCCGTGGATGGGGAAATCCATGAGGTGGTTGTAACTGCTACTGTCACGGCACGGTTGAAGGAAAAGGATCAGGTCATGTTTCTGGTGGAGGCTCATCAGACTGGTATTTTCCGGATAGGCAATGTTCCTGGAGATGAAGTCGAGCCTGTGCTGAGTGTTTTATGTCCGAACATTCTGTTTCCCTACTTACGTGAAACGATCTCGGATACAGTGACGCGCGCCGGATTTCCGCCTGTGATTCTCAATCCGGTTAATTTCGAGGCAATTTATCACCAGAAAAAACAGCAGGAAACGGCTGGAGAACAGCCTGATCAGCCTGCAGATACGATCACCAGGCACTGATTCATGAAGTTTCAGCCACTTCGAGGCGAGAGCATTACGACCGGTCTGCTGTTTTCGCTGTTCGTTCTGCTGATTTTTTCCTGTAGGGCAGTCGCACAGGAAAGTACCCGGAATGAGTTTCTGTCAATCGCGAAATCTGCGGTTGTTCTGTACGATGCACCTTCCCTCAATGCCGGTAAACTGTACGTGGCAGGTGTGAATCTGCCTCTGGAAGTGGTAGTGAAGGTGGTCGGCTGGGTAAAAGTACGTGATTATCACGGATACCTTGCCTGGGTGGAAGACAAGAATCTCGGCCCGAAGCGTTTTGTGATCGTCAAAATACCTGTCGGCAGTGTTTATCAATTTCCCAATCCGACTTCATCACTAATTTTTCAGGCCCAGCAGGATGTGATACTGGAATTGTTGGGTGTCGTTGCGGGTGGATGGGTGAAGGTGAAACATCGGGACGGCCAGACCGGCTATATCAGAACCGATCAGATCTGGGGCGTATGAATATCGCAGTACTCGGTGCGGGCGCCTGGGGAACTGCGCTGGCAATTTGTCTGTCTGCGCGTCACCGTGTGACGCTATGGACCCGTAATGTGGAACATCTGGCTGAACTGGCGGCGTTACGCACCAATCAGCGTTATCTGCCCAGGCAACCTTTGCCGGATTCCATTCATCTTGTCTCTGCGTTGAGTGAGGCACTGGAACGAGCCGAACTGGTTTTTGTCGTCGTACCCGTTGCAGGATTACGCACCACTTTGCAGCAGATGGTGGCATTGAACCCATCATTGCCCCTTGTTCTGGCCTGCAAGGGATTTGAAACAGGTTCCGCAAAACTTCCCTGTCAGGTGGTTGAGGAAGTTTATCCAGCGAGTATCACTTGTGGTGTGCTATCCGGCCCGAGTTTCGCCCGGGAAGTGGCACAAGGCCTTCCTGCCGCGCTGACACTTGCTTCTCACGACGAAATTTTTGCCAGAAGCGTTGCCGGTGAGATTCGTACAGCAAGCCTGCGGGTTTATTCAGGCAACGACGTGATCGGGGTGGAGGTCGGTGGAGCACTCAAAAATGTGATTGCGATTGCTGCCGGGATTTCTGATGGAATTGCGTTTGGCAATAATGCCAGAGCAGCGCTGATTACCCGCGGGCTGGCGGAAATTACCCGATTGGGCATGGCACTTGGCGGATGCCGGGAAACCTTTACCGGGCTGACGGGTATCGGTGACCTGATTTTGACTTGTACCGGGAATCTTTCAAGAAATCGTCGGGTTGGGATGATGCTTGCTGCCGGGCGGCAATTGGCAGAGATCCTGCCTGAAATAGGGCATGTCACTGAAGGCGTCTATACGGTTCGGGAAGCGTATGGATTGGGACAGCGGCTGCAAATCGATATGCCCGTGACTCAGGCGGTTTACAGTATTCTGTATGAGCAGGTTCCAGTTGAGATAGCGATTCAGGATATGCTTGATCGTGAGCCTGGAGCTGAAACAGACTGAGGAACCCTTGATCAAGTCTTCCTGAGTAGCATATTCATGATGTAACGCTTGGTTGAACAGGATCGGGCAAGAATTTATCAAAAATCAGGCTGATTTCCGCATAAACACTTGACCGCCGCAAAATGGCTTGATATAAGGGCGTCTACAGAAGTTGTCTGTACAAAAGGTGGAGTTTTCCTGCAACCTAACAAAGCAAAACAAAGGGGAATTTTATGAATAAATCCGATCTCATCGATGCGATTGCCCAATCTGCCGATCTTACCAAAGCTCAGGCAGGCAATGCGCTGGATGGTGCGCTGTCCGCCATCAAGGATGCTCTTGGCAAGAATGACAGTGTCACCCTGGTAGGTTTTGGAACTTTCAAGGTTGGAAAACGGGCAGCACGTACAGGACGTAACCCGCGTACCGGTGCAGAGATAAAAATCAAGGCAGCCAAGGTACCTAAATTCACTGCTGGCAAAGCGCTGAAAGATGCTGTAAACTAGCGCTCCTTCGATGACAGGGATCAGCGAGACGGGTGCTTAGCTCAGCTGGTAGAGCGTCGCCCTTACAAGGCGAATGTCGGGGGTTCGATCCCCTCAGCACCCACCAGCAAGCCTGCCTGTATATCGGGTAAGTGATTGTCTCGAAGCTGATCTCTAATTAGAGAGCGCAATACTGGGAGTGGTAGTTCAGTTGGTTAGAATACCGGCCTGTCACGCCGGGGGTCGCGGGTTCGAGTCCCGTCCACTCCGCCATATCGTTTCCGCCTTTAGTAATCCAGTCATGGCGATGTGGCATCTTTTTCTCTTCCTGTTTTTCCCGATTTTCTTTTTTTCGGATAGCTATCGTGTTTGATTTCGTAAACAAAAAAAAGACGGTCGTTCAGATCGTACTTCTGATTGCTGTTCTGCCTTTCATGTTCTGGGGAGTAGAGTCGTATCGAAGCGCCGGTGATGCGGGCTATGCTGCAGTCGTCGATGGTGAGGAAATCAGCCGTCAGGAGTACGAGCAAGCGATACGTAATCAGCAGGAAAATCTGCGCAATATGTTAGGGGAAAAATTTGATGCCAGCTTGCTGGACAATCCGCAGATGCGTCTGGCCGTTCTGGAAAATCTGATCCAGGAGAGGCTGCTGCGCCGTGAAGCCGAGCGAGTCGGACTGACAGTGCTGGATTCCCGCCTGACTGCTGAAATCCAGAACATCTCGTTTTTTCACGAAGATGAAAAGTTTTCGTACCAGCGTTATCGTGATCTGCTTCAGCGCCAGGGAATGTCACCTGCGATGTTTGAAGCAAGAGTAGCGGGTGAGCTCATGCGCCAACAGTTGCTGGAGGGTATCACCGGAAGTGTCATCGTACCCAGGACGGTTGCAGGCAAAGTGGCGTCACTGAGTGCAACAACGTATGAAATCAACCGGATGACGATCAGTCCTGAGCAGTACATTGACCAGGCTGAGCCGGATGAGGCTGCCATTCAGTCGTACTATGACAGTCACTACCAGGATTTCACACTGCCGGAAAGGGTTAAAGTGGAGTATGTCGTGCTGTCACTGGATGAGCTGGCCCGGCAGGAACAGATTTCTGATGAAGAAATCAGGAAATACTACGACGAGCATCAGGATGAGTTTGGTCAGGCGGAGGAGCGGAGAGCCAGCCATATATTGCTGAGTGTTCCTGCTGATGCCACCGAAGAGCAGAAAACATCCATCAAAGCCCGTGCAGAGCAGATTCTGGAACAGGTCAGACAGGATCCGGAAAAACTACCGGAGCTGGCAGCAGAGTTGTCAGAAGATCCGGGTTCGGCCAAGGAAGGTGGAGATCTTGGCTTTTTTGCGCGTGGTCTGATGGTCAAACCCTTTGAGGATGAAGTATTTCAGATGCAACGCGGTGAGATACGCGGTCCGGTAGAAACACCATTCGGTTTTCACATTATCCGGCTGACTGAAGTGAAGGGGGCAGATGTTGCCGGCCTTGATGATGTCAAGGAGCAGATCAGGCAGCTTTTGCAGCATCAGAAAGTGGCAGACAGGTTTGGTGAATTATCCGAAGATTTCAGTAATATCGTTTATGAGCAGAACGATACGCTGCAGCCGGTAGCGCAGATGTTTAACCTGTCTGTTCAGCAGAGTGACTGGATCGATCGCAATTCCAGAGAGCCATCGGTCATTACCAATGAGCGTATGTTGCAGGCAATATTTTCAGAAAGTGCCGTTCGTGATCATTTCAATACTGAATCCATTGAGGTCGCACCTGATACTTTTGTCGCTGCACGAGTGGTTGAACATCGCCCTGCCAGTGCTCAATCCATCGGGTTAGTCAAAGACAGGATCGTTGCACTTCTGAAACGGCAGCTTGCATCGGAACAGGCTGAAAATGAGGGTAAACAGAAGCTTGCCGGGTTACAGGCGGGAGAGGTCGATGAATCTCTGGAATGGGGAGAATCGTCAGAAGTTTCTTTTGCCCAGAAGAAAGGCGACAATGAAGAAATTCTGCATGCCCTCTTTCAGACGGATGTGGAAAAACTCCCTGCTTATACTGGTGTTGTCACCAGCAAAGGTGGATACGATCTGATTCGGATCAATCAGGTAAAAAGACCTGATATCGGGAATGAATCTTCCCAATACAACCTTCTTTTCGATCAGTTACAACAGATATATGGTCAGGAGGAGTTGAGCGCCTACATTGCGGGACTCAGACAGCGCTACGAAGTAACAATCAGACCACTTGAAGAGAACGACTGACAGTGAATAGTGGCAGTAACCCTTCAGGGATTACTGCCCGTTCTTCTCAAGTTACTGCCCGTCTGCATCCAGATTGAATGCAACGGTATTGAATCCCGCATCCACATAAGTGATTTCACCAGTGATACCACTGGCCAGATCACTGCAAAGAAAGGCCGCTACATTGCCGACTTCTTCAGTGGTCACGTTTCGTTTCAGAGGCGAAACTTTTTCAGAATATCCCAGCAGTTTGCCAAAATTGCCGATTCCTGATGCGGCGAGCGTTTTGATTGGTCCAGCTGAAATTGCATTGACCCTGATCCCCTGTTTACCAAGGCTCGATGCCATAAAACGAACATTGGCCTCCAGGCTGGCTTTGGCCAATCCCATCACATTGTAGCTGGGCATCACACGTACCGCACCGAGATAGCTGAGTGTCAGTAGAGCAGCCGGCCTTCCCTGCATCAGTGGCAGTCCGGCTTTTGCCAGCGCGGCAAAGCTGTATGAGCTGATGTCGTGTGCAATATGAAAAGCCTGTCGATCGACACTTTCCAGATAATCGCCGGCCAAGGCTGTGCGCGGTGCAAAGGCAATGGAGTGTACGATTCCGTCCAATCCATCCCAGTGATCTGCCAGCTCGCTGAAGCACCGGCTGATTTCTTCATCCTGACTGACATCACAGCGGAACAGCAGGTCACTGTTGAATTCTGCAGCTAATTTACTGATGCGCTCGCGTAAATCATCTGATTGGTAAGTGAATGCCAGTTTGGCCCCTTCACGCTGCATTGCTTTGGCAATACCGTAAGCGATAGAGCGGTTACTGAGCAGGCCCGTAATCAGAATTTGCCGGCCGGCAAGAAATCCCATATCAAACTCCTGTTTATTTATTTCAAACATGTACCGCTAGTCCGGGAACTGTTTCTGGCCCCGTTTACCGACAGATCCGTATGAAAGGGATTTTGTCTGTTGTTTACAGTCCTGCAGCGGCTGAGTATTGTAGCATTCTCTGCTTATCCTGCTTTGTCCAGGGGTGTACCATACCTGACTGCATTGCCGGTATTTCCTGGTACTCGTGTCTGTGAAGAATGGGTTATAACGCAGGATGTCGCGCATTTTGAAAGCGCTTGCGATAGTCTAAAGGGTTGACTTCAAGGTTTCGCAGGAATGTTCTCCGCATCCGGTCGGTGGTGCCAAAGCCACAGCGGAAAGCAATAAGTTGTAGTGACATTGACGTATCTTCCAGTAGACGCCTGGCTGCATCGAGTCTGGCTGTTTCGACAAAATCAGCAGATGTCATACCAGCTTCATGGCGGAACAAACGGGAAAAGTTGCGGGTGCTCATGCATGCTTGCTTTGCCATTTCCTCCACCGAAAGATGGGATGAAAGATTCTGCAGCACATATTCCTGTGCGCGCTGGATAGGTGTGCGCTTCGACATTTGCGCGACCAGATGTGTACTGAATTGTGACTGTCCTCCAGGCCTTTTCAGGAATACGACCATGTAACGCGCAACAATCAGCGCGAGATCCCGTCCATAGTCTTCTTCGACTAGGGCAAGGGCGAGATCGATTCCTGCACTTACGCCTGCTTCCGATGATTCGTACCTCGTAAGCAGATGGATTGCCCAGCCGTCGTCCGGCTTCTCAAAAGATTTCCGCCGGTCCAATGACATCAAGCGACTGTACACCCGGTGGAGCGAGCAAGGCTATCTGCATCGTTCGATTCCTTCAGTGATCATCCAACAGACAGCAATTATCGATAAGCAATCTCATCCTTTAGACTTTTAGATCGATAACATCCGTCAGGCCGGACAGGTTACCGGACCGGAGATCTCCGGGTCTGCCCGGCAGTAATGCTCATCAGTGCTTATCTGCTACCAGTGCATTATAAGTCCAGGGCTGGCGCTTGGCGAACATATGCACATTGGCCATCATGTTTTTCTGGCGTGCACTGGCGATCTCAATGACTTCCAGGATGATCTTGTGCATATCCGGATAGTACGGCCTAGCTACGTCAACATCCCACACGGGGAACTGTACCGGCAGCGCGACCATGCTTCCACCTCCGAACGGTGCATCGACGCGGTTGGCAAGAATGACAGCACAGCGGTTATCGACGGCGCGCGGTACTGCGATCAGCGTACGCTCCTTCCCGTCCTGCAGACGAGCCGGCCACAGGATCACATCGGCACCATTGATACCCAAACAGCTTGCGGCCTCCGGGAACATGCCATCATAGCCCATCATGATGCCGATACGTCCGTATGGCGTGTCCATAACCGGATATTCAGAGCCTGCTGTTGCCCACATCCGCTCATCACTGAAGAGGTGAACCTTCCGATAGGACATTAGCACATCGCCTTCCGGTCCGATGAGGAATGAGGCGGGATAGAGTTTGCTGTCCACTTCTTCGACATTTGGAACCAGGATCGCACATTTGCTGGCCTTGCAAACCTCACCGAATTTCTCAAGCAGTTCGCTATTGATGGATGCTAGCCGTCTGGCCTCTGTCTTCGTATAGATAACCCGCGTTCATGCACTCGGGAAAAACAATTACACGAACATCCTGTAGTGCGGCTTGCTTTACATAGTGCGCACATATTTCGAGGTTTGCGTCGACATTGCCAACTTCAGCAAGCGTCTGCACTGTGGCAGCACGATATTCATAAGATTTCATTTGGGCCTCCATTTTTCTGGATTGAGTGAAGTGTATTTACAACGATTGGTTAACCTGGAAGTTCTGAAAGAGATTCAATTGGGTTGCGTCGTTGTGGGGTTATTACACTGCAAGGCTGTTGGTGTAGCAATTATGAAATGACTTCATTTACTGCCAAATTACCGCGTATTTCAGCCAACTTGGGTGAACTCTTCAGATATTGGATATTGGAATGGACACGGGGGTGCCATGCTGAATTCATGGAGGATTGGGAATTTCTGAGTGGTGCAGCACAACCACACGGTGTGTCTTCCGCATAGAATACTAAAAATGGTTAGAGGTATATTTACTCATGATGAGGCTCGGGTAAAACTAAAGAAGCTTTACCTGACAGTAACGACTATTCCCGCTGCAGGCAGCAGGTATTACGCCATTTTCCCATTCAGGACGGCCATCTGGCTGTGTAGTTCCCTAACACCCCAAGGGCAGGGAATTGAGTCTGAAGACTAAGTACTAGCCACAAAAGGTAATCAATGAGGATTGCAATCATCGGTAGCGGCTGCTCTGGTCTCACTGCCATCAAAAATCTGCTCGATGCAGGGTTGAAGGAGATCATCTGTTTCGAGAAAAGTGACCAGATCGGTGGCAACTGGGTATATACAGCAGCTCCAAGTCACAGCAGCGTAAGCGAAGCCACTCATATCATTTCCAGCAAGGCTTTATCACAGTTCAGCGACTTCCCGATGCCTGACGATTATCCCGATTACCCCAGTCACCAGCAAATACTCGCGTATTTCCAGGCGTACACACGGCATTTTCATCTGGATCACTATATTCGATTCAATACAGCGGTGCTCCGTGCTGAAAAGATTGAAAAAGAACGCTGGTGTTTGCATCTGGATGATGGCACTCAGGCAGAGTTTGACTACTTGCTTGTTGCCAATGGTCATCACTCCGTACCACGCCATCCTGACTGGAAAGAGTGCTTCACGGGAAAGTATCTGCATGCGCATGAGTACAAAACCAACCAGGGGCTTGAAGGCAAACGCATACTCGTAGTCGGTGCCGGTAACTCAGGGTGTGATTGCGCGGTAGAAGCCAGCCGCGTGGCTGCACGAGTAGATATCAGCTTGCGTTCGCCACAATACATTATTCCCAAATTTATCATGGGTCGTCCTACCGATACTTTTGCCGCTACTTTCCACTGGCTGCCTCAAAGCGTACAGGATGGGCTACAAAGAATCAGCCTTCGTCTCCAGATCGGGCGTTATCATGATTACGCATTACCAGAGCCAGATTTTTCTCCAACCCGGGCGCACCCCACCATCAACTCAGCGTTATTCGATAAGATCCGACATGGCAAAGTGCATCCTCGCCCCGGTATCCAGAAAGTTTCCGGGCAAACGGTATATTTTGCTGACAACGCTACAGCGCAGTATGATGTGCTCATTGCTGCTACCGGCTATAAAATCAGCTTCCCATTTTTTGATCGGGATTTTCTTGACTGGGAAGAAGCGGCTCATATTCCACTTTTCCTGCGAATATTTCATCCGGATCATCCCAGTTTGTTTTTTGTCGGCTTGATTCAGCCGCAGGGCTGCATTTGGCCACTTGCCGAAATACAGGCCAGGTTGATAGGCCAATTATTAACAAACAAAATACAGCTGCCACTAAACTGGCGTAAATTGGCGCTATCAGAAGGGAGAAACCGGGCACAACAATTTATTGCGCGTCCCCGTCATTCGATAGAAGTTCATTATTATCCTTACCTGAAACAGCTACAGCGGATGATTCAGGGACAAATCAAATAAAACGCGAATTTCCTGATTGAGGACGACCTCATCTTCGGGACAATCTACTATCCGGGACGACCTGGTATCTTTCAATGGAGATGAGATGGCTTGGATGATGCTGATTTTTGCGGGCTTACTTGAAGTGGGCTGGGCTTTCACGATGAAACTCTCGAATGGCTTTACCAACCCAGTCTATTCCATCATTACCATTGCGGGTGTAATTGCCAGTTTTGTGCTGCTTTCACTCTCGATGAAAATACTTCCGCTCGGCACAGCCTATACGATCTGGACCGGGATTGGAGCAATAGGCGCATTTATGGTAGGCATCTTTGTGTTGGGAGAATCAGTGACTCCCTTGCGGCTTCTGGCAGCCGCCCTGATCATCAGTGGTCTGGTCTTGATGAAACTGTCATCCTGATCTGATAAGACTTTGTCGATTATGGCTGTCAGGTTGTTTCCTCCATCGACAGGCTGCGGAAATACCTGTTTTTATATTTACGGCGGGTGCAGGGAAATGCCGGATTACCGGCTTACTTTCCTGCCTTTCGGATAATATATTAATTAGAATATGCGCCTTTGCCCGAGTGATGAAATTTGCAGGTAGACACGATATATTGCGATTCATTTATGGCGGTATATTCATCTGAAGATCTGAGCACAACTACGCCAGATTGGCTGAGGCGTAAGAAATCTCAGGATTTTTCTCATTGATATCCGGTTTTGCTCTCGATTTTCTCTTTCGATTTCTCTTTTTCACAAACTTCATGACTTCTACAGCCCCATCTGCTGTTTCAGAGCCAACGCAGAAAAAAATCATCAACACCATCGCCGAAGAACTTGATGTCGCACCGCGGCAGATCAGCGCAGCGGTAATGCTGCTGGATGAGGGGGCAACCGTACCCTTTATTGCGCGATATCGCAAAGAGGCGACCGGTAACCTGGACGACACACAACTGCGCTTGCTGGAAGAGCGGCTGGCTTATCTGCGTGAGCTGGAAGCACGACGACAAGTTATCCTGGCTTCGATCGAGGAGCAGGGCAAGCTCACCGATGAACTGCGTCATGCCATCGATCAGGCTGCTACCAGGCAGCTTCTGGAAGATATTTATTTGCCTTACAGGCCGAAGCGTCGTACCCGGGCACAAATCGCACGTGAAGCCGGACTGGAGCCGCTAGCGGATACGCTTCTGGCAGATCCGACACTCGATCCTGAGCAGGAAGCCGCAAAATATATCAAGGTGGTGCCGGCTGCTGAGGGGGTGGAAGCGATCAATGTTCCCGATACGAAAACAGCACTTGAAGGTGCGCGCGATATTCTGGCTGAACGCTTTGCGGAGACAGCGGATTTGCTCGTTGTACTGCGTAGCAAGCTCTGGCAGGAGGGGGTGGTGACTTCGACAGTCGTTGCCGGTCAGGAAAAGGCAGAGGAAGAAAAATTCCGTGACTATTACGCTTATACCGAACCGGTACGGTTGATTCCATCGCACCGTGCACTGGCATTGTTTCGCGGTCGTGCGCTGGGCGTGCTCAGAATCGATCTGGATCTGGACGAAACAGCCCGGGAGAGCATTCCACATCCCTGCATCGCCATGATTGCAACACATTTCGGGATCGAAAACCGTGATCGGAAAGCGGATAAATGGCTTGGGGATGTTTGCCAGTGGGCCTGGCGTGTCAAAGTACATCTGCATCTCACTACCGAACTGTTGTTGCAGGTGCGTGAAGCGGCAGAAACAGAGGCGATTAGGATTTTCAGCCGGAACTTGCGTGAATTGCTGCTGGCGGCTCCGGCAGGCCCCAAGGCCGTGCTCGGGCTCGATCCGGGTTACCGTACCGGCTGCAAAGTGGCTGTGGTCGATGCTACCGGGAAATTGCTGGAAACCGTGACGATTTATCCGCATCAGCCACGGAATGACTGGCAGGGTTCGCTGGCAACCCTCGTGCAACTGGTACACCGGCATGGCGTTGAACTGATTTCGATTGGCAACGGGACAGCAAGCCGGGAAACCGACAAACTGGCTACCGAAGTTGTCAGGCTGGTTGCGGAACAGTCCCCCGAATCGAAGCTGACCAAAATTGTTGTCAGCGAGGCAGGCGCCTCGGTTTATTCAGCGTCCGCACTGGCTGCAGCAGAATTTTCCGATCTGGATGTAAGCCTGCGCGGTGCTGTTTCCATTGCCAGACGCTTGCAGGATCCCCTGGCAGAACTGGTCAAGATCGAACCCAAATCGATTGGCGTCGGCCAGTATCAGCACGATGTGAATCAGCGTATTCTGGCGCGATCACTCGATGCTACGGTGGAAGATTGCGTCAATGCGGTCGGTGTGGATGTCAATACCGCATCTGCTCCGCTGCTGGCTCAGGTTTCCGGTCTCAATCGTGTACTTGCGCAGAACATCGTCAGCTATCGTGATGCCCATGGCCCGTTTTCAAACCGGCAAACGCTACTCAAGGTGCCGCGTGTGGGGGAAAAAACATTCGAACAGGCTGCAGGTTTCCTGCGCATCAACGATGGTGATAATCCACTGGATCGTTCCGCTGTTCACCCGGAAGCCTATCCGGTGGTCGAACGTATCCTGGCGCGCCTGAAGAAGGGAATCGGGCAGGTGATGGGCCAGCCGGGCACACTCAAAGGGCTTTCTGCCGAAGAATTTACCGATGAAACCTTTGGTTTGCCAACCGTGCGCGATATCCTGACCGAGCTGGAAAAACCCGGCCGTGATCCGCGTCCGGAATTCAAAACAGCTGTTTTTCAGGAAGGGATTGAATCAATCACCGATTTACAACCCGGGATGATTCTCGAAGGTGTCGTGACCAATGTAGCCGCTTTCGGGGCATTTATCGATATTGGCGTGCATCAGGATGGTCTGGTGCATGTTTCTGCACTGGCGAATAAATTCATCAAAGACCCCCATCAGATCGTCAAACCGGGGCAAGTCGTCAAGGTCAGGGTACTGACGGTGGATGCAGTACGCCAACGTATCAGCCTGACTATGCGAATCGACGACATTCCTGAAACAATCAGCCAGCCCGAAACACGAAAAGCCAGACCGGATGACCGACAATCCCGGCGAGGCTCCCGTCCACCACAGATTGCGTCCAGAACGGGTAAACCGGAACCTGCCGGTGCGCTGGCCCTTGCACTGGCACGAGCGAAAGAGAAAAAATAAAACCTGAATCGCGCAGCTGAATTGATCGTATGGTTGATAACCCGATCAGAAGCAAAGATTCAAGCACAGAAAACGATGGAGGAAGTCGTCAGCTGTGGGGGCTGGTATCTGCTATGGTTGCTGACTCGGGATCATTGTGTTTCACCTGAGCATGTTTGCCGACGGCAACGACTGCAACCACGAGAGTGGCCACCAGCCAGGTCATGAGATCTGCGTGTTCTCCCAGTAGCAATACGGAGGCAATGATGGTCAGAAACGGTTGCAGCAACTGGGTTTGCCCTACTTTTGCGATACCACCGAGAGCAAGTCCGTGATACCAGGGAAAGAAGCCGAGGTACTGGCTGATGACCGTGAGGTAAATGAATCCCAGCCAGGATTCGAGCGGCAGATTCAGCGATACCGGTGCGTAATGAATGGCAGGAATGATCAGGATGGGAAAAGAAAAAACCAGCGCCCACGAAATGACCTGCGGCCCGCCCAGTGATTTGGACAGCCTTGCTCCTTCCGCATAACTGACACCGGCACAAACGATAGAACCGAACAGCGCAAGATCAGCCGGGTGGAGTGTTCCACCCGCTCGACTGAGCGAATAGCCGACCACCAGCCCCGCCCCTATCAGTGCAAACAGCCAGAATTTCATAGAAGGACGTTCATTGGAAAACAGGGCTGCTGCCACCGCAGTAGCCAACGGAAGAATACCGAGGACAACACCGCCGTGCGAAGCATCCACATACAGCATTGCCCAGGCAGCGAGCAGCGGAAAACCGATCACAGCGCCTGCTGCAACGATGATCAAGCCTTTGGCTTCTTCACGTGTTGGTAAACGCTGACGAGTGAACCATAGAAAAACGGCTGCCAGCACAGCAGCACCGACTCCCCGGCCAAGCGCCACGAAAACGGGATCGAGCGCACTCAGTGCCGCCCGCATGGCCGGAAGTGTGAGGGCAAATGCAGTAACGGCGATCAGCCCGTACACATAGCCGAGATTTTCGTTGCGCGTATTTGTCATGAAAACCTTGTTTGACCGGATAGGAGTTACAGGCTGGTGATCGAATGAGGAATGATCTGCTGCGGTGTGCCCGGTTTAATGTCCGGCGATGGTCATGCGTTCGATCAGTAATGAACCGCACTGGCGTGAGCCGCGTACGATGACATCATTACCGACAGCGACGATGCCGGACAACATATTTTTCAGGTTGCCGGCGATGGTGATTTCTTCTACAGGGTGAGTGATTTCACCGTTTTCCACCCAGAACCCGGCTGCTCCCTGGGAATAGTCTCCGGTGACGAGGTTGACGCCATGGCCGAGCAGTTCGGTAACCAGCAAGCCCTTGTTCATTTTTTTCAACAGAGCATCGAAAGATAACGAAACATTATTTTCCACGATCAGGTTATGGTTGCCGCCAGCATTGCCGGTGGAACGCATACCGAGCTTGCGCGCCGTGTAACTGCCCAGAAAATAGCCTTGCACGACACCATTTTCCACCACTTTGCGCGGATGAGTGGCGACACCTTCATCATCAAACGCACAACTTGCCAGACCTTTTTGCAGATGCGGTAACTCACTGATCTGAATGGTTGCCGGAAATACCTGTCTGCCAATACTGTCCAGCAGGAAGGAAGATTTCCGGTACAGGCTGCCGCCACTGATTGCCTGGACGAAATAGCCGATCAGGCTGGAGGCGATGGTCGATTCGAACAGTACCGGCACTTCGCAGGTTGCGATTTTGCTGGCGCCGAGGCGTGCCAGGCTGCGCATACCGGCTTTTTTGCCGATTTCTTCGATGGCTTCGAGATCACCCGCCGCGCGTGCAACGCTGTACCAGTAATCACGTTGCATGTTGTTCTGCTCGCCGGCGATGACCGCGCAACTGATACTGTGGCGTGACAGTGGATAACCGGCGCAGAATCCGAGCGAATTGGCGTAAACGAAGTGTGAGGCGCCGGCCGATACGCTGGCGCCTTCGGAATTGGTAATGCGTTTGTCAGTTGCCAGGGCAGCTGCTTCGCACTGGCGTGCCAGTTCGATGGCTTCTTCGACAGGTAGTGACCACGGGTGGTAAAGATCGAGATCCGGGAAGGAGGTCGCCAGTAAATCCTGGTCAGCCAGCCCGGCGTAAATATCATCTGCCGTGTATCGGGCAATCGACAGTGCGGCAGAGACGGTTTCGCGTATCGCCTGTGGAGAAAAGTCCGAACTGCTGGCATTGCCCCGCTTATGCCCGATATGGACGGTAATGGACAATCCTTTGTCACGCGTGTATTCGATGGTTTCGACTTCTCCCTGGCGCACGGTGACGTTCTGACCGGAGCCTTCCGAGACATTCATTTCACAGGCGTCAGCTCCTCCCTTGTGGGCGAGCGTCAGTACATCGTCTGCGATCTGTTGCAGAGTCTCAACGGAATAAGAAAAGGATTGCGGTTGTTCGGGGTGATGATTCGAGTTGTCCATATAAATTGGGGAGGAGACGGTTTATCAGTGCATTGAAACAGATTCCACTTCCAGATTGGCGTGAGCCTGGTGCTGATCTGGCTGGAGGCGGAATGAAACAGGAACGACTACTTGCAAGTTCGGGCTGTCAGTGGCAGAGAGAGGCTGTGAAACCAGTTCCTGCTGTACGCTGATGTTCTTCAGCGCGCCCTGTTTTCCAAAGCAGGTTATGATAACAGTTTATTGACTGTTCCCGATACGAGTGACTGTGTCCGACCATCCGCAAACTGTTTCCCAGCCTGATCCCGAATCTGAATCCCGGCCCAGCAAAACCCGCCTCAAGCAGGAAATGCATGCCTTGCAGGCATTGGGTGAGCGGCTGGTGGAACTTGAACCTGCCCGCATCGCAGAATTGGATTTGCCCGAGAAACTGGCAGAAGCATTGCTGGAAGCCCGCAAAATAACCAGCCATGGCGCACGCCGACGGCACCTGCAATTCATCGGTAAACTGATGCGTGCAGTTGATCCACTACCTGTTCAGGAAAAGCTGGATGCATGGCAGCATACCGGTATGCGCCATACCGCATGGCTGCATCAACTGGAGCGGTGGCGCGATCGCCTCATCAGTGATGAAACAGCGGTGACCGAATTCGTGCAAACCTATCCGCACACGGATGTGCGCCAGTTACGTACCTTGTTGCGTAATATCGAAAAAGAAAAACTGGCCGGTAAACCTCCCCATAATTTTCGTGCTTTGTTTCAGTTGCTGCGGCAGATTATTCCGGAAATACCGGGATAAACGGTATAAGTTGTCTGCGGTGATGAAAATACTGTTTTCGCGAGATGACATTGAAGCAATCTGCCAACGCTGAAAGGTCGTTTTTGCCGTTGCCTGAATTTTTGGAAGATTTGGATTTGTTTTGTTGATTTAAAGGAGATGAACGGATGTGGTTGAAATGGATGGTATGTTCAATGTTTCTAATGCTGATGGCTTTGCCCGTGACATCATCAGCCAATCAGCCAACTGGTACTAATAATGTAGCGGCAACGAAGTGCAAAGGTTGTTTTTGCCCGGGTAATCCCTGCCAGCTTTGCCGGCTGCCGCCCCATACGGATGATCCGATTCCTGAGAATGAGCCGGAAACCTGTCGCCTCATCCGTGAGGCGGTTCCTCCTGCATCGTTCCAGCCGGGAGAAAATGAATATTTCGCTAATCTGGATAAAGCAACCATACAGTGTATCCGCAGTGGTGATGTCATTCCGAACACACGCCGTGTACCAGGCTATCCGGGGCGTGTCTATTGCAAGCCTGGTCTCCCTGCATTAGGCGCGCACTAATTACGATTTGTATGAGAATTATCACTTTGAATGTGAACGGTCTGCGTTCGGCAGCCAGCAAAGGGCTTTTTGACTGGCTTCCTCGACAGGAGGCAGATGTGATCTGTGTGCAGGAATTGAAAGCACAGCAGGGTGACATCAATGGAGTGATGCGTGCACCGGATGGCTACAGCGGTTATTTCCACTGTGCGGAAAAAAAGGGCTACAGCGGAGTTGGGCTCTATACCCGTTATTCTCCTGACCAGATCATAGAAGGAACCGGTATCCCCGAAATCGATGTGGAAGGGCGTTTCCTGAGAGTGGATTTCGGCAACCTGACCGTTATTTCGATTTACCTTCCTTCCGGTTCAAGTGGAGAACATCGCCAGGCAGCAAAATTTTTCTTCATGGAGCATTTTTTTCCTTTGTTGCGATCGCTGGCAGAGTGTGGTCGCGAGGTGCTGTTGTGCGGAGACTGGAATATCGCGCATAAGGAAATCGACCTCAAGAACTGGCGTTCCAATCAGAAAAATTCAGGGTTCCTGCCGGAAGAGCGCGCCTGGCTGTCCGTTGTGTTCGATGAATTGAAGCTGGTAGATGTGTTTCGCAAGATCAACCTGGAACCGGATCAATATACCTGGTGGTCCAATCGTGGCCAGGCATGGGCGAAGAACGTGGGCTGGCGGATCGACTACCAGATTGCAACACCGGGGTTGGCAAATACGGCGACCGGTGTCTCGATTTACAAGGCTGAGCGCTTTTCTGACCACGCTCCACTGACCATCGATTACGATTTCACTCTATGAAACCAGGCGCATGCGTCGGCTGGCTGCATGCACTGCGTATCTATACTCACCCGAGAGTGCTGGGGATGCTGCTGCTGGGGTTTTCTGCCGGGCTGCCAATGTTGCTGATACTCGGCACATTGTCGTTCTGGTTGCGTGAAGCGGGTATCGACCGGGCAACCATCGGCCATCTGAGCTGGGTGGGGCTTGCCTACGGTTTCAAATGGGCATGGGCGCCATTGGTTGATCGGATGCCATTGCCACTGCTGACCCGCTGGCTGGGGCGCCGCCGTGCCTGGCTATTGCTGTCGCAACTGGCCATTAGCATGGCATTGATTGGTATGGCCCGTACTGATCCGGCGGAAGATCTGGTGCGCATGACAGTGTTCGCAATCATCGTGGCATTTGCTTCCGCCACGCAGGATATCGCACTGGATGCTTACCGGATCGAAGCGGTTGCGTTACGACTGCAGGGCGCGATGGCCGCAACCTATCAGGCAGGCTACCGGTTGGCGATGATTCTGGCTTCGGCAGGGGTATTGTGGATTGCCGCTGCACTGGATGCATCACCTGGTGAATACAGCGCTGCTTCCTGGCAGGTAGCCTATACCATCATGGCGAGCTGTATGCTGATTGGGATGGTTACCACGTTGATTATTCGTGAACCCGAGGTACCCGTTGCACAATTGACGGTTAACAGTGGATCACGAGAAGCGACAGCATCAGCCCGGTTGCTTGCCTGGCTGGATAGTGCAGTGATTGCGCCGTTTCGTGATTTCATCATGCGCTACGGTTATCACGCCCTGTTGATTCTGGCATTGATTGCCATATACCGGATTTCAGATGTCGTCATGGGCATCATGAGCAATCCGTTTTATGTGGACATGGGCTATACCAAAGATGAAGTAGCCACCATCTCCAAAGTGTACGGTGTGATCATGACCATACTGGGCGCAGCCATGGGCGGTGTGCTGGTTGCCCGGATCGGCGTTATCCGTACCTTGTTTCTGGGAGCGGTATTATCAGCCGCCACCAATCTGCTGTTTGTATGGCTGGCGGGCAGAGGGCATGATGTCGGCGGGCTGGTCTTCACCATTTCAGCCGACAACCTGGCAGCAGGTATTGCCTCCTCTGCCTTTGTTGCCTACCTTTCAGGATTGACGCACGCTGCTTATTCCGCCACACAGTATGCGTTGTTCAGCTCCATCATGCTGCTGTTGCCCAAATTTATTGCCGGCTTCAGTGGAGAATTTGTTGATGCTTATGGCTACGCCACATTCTTTACTGGTACTGCATTATTGGGTGTGCCGGTACTGGTGCTGGTATGGAAAGTAGGGCGAATTGACTTTGCTGGATCGAAGGAAATTAACTTGCGAAAAGAGTGAATAAACAATGAGATCTTAATCGTTAGACACCGTGTTGGATGATTCGCGCTTGGCGAACTTTATAGATGAACTCAGGTGCGTTGACGTACTGCATGGCCTTGTTCCAAAGTGGATTGGTGCGGTCATAAAGATTGTCCGCAAGAGCTTTTATCTCTGGTGGTGCGTCGTCTCTAAAATACATCAGTTGCCCAAGAATCGGTTTCACGGTACCTAATTCCAATTCTATTTAGAAACGACATTAATAATCCAATCCCATCCGGTAATGTTGCGCATAGTTTCTTGGTTTGATTCAAAGCTTTTTAGCGCGCTTTCCAGATGTATTTCAAGTGCATCCAGACTATCGAAGGCACGGTTATGAAAGAACTTTTCTCGCAATTCATCCCACACATGTTCCTGCGGGTTGAGTTCTGGCGAGTAAGGTGGTAGAAACAGGATTCGTATATTTTCTGCCAATTTTATGGTCTGGCTTTTGTGCCATCCTGCGCCGTCCATCACCATAACGATATTTTCATGCGGGTAACGTGCCGCGATTTCATCCACGAAGAGTTGCATGCAGTCTCCGTTCACCCAGGGCAGGATCAGGGAATCAAATCGTCCATCCAGTGGGCTGACTGCGCCATAGGCGTAGGTGTATTGTTGCGTCAGCATGGCACGTACCATGGGGCGATGGGGCTTCTTGTCCCAGCAGTGCCGCACATCGCTGATGCGGCCGAAACGTGCTTCATCCTGAAACATTAGGCGCAGCGGGCGCGGGACCGCAAAAGCCGCCACTTCCTCAGTTAACCGCTCGGGAAGTTTTTTTTCCACGCCTCGCGCGCTGCTGGGTCGGTTTGTGGATGGCTTTTATCCGGGGCCAGTTTACGCCAACCATGCCGTGCCAGCATCTGGTACAGAGTGGACAACGCCAGTGGCTTGCCCAGCTTGGCTTCAACCGCTGGTTTCAAGGGCGGAACAATGACTACGCCACCGGTAGCAGCCTCACTCAGCACTTCATCCAGAATCCTGGCTTCCTGCTCCAGGCTGGCCTTGGCGCGGTTACGTAACTCATGTTTGCTGCGCGTGGTTTTCTTTTCTTCTCCCATCGCCAGATCATACCGGGTGCGCATTCTGCAGGTGACACCTACCGAACGTCCAATGGCAAGCGCAGTCTGCTCCAGACTTAAACCTAGTGTCAATGGCAGCACTATCGCTTGCGCAGCTCGGAGTTCTGCCGCACTCCTGGCCTTCTTTAACTGTTCCATCGCTACTTCAAGTTGCTCCGTCCCACTTGCCTTCCTTGCCATGATGGCCTCTACCACAGGTAAAAACTGCATTATTACTGTTTCTATCTGTAATTGGAATAACGCCAGAAATCAGCCGCCGCCGAAGGCGGTCGGCTGGATTGACTTGTTAGCAGCGGAACTGGCTATTTCGTTAAACTGTTCTATCAACTTGGAAAAATACGATTCTTGGAAGTTGAAAGAGTATCCGCCTGTTCTATGATCTGGGGGGTAACGCAAGTGTTGAGACATGTATGCAGGCTTGAATTGCTCAAGGTGCGATTGCATGAGTTGCTTTTCGTGTGGATTTAACGGGCATGGTTCATAAGATGAAAAATCAAATGGATTTTCAAAATGAAACCGAAAATCAGGGTAACACGCCTTGTATTGCCTTTCGAGTTCGCCGAGATCGTGCGTGTATTTTATAGACTCCCCTGCGCTACAAATCATAAATTTGTAGAATAATTCAATTGCATGAAATAGTTGATACGCTACTGCATTTTGGTATTCACCTAAGTTTTTTACTGAGGCATCAGCAGACGCGGCGATTCGGCCAACTTCGAGATAAGAAAGTGCCATAGAAAGAAAAGAACTATTGACTTGCTCGCACTGTTGCATTTTTAATGGGCCTTAAAACGGAATATCATCATCAAATTCAAGGAAGTTTTTTTGCTCTTTATACGGCCTTCGCAAGGCGGCTATAACTCCTGCACTAGCAACATATGCGAGATCCTCTTTTAATACTTCAACAAAATGATCAGAATCAAAATCCTCTGAATATGAAGCTAAACGAACCGCGAGCTGAATGACATCATCCTTATCATCATGAAATCTGCCACCTTCTTTGAGGATTCCTTCGATAATAGTGCAGCATTTCATTACACTATCGAATATATCTGAATCTGTTTTTCGAGATGCTGGAAGGCTCTCCCGCATGCGAAGCCTGTAATACTTATTCACAATATCATTCTTTAGCGCAGATGCTGCTGATACGATGATATGTGCCGCAGCTATTCGGTCTTGTTTGTTCAATACATTGTAATTACCAAGGCAACTGCAAGCGATATTCCAAAAGTTGGAACCGCAAGAACCAAGGCAATAATCCAGATTAAAGCTTTCAAACTCTTCTCCTATTCGGGCGTTATGCAGGTACTGAGTAACGCCTGAATTAAGCCGCGCCGCGAAGCGGCGTCGGCTTGAATAAATTGTTATGCATTGAATATATGTGCTGATTTTATGGATCCGCTGTCAACAACCACCTCGCTCTCTGGATCATCAGCAAATACGTAAATAACACCAGATCTATTCAGATTTGCGACTGCAATTACACCATCTTGTTGATCCTCGTAGGTATCTACGGCAAATCTTTTGGCTACCTGAACATCGGTTGTCCACGATTGTCCAAAGCTTCTCGATTCGTACTCGGTAACGGATATTCCTCGATAAATACAACTCTTGTCTGCCAGAATATCTAGTCTGGGATTGGGGCAATCTGATCTGCTTAGCCTAACGATAGGACCTTTCCACTCGGCTTGCCTGTGTTTATAGAGTCCTAATTTTCCACCGTCTTTGAATAACCTTAAATAGTTATAAAAATCATATAGATAATTGTGAATCTCGCTATCAGTAGGCAGTCTGGTTGCGGCGTAGAAGCTATTGAAAGGTGCGTTGTCTAGGTCGCTTAACACTTCCTCCCAAAGCAATTCAATTAATCGTTGGAATACGCAACGCTGGTGGCCGAAATTTTGAGTTAGCTGCTGATCATACTCATGGGCATTGATGCCCATGCTTCTGAGGCGGTCAATGCTTGCTTGGTCAAATATCATGGGATATGTTTCATGCCCTTAATTTTAGCGCCCCCAGTCGTGCGTACGACCACCGGAATCGAGCCATACGCCATCACTTAGATAAACTGGCTCTCCTGATCCATCTGAAATTGCATCGTATATGTCATGCAAGCTCGTGTCTTCTATATAACCTGTATCATCACAAAATTCGTCGCCATCCATAAAAGAAGACATATCATCATCTTGATGCGATGTGCTTTCTTCATTAAGTTTTGTTAACCGTGAAACTATTGCACCAACAGATCGTTGATGAGCCCGAGCAATTGCTTCCTCGGTTATGCCGGCATGGAATGCAGCTAGCAATCTTTGATCTTCACTCTCAGTCCAAGAATTACCTGAATTAGCTGGTCGACTTGAATATTTTTCGAGCGCATGCAGCGCATAAAAAAGTGCGCGTATGACCTCTGCCTGATGAAGTACGTGCTCTTTTGTCAAGACTTCACCAGTGCACGGATCAATCCCCGATGACAGTAACCTCACGATTTCTATTGCGCGCTCATTGTCCATTGATAGATTCTCCTGCATAACGCCCAAGCTGTGCGGCGCAAATGGAGCGAAGCGTAGTTTGCGTCCGAACGAGCGCCTTGTTATGCCTTATTGCTTTATTTAAGCTTTGCACAGATAAGCGGCTCATCAAACCCTTCAACGATTAACTTATAAACATTGCCATTACGAAGAACCATAACGTCTGGCTGAAGCTCAAGAACGAGTTGCAAGGTTAGCCCTGTTACCTCGTAGATGCTCCCAGAGGTTGTTTTGAATATGTGCCCCTGCTGTATCGTTCCGCTAATGCTTCCTTGAAGGTTTGTTTCCTCAAATAATTCCCATGCCCCTCCAGAGCCGCTCTTAGAGTTTTTAGGTGTTGACAGTAACGCAACATTTAAATTTTTTTCTCCAATCATGAGCTTTCCACGATCTGGGCATACTATGACGTTGGGATAGTACTCGTACATATATTCATACTCATATTTCACTTCCCAAACCGAGCCATCTAGAAGCTTAAATACCTCTCCATTATTACCCATAAATGGAGTTGGACTTTGAATTGACGATTCGTAACACTCACTCGCATTTGCACTGCTAGTCAGGAATAAGAGAATTAGGATTGCTGCTGATCGCAGTATTTTTTGGTTATTCATATTTTTCCCGATTACCATTTAGGCATAACGCAAAGTAGGCACCGAAAACGGTGTATATCTTTTATAAAAATTTTGTAACGAAATTTACTATCGGGTTGTTTTCCTGATTCTTAAGAAAGAGGAGGGTGGCAAAGGAATGCTTCCTACATCCGCAACATCAAGTCTATTTTCCTGAATCCTACTTTTTAGATAAGAGAAAGATTGTCGGAGGATTTTACGATCTATAAAGATCGGAAAATCGTTCATTGCATCTCTCTGATTTTAAATTAAAAAATGTGTGGCATATATATTGCCTGTATATCCTTGTCACGATTAGTGTCGTGATACTGCCACCCCACCTGTTGGTCTGATTGAAGTAGATAAACCGTTATTTCAGGGTCTTCTGACATCTTGTGGGGGACATGTTTTTACAATTTCAGGGATGGGGCGTAACTATCCTTTTTTATCAGGGAGATTCTGATGTTTTCATTGCGCAAGACTGTTTTGTCTGCCGTTGCGTCCGCCATGATTGCGGGTTCGGCACATGCTGCTTTTCTTGTTACTTACGAAGCGCCTGGTGTAGTCAATACAACAACTTCTTTTGATTACAAAGGTGTGGAAAACTTTGATTTACGTACTGCTGCTAATAATCAGACTTTTACAACTGATTTCGGGACAGCCAGTGATCCGATAACGATAACGGGTAGTTATACGGGGGTGGATATCTATAAGGCTGATCTATGGGGTGGGGCGGGCAATACGGGTAACTACGCGGTAACTTTTACCACGGGTGGCTACACGCTGAACCTTTCGGCAAAAGATGAAGATGATCATTCGGTGCCAGTCACTTATTTCGGCTATTGGCTGTCTGCGCTGGATCAGGGCAATCAGGTAAAATTTTATAGGAATGAAATTGAGGTGTTCAGCTTTAATCCAACAGATGTGCTGACAATTACTGGCGGCTGCCCAAATGCAGCCAACCCTTATTGCGGTAACCCTGTTACTGGGGAGAATAAGAATGAGCCTTATGTATTCCTGAATTTTTACGATCAGAGCGGTTTGGGATTCGACAAAATAGTATTTTCCGAGAATCCAACTGGCGGTGGTTATGAATCGGATAATCACACAGTTGGCTATTACACTTCAATTACCGGTAATCCGCTTGAAGTACCGGAACCTGCATCACTGGCGCTGATAGGTCTAGCGCTGGTTGGGATGAGTGCCGTGCGTCGCCGGGCTGCCTGATTTCTGATCTATTTAGTATGAGCGACAGAAACGACTGCCCATAATAAGCAGGCAAACTAAGCTGCTTTCTGAACAATATTATTTTGCTTCAGGGAGCAGCATTGGTTGTCTGGAACAGTTAAGAGAGGCTTGGAATGAGTACTTCTACGATTGAAATTGAAGTCCCAATAGCTGAGAACGTTATGATCACCGAGGATACCTTGAGTGTTGACTTGAGCGATGGGAGAACGATCTCTGTCCCGCTGGCGTGGTATCCCCGGCTGACTTATGCGTCTCAATCAGAACAAAACAATTGGCGTTTGATTGGGAAAGGATATGGAATACACTGGGAAGATCTGGACGAAGATATTAGCGTAGAAGGATTATTAGCAGGCAGGCCTTCGGGCGAAAGTCAAACATCCCTTAAGAAATGGCTGGCAAGTCGTACATCTCATCTTGTCTGATCCATCGCATCAATCTGAGTCGCCGGTTAAGCTGCGTGGCTAAAGCGATAAAACGCCAGGATACCGAAAAGATTGGGGAGGAAGGTAACCTTTTTGTCATTGTTCATCACCCGTCTTTCCAGAATGTTGACCCGGTGCTGCTGACATAACTGCTCGAAGTCGTGCAGGGTGCAGAGGTGTACGTTCGGGGTGTCATACCACTGGTAAGGCAGAGTTGGCGAGACGGGCATGTGCCCGCCGGCAACCTGTATACGGTTTTTCCAGTAGCCGAAATTGGGAAAGGAAACGATCCCTTCTTTGCCCACGCGTAACATTTCCCGAATGATGTATTCCGTATTTTTCATGGCCTGCAATGTCTGGGACAGAATGACGTAATCGAAGGATTCACCCTCAAATTCGGATAAACCGGCTTCAAGGTCGTTCTGGATCACGTTGATGCCGTTTTTCATGCAGGCCAGTATATTGTGGGCATCGATTTCCACGCCATAGCCGTGTATGTCGAGTTTATCCCTGAGGTAGTGCAACAGCGTTCCGTCACCGCAGCCCAGATCGAGCACGCTGGAACCCGGTCTGATCCAGGCTGCGATGGTGGCGAAGTCCGGCCGCAATGTCAGTGCCGATCTGCTGATTTCAGTTGTCATCATGTTCAGTTCCGTTAGCCGGTATCGGCTAGAGAGCGATATTGTTCATGTAAGCACGTATCAACTGGTGATAGTAGTCGTCCTGCATGAGAAAGGAATCATGTCCGTACGAGGAGGGAATTTCCGCATAACTGACATTCAGTTTGTTGTCGAGCAGTGCCTTGACGATATCGCGCGAACGCTCCGGGGAAAAACGCCAGTCGGAAGTAAAGGAAAGTACCAGAAAATCCGCTTGTGCACGGGCAAAGGCTGCACTCAGGTTGCCATCGTAATCCTGGGCCGGATCGAAGTAATCGAGTGCTTTCGTCATCAGCAGATAGGTGTTTGCGTCGAACAGGTCGGCAAATTTGTCGCCCTGATGGTGCAGATAGGATTCGATCTGGAATTCCACATCATAATTGAAAGCAAGCGAGCCGTTACGTAACTCACGGCCGAATTTGCTGGCCATGGAGTCGTCCGACAGGTAGGTGATGTGACCAAGCATGCGGGCAAGGCGTAAACCTCTGCGCGGGTGGGTGCCATGGGAATAATAGTCGCCGTCGTGAAAATCAGGGTCGGTCAGAATCGCCTGACGCGCGACATCATTGAAAGCGATGTTCTGTGCCGTCAGCCTGGCCGATGCTGCAACCACTATGGCATGACGAACTCTTTCCGGTGCATCGAGCGCCAGTTGCATGGCCGACATCCCGCCCAGACTGCCACCGATGACGGCGGCAAAACAGTCGATGCCGAACTGATCGGCGAAACGGACATAGGTTTTTGCCCAGTCAGCTGTCGTTACCAGCGGAAAATCCGGGCCGAAGCGTTTACCGGTCTTGTCGTTGATGCTGATGGGCCCGGTGGAGCCATGGCAACCCCCGAGATTATTGATACCGATGACAAAGAATTTTCGGGTATCGACCGGTTTGCCCGGACCGATCATGTTGTTCCACCATCCGGTATTCTTGGGGTTATCTGCATAAACACCGGCAACATGGTGGTTGCCGGATAAAGCATGGCAGATCAGCACTGCATTGGATCGGTCTGCATTCAGCTCCCCATAGGTTTCATAGACGAGCTCGTAGCTGTCCAGTACAGCTCCGCTTTTCAGGCTGAGCGGGGTGTCGAAATGGGCGCGTCGTGCCGATACGATGCCGATCGAATCAGAATCTTGTGTGGACATCTGAAAATAGTAAAGCCAACTGTCGATGTGAAGAATGAGCGCTCATTGTATCCAATTGTACTACTGGAAATACATTATTCCTGATGTGTCAGGGACCGGTGAATCAGCTGTTGAGTTTCTGCAGCAACTCGCTGATTTTTTCCGGTTCATCCGCTTTGAGGATTTTCTGCATCAGACGGGATATTTCAGGCAGGTGGCTGCCAAGAATTTCACGTTTCACGGTCAGCAGTTGTGCCGGATACATGGAAAACTGTCGCAATCCCATTCCAAGCAACAGGCGGGTATATTCTGAATCTCCCGCCATTTCTCCGCAGATGGAAACCGGGATGCCGGCTTTTCCGGCATTCTGGATGATTTGAACCAGCAGACGGATGATGGCCGGGTGCAGCGGGTCGAACAGATGAGCCACGGTTTCGTCGGTTCGGTCGATTGCAAGCGTGTACTGGATGAGGTCATTGGTGCCGATGGATAAAAAATCCAGCTTGCGCATGAACAGTTCGAGGCTCAGTGCCGTTGCCGGAATCTCCACCATGCAACCTATCCTGACGTTTTCGTCGAAAGGCTTGTTTTCATCGCGCAGGCTCTGTTTGGCAAATTCGATCATTTGCAGCGTCTGGTCGACTTCCCGGCTGCTGCACAGCATCGGAATCAGAATCCGGGTTTTGCCCAGAACGGAAGCGCGCAGGATCGCACGCAATTGCACCAGAAACATACCGGGTTCGGCCAAACTCAGGCGGATCGCGCGCAGCCCGAGCGCCGGGTTGGGTGCTGTGCGGTAGGCGCTGCGCAGATTTTTGTCCGCTCCCAGATCAAAAGTGCGGATCACGACCGGCTGCCCGTGCATGCCTTTCACCACTGTGGAATAGGCTTCGAACTGTTCTTCCTCATCCGGCAGATCATCCCGGTTGAGAAACAGGAATTCGCTGCGGAACAGGCCGATCCCCATGGCGCCACATTCCCTTGCCTGTTCGACCTCCTGCGGCAGCTCGATGTTGGCGAGTAAATCCACCGTCGTGCCATCCAGCGTGACTGCTTTCACTGAGCGGATGCGCCAGAGTTTGCGTCTTTCCAGCTCAAGCTGGCTTTGCTTCAGGCGGTATTCAGCGAGAATGTATTTATCCGGATTGACAATGACGATACCCTGATTGCCATCCACGATCAGATTATCGTTTTCGTAAATGAGCTGTTGGGCGTGCTGCATTGCCACGATCGAAGGAATGTTGAGGCTGCGTGCAACGATGGCGGTGTGCGAGGTCGGCCCGCCCATGTCCGTCAGAAAGGCGGAAAACTGGTGCTGCTTGTATTGCATGACATCGGCCGGGCTCAGGTCATGCGCCACCAGAATACTGGAGCCGTCATGCTTCGATGGCGGGGGGGTATATCCGGGATGCCCGAGCAGTACTTTCAATACTCGCTCGACTACCTGGACAACATCGGTTTTACGCTCGCGCAGGTAAGCATCTTCTATCTCTTCGAAGCGAGCAACCAATACTTCCATCTGCTGTGTAATCGCCCATTCCGCGTTGCATTGTGCCTGTTCAACCGTTTCCAGAGCTGCATGGGAAAGTGTCGGATCATCCAGAATCATCTGGTGCAGTTCCAGGAAAGCGTTGAACTCGGCCAGGCCGGATACCTGTGCAGCGGAAGTTTTCAATGTTTCCAGCTCCAGCCGCACGGTGGAAAATGCATTGCGCAACCGGGTCAGTTCAGCGTTGATCTGGTTTTTCGGCAGCAGATAATGGGGAACATTCAATGTGGCGGATGAAGCCAAGTGAGCATGCCCGATCGCAATGCCATCGGATACGCCTGTGCCGTAAAGGATGAAACTCATTCACCTTCCCCGAAGTAATCGTTGATCAGGGCTTTCAATGCTTCCATGGCCTGAACTTCATCGGGGCCGGACGTTTCCAGTTCGACGACTGTGCCTATACTTGCAGCAAGGGTCATGACACCCATGATACTTTTGGCATTCACCCGGCGGCCGTTACGCGTAAGCCAGACTTCGCTTTCGAACTTGCCGGCCAGTTGTGTCAGCTTGGCCGAGGCACGTGCATGCAGGCCCAGCTTATTGAGGATGGTCAATGATTCAGTTTGCATTGCTGTTTTCCGGAGATATCTGGAAGATACTTTCCCGGCCACCGGCCAGGATTTTGTCGATCAACTGCGGCAGGGGCTGATGCCGATATTGCACGGCACGCAGTAACATGGGCAGATTCAGTCCGGCCAGGCATTCGATCCGCCCGTTCCGGATCTGCTTGCGGGCGATATTGGCCGGCGTTGCACCAAAAATATCCGTCAAAATCAGGACACCACTGCCCTGATCCAACTGCTCGAGGGTCACCTGCAGCCTGACTGATCCGCTATCCGGACCCTCAGTGGAGGAAACGATATGATTGATCAGCAGCGGGGGACGCTCGCCCAGGATATGGATGATGCAGTCGATCAGGCTGGCTCCCAACTGTTCATGACTGATGATCAGAATGCCGATCATTTCGTGATTTATCTGTTTGTTTGCTGAAAATAACCCCGGATTCTATCACTCCCTTCTGGTTGTTGAAGGGTTGCTGAATTATGATTATGGCAAATCAGATGCTGCAGGCACCTGTGTGACAACCGGACCGGGTGGTATGGAGTGATCAATCGTGTAGTTATCGATTTGTTTCAAGTGCCTGGCGATAACTTTGCCAGTCGAAATAAGGACCGGGATCGGTTTTTCTTTGTGGCGCAATATCGGCATGGCCGACGATATCACTGACAGGGTAAGCTGCCTGTATTGCCCGGGTGAGTTCTATCAACCGGTTATATTGCATGAGCTCGAACGGCTGGTTGTCACTGCCTTCCAGCTCGATGCCGATCGAGAAATCATTACAGCGGGGGCGCTCCTGCCAGCAGGATATACCGGCGTGCCAGGCGCGCAGAGTACAAGGGACGAACTGAATGATTTCTCCATTACGACGAATGAAAAAATGACTGGAGACTTTCAAATCCTGCAATCCCTGATAATACGGATGTGCTTGTGGATCGAGCCGGTTGGTGAAAAGTTCGATGACACTATCACTACCAAATTCTTCCGGCGGCAGGCTGATGGCGTGAATCACCAGCAGGCTGATGTCGTTCCGGTCCGGCCGTTCGTCACAATTGGGCGAAGGTATGTAGCGAGCCGGGACAAGGCGGCCTTCAGCATCGATTAGCATGGACATCAGGGTTGGTAATGACAGTATGAGATGCCAGTTTCTTGATCGGGAATTTTGTAAACCATTTTAATAGAGCGATTATCTTGCAGCGCGGAAAATTTATTACTGTTGAAGGGATTGATGGAGCAGGAAAAAGTACGCATCTGGCATGGTTGGAGCGTTTCCTGCAGGACAAGGGACTGGAGGTAGTCGTGACCCGTGAGCCGGGTGGTACAGCGCTGGGCGAAGCATTACGGCAGTTGCTGCTGGATCACCGCCAGGCGATGCATCCTGAAACCGAGGCTTTACTGATGTTTGCTGCGCGACGGGAGCATCTGGACAAAGTGATACTACCTGCGCTGAATCGCGGTGCCTGGGTGATTTCCGATCGTTTTACGGATGCCAGTTTTGCCTACCAGGGCGGGGGCAGGGGAGTAGCACAAAGTAAACTGGAGAATCTGGAACAGTGGGTGCACGCAGGGTTTTCTCCCGATCTGACAGTGTACTTCGACGTGCCGGTCATAGTGGGCCGTGAACGGCTGCAATCCACCAGAGTTGCCGATCGTTTCGAAATGGAATCCAATCTGTTTTTCGAGCGGGTACGACAAGCCTATCTGCAACGTGCCGGACAATTCCCGCAAAGAATTCGGGTGGTAGACGGCAGCCGACCGCTGGCAGAAGTCAAAACAGCCATAGCAAAAATCATGGAGGATTTTTGCTCAGATCTGCCGGATACGCAGTTCAGAGGGTGAATGGGTTCGAAATTTGCTCCCTTTCGCAGCTATCAAAGAATTCACGATAAACTGCGATTTCTCATCCCAATCTGCTTTTTTTCGATTCAGTAAAAATTATCTTTCAAAACAGGACAATTTCAGGAATGGCCTCAGCCGAAATTTTTCCATGGCAGCGGGTGATCTGGCAGCAGGCCAGACAGTCAGGTAGTGCGCAGCGACATCATGCGCTGTTGCTGAAGGGGCGTCGGGGAATTGGCAAGCTGGGTTTTGCCCTTGCTCTGGCGAAATCCATATTGTGCGGGCAGGGGGATGCAGCGGGTGTGGCGTGCGGGAAGTGCCAGGATTGTTACTGGTTCGAACAGGGGTTGCATCCGAATTTTCGCCTGCTGGAGCCGGAGGCGTTATCAGCGCAGGAAGGTGCTACAGACAAGGATGATGAAGAAAACCGGCGAGAAGCCGGGAGTACGAAATCAGGCAGGAAGCCAAGTCAGCAGATCAGTATTGCGCAGATTCGTGCGCTGGACGATTTCATTTACCTGAGTGCTCACCAGGCGCGTGACAAGGTGGTGCTGATTCATCCAGCCGAAGCGATGAATACGGCGGCTGCCAATGCGCTGCTGAAAAAACTGGAGGAGCCGCCACCAGAAGTGCTGTTCATTCTGGTGACACATAATGTTTCACTGATTCCACCTACGGTTCTGAGCCGCTGCCGGCAGATCGTAATGCCGGCGCCGGATCATGAAATGGCAAAGGATTGGCTTATCCACCAGGGAATCACCGATCCTGATTTTCATCTGGCCATGTCAGGTTTTTCACCATTGCTGGCATTGCAGTACGATGAACGGCTGGCCGCTTCCCATGCTGATTTCATCCAGTGCCTGTGCGCACCGGATAAACTTAATCCGATCGAGTTGGCAGAGAAACTACATAAGCTGGATTTACCCAGTGTGACCGGCTGGTTGCAGAAATGGTGTTATGACCTGATGAGCTGCCGTACCAGCGGGCGGGTGCGTTACCATCTGAAACAGGTGGCGGCCATCCGGCAGCAAGCGGCTGTCATCGATCCGGTTGCTTTCGGGTTTTTGTGGCGCAACCTGGTTGCCTCGCAGCAACTGGCGCGCCATCCGCTCAACCCCAGACTGTTTCTGGAGGCAATGTTGCTGACCTACATGGACTCGATACGTTCGGCAGGTTCAGCAGGATGATGTTTACGTTTATTGAATGCACGATTCACTCGTCGAATCGACGGTGCAGGCCCATAACGTTCTGTGGATACCGGCAGCGCGATTGAACAGGTGATCTGCCTGCTGGGTTTTTTGCTGTTCCAGTGTGAGTGAGACTTTTTCCGGTATGAGGTATGACTGAACCCAGAAACGTATCCGGCAAAATTCTTTTTCCTTGGCACATAATCTGTGAATGGCGGAGCTGTAGATGGTTTTATCCGCCTGGCGTCCTTTTTCGATCAGTACCATGTGCACAAACTTGCCCGAGTCTCCCATTTCGAGGCTGCGTACCAGTTTCCAGCCGATGCCGCTGGGCAGTGCCTGTTCTTCTGCCTTCGCTGCAGTTTCTGCTTCTGTCGAGGCCGGTGCGGCTTGTTCCGCGGGAGCAGGTGATGCTGCATTGTCGGCTGCTGCCTGTTCACCATCCTGGCCTGAGAAAACCGGTTGAGGCAAGTTTTGCACTGCTGAAAAAACCATACCGGACCAGGTGATCGCCATGGCGACCAGCAGCCCGTTTCCTATTCTATTCATTGGTTCTCCTGATAAAAACTGTTTCAAAAATTGAATTGTATTACTCTGCCTGCGTACAGCATTGATTATCAGACTGTTTTCGAAACATGGAAAATCCGGCCATGACGACCCGCCCGTTCGACGCCCGACAGACTAACATCACCGATCTTATCCAAAGACTGGATGGCTGTGCAACGATTGTGACCGGAAACCGGCGGCTGGCGCGTGCCCTTCATCAGGCATTCAATCAGGCCAGGTCTGCGGAAGGACACGGGGCATGGCCCGTACCGGATATTTTGCCCTGGGATGCATGGTTGCAGCAGCTGTGGCAGGAGGTGGTCATTTCCAGCCGGATTGAATCGGCCCCGGGGGTGTTACTGACTTCCCATCAGGAATATTTCGTCTGGCAGGAAATTCTGGCAGAACAATCCGGCGATGTTCCGTTACAGGCCACCAACGAGACTGTCGCTCGTATCATGGAAGCATGGCAGACATTGCATGCATGGTGTATTCCCTGCAAGGAAGCGGATTTCGGTCATAATGCCGATACCCGGTTGTTCTGGCAACTGGCCTCGATGTTCGAAGCGAAATGCCGGAAAAATGGCTGGCTTTCAGTTGCCGTTCTGCCCGGAATATTGCAGAAATACGTGCAGATCGACAGCCTGTCAGTGCCGAACGAGCTTGTGTTGACCGGTTTCGATGAGTGGACACCGCAGCAATCATCGTTTCTGCGTGCATTCGAACAGACAGGATGCTCATTGCAGTGGTTACAGTTATCCGGTCAGCCGGATCGTATCGGCAAGCTGGCGTGCGCAGACGGTCGTGACGAGATCCGGCAGGCGGCGCGCTGGATACGGCAACGTCTGGAGGAAAATCCGGCGGCGAGGATTGCGCTGGTCGTGCCGGAACTGGCCGCACAGCGAGAAATGATCTGCCAGACACTGGATGAAGTGCTGATTCCACAAGCATTGCAGCCGGAGCATCATGATCGGGTGCGTTCTTACAATTTGTCGCTTGGCAAGCCGCTCGACCGCTATCCATCCGTCAGTCTGGCACTGGATATTCTCGATTTATCAGAAACTGTCATCGAGTTGCCGCATGTCAGTCGTGTGCTGCGTTCTTCTTTCATTGCGGGCGGGGATCGGGAAATGAATGCGCGCGCCTTGCTGGATGCTCGTCTGCGCGAATCGGGTGAATGGAATCTGACCCTGCAAAAGCTGCTGACGAATGCGGCTCGCAGTGGCCAGCCCTATTCGTGTCCACTGCTGGCCGAATGTCTGAGTAATTTGATGAAGCAGATGAAAGTATCACTTGCGCCAACGAGCCCGGGAGAGTGGGCGCAGCGATTTGGACAGTGGCTGAAAGCAATCGGCTGGCCAGGTGAGCGAGGATTGTCCAGCGAGGAATATCAGGTTATCCAGGCATGGCAGGGGGTACTGAGAGAATTTTCCACGCTGGACTGGGTAATTCGGTCGGTCAGTTTGACTGAAGCGCTGCAGCAACTCAGGCACATGGTTGCCGGTACGATTTTTCAGCCGGAATCAGCGGAGGCGCCTGTGCAGGTATTGGGGTTGTTTGAAACCAGCGGGCTGCAGTTCGATCATCTCTGGATCATGGGATTGCATGACGGCGTATTTCCCGCATCATCCCGGCCCAATCCGTTTCTTCCTCTGACCTTGCAGCGTGAGGCTGATGCGCCGCATTCCAGCGCCAGGCGTGAATTACGTGTGGCAGCAGCGCTGTTGCAGCGAATTACCACGAATGCTACTGAGGTTGTCATCAGCTATCCGCAGCGTAAGGGCGATGAAATCCTCGATTCCAGTCCACTGATCGATGCTTTCCCGGCGTTGAGTGAAGAAATGCTCGCCATGGGTACGCAATCCGCCTGGCGAGACAGCGTGTATCACAGTCGACAACAGGAGGTGCTGTCCGAGGATGTTGCCCCGACATTTGTCGGAACGGGTATTCCGGGCGGCAGCAAGCTGTTCAAGTTACAGGCAGCCTGCCCGTTCCGGGCATTTGCCGAACTGCGGCTGGTCGCCCGTCCACTGGGCCGCATACAGATCGGTCTGAATGCGCTGGTACGCGGTACTTTGCTGCACCGGGTCATGGAAATGGTCTGGGCTGAACTGGATTCGTCAGCAGCACTGGCAAATTTGTCCCCTGATGGGCTGAACTCACTGGTCGCCGGCAAGGTGAATGAAGCGATATGCGAAATTGCCCCGCGTTATCCGCACACTTTTGGTGAGCGTCTGCAAGCACTTGAAAGCAAACGATTGCATGCTCTCGTGCTGGCGTGGCTGGAAATGGAAAAGCAGCGCCCCCCTTTCCGTGTGTCAGGCCGGGAAATGGAAACGGAGCTTGAACTGAACGGCCTGCGCATCAATTTGAGGATAGACCGCATCGATACGCTGGAAGAAGGGGGTGAACTGCTCATCGACTACAAAACTGGCGAAGTCAGAGCAAGTGCGTGGTTTGGCGATCGCCCCGATGAACCGCAATTGCCGCTATACAGTCTGGCATTTACTGACGACGGACTGGCCGGGATTGCATTTGCCCGCATCAAAGCAGGCGATGTTGCTTTTGAGGGCGTCGCAGGCGAAGAAGTATCGATCCTGGGAATAAAATCTTTCGAAAACCTGAGACATACCCGGGAAGCAGCAAGCTGGGATGAAGTATTGGCCGGCTGGCGCCAGACGATCGAGCAACTGGTGCAGGATTTTATGGCCGGAGAAGCCAGAGTGAGCCCTAAACAATACCCGCAAACCTGCACTTACTGCGAGCTCAAACCTCTGTGCAGAATCGGTGAATCGCTGGAAGCTGTGGATGATTGTTGATATTTGCAGTGCTATTACTTGTTCTTGT
>ENA-UOUJ01000248-UOUJ01000248.1-activated-sludge-metagenome-genome-assembly--contig:-NODE-248-length-42770-cov-10.004776_pt1 | contig 42770 bp, 42 predicted proteins | sample MGYA00249839_ERZ747224 | MGnify/ENA primary metagenome ERZ747224 (study PRJEB28782, sample SAMN03220277) | activated sludge metagenome | biome: wastewater; feature: sewage sludge; material... | reverse complement strand
CCCTGTTCTGCGCCGTGGGCGGCGTGGAGCCCCAGAGCGAGACCGTGTGGCGCCAAGCCAACAAGTACAAGGTGCCCCGCATCGGCTTCGTCAACAAAATGGACCGCAGCGGCGCCGACTTCTTCCGCGTGGTGGGCCAGATCAAGGAACGCTTGGGCGCCCACCCGGTGCCCCTGCAAGTGCCCATCGGCGCAGAGGCCGACTTCAAGGGCGTGGTGGACCTGGTGAACAACCATGGCATGGTGTGGAACGAATCGGACCAAGGCATGACCTGGACCGAAGTGCCCATCCCCGATGATCTGAAGGACACCGTGAAGGAGTGGCGCGACAAGCTGATCGAGGCGGTGGCCGAAAGCGATGACACGCTGATGGAAAAGTACTTCAATGATCCCGATAGCCTGACGGAGGCCGAGATCATGAACGCTATCCGCGTCAGCACCATCAACATGTCGATCACCCCGGTGCTGTGTGGTTCCGCCTTCAAGAACAAGGGCGTGCAGACCATGCTGGACGCCGTGATGGCCTACCTGCCCAGCCCGGTGGACATCGAAGCGGTGACCGGCACCGACCCGGAGACGGGCGAAACGATCATTCGCAAGCCCAGCGTGGACGAGCCCATGTCCTCCTTGGCGTTCAAGATCGCCACCGACCCCTTCGTGGGCCGATTGGCCTTCTTCCGCTGCTATAGCGGCGAGGTGGATGCGGGCAGCTATGTGCAGAACATGCGCACCGGCAAGAAGGAGCGGATCAGCCGCATCTTCCAGATGCACTCCAACAAGCAGAACCCGGTGGAGGTGATCCAGGCGGGCGATATCGGCGCGGCCGTGGGCTTCAAGGACATCCGTACCGGCGACACCCTCTGCGACGAGAGCAAGCAGATCATCCTCGAGAGCATGAGCTTCCCCGAGCCGGTGATCGGCATTGCCATTGAACCCAAGACCCAGGCCGACCTGGACAAGATGGGCCAAGCCCTGGCCAAGCTGGCGGAGGAAGACCCCACCTTCAAGGTGGCCACCGATGACGAAACCGGCCAGACGGTGATCAGCGGCATGGGTGAACTGCACCTGGACGTGCTGGTGGACCGCATGAAGCGCGAGTTCAAGGTGGAGTGCAACCAAGGTGCCCCGCAGGTGAAATACAAGGAAGCCATCACCGGCACCGTGGAGCACCGCGAACTGTACAAGAAGCAGACCGGCGGCCGCGGCAAGTTCGCCGACATCCATGTGCGCATTGAGCCTCAAACCGATCCGGAAAAGACCGGCCTGGAGTTCATCGATGCCATCAAGGGCGGCGTGATCCCCAAGGAATTCATCCCCTCGGTGCAAAAGGGCTTTGCCGCTTCGCTGCAGAACGGGGTGCTGGCAGGTTATCCCATGGAGAGCCTGAAAGTGACCCTGTACGACGGCAGCTTCCACAACGTGGACTCCGACGCGCTGAGCTTTGAGATCGCGGCCAAGGCGGCCTTCCGCAATGCCGTGCCCAAGGCCAAGCCCATCCTGCTGGAGCCGATCATGAAGATCGAAGTGATCACCCCCGAGGAGAACATGGGCGACATCGTGGGCGACCTGAACCGCCGCCGCGGCCAGATCCAGGGCATGGAGGACCGCAGCGGGGCCAAGGCCGTGAAGGGGACCGTGCCCCTGAGCGAAATGTTCGGCTACGTCACCGCCCTGCGTACCCTGAGCTCCGGCCGTGCAAGCAGCACCATGGAGTTCAGCCACTACGAGCAAGCTCCCAACAACATCACCGAGGCCGTACTGGCCAAGGTGCGCGGAAAAGTTTCAGCCTAAGCAGACCCCCAAGCGAGATGACCCAAAAGATCAGGATCAAGCTGCGGTCGTACGACCACAACCTGGTGGACAAGAGCGCGGAGAAGATCGTGAAGACGGTGAAGAGCACCGGTGCCGTGGTCAGCGGCCCCATCCCTTTGCCGACGCACAAGCGCATCTTCACCGTGCTGCGTTCACCCCACGTGAACAAGAAGGCGCGCGAGCAGTTCCAACTGTGCAGCTACAAGCGCCTGATGGACATTTACAGCTCCAGCAGCAAGACCATTGATGCGCTGATGAAACTGGAACTCCCCAGCGGCGTGGACGTGGAGATCAAGGTCTGACCGGTTAACAAGAGAAAGCAATGAGCGGATTGATCGGAAAAAAGATCGGAATGACCAGCCTGTACGATGCGGAAGGCAACCTGCTGGGTTGCACCGTGCTGGAGGCGGGCCCCTGCGTGGTCACCCAAGTGAAGACCATGGAGCGGGACGGCTACACGGCTGTTCAACTGGGTTTTGGCGAACGCAAGGAGAAGAATACGCCTGCCGCGGCCATCGGCCACTTTAAGAAGGCCAACACCACACCCAAGTCCAAGGTGTTCGAGTTCAAGGAATTCGAGGAAGGCCTGAAGCAGGGGGATACGGTGGACCTGGGCATCTTCGAGGAAGGCGCCTATATCGCCGTTACCTCCACCAGCAAGGGCAAGGGCTTCCAAGGTGTGGTGAAGCGGCACGGTTTCTCCGGGGTGGGTGAAGGCACCCACGGCCAGCACGACCGTTCACGCGCCCCGGGTTCGGTGGGTGCGTCGTCCACGCCCTCACGCGTGTTCAAGGGAATGCGCATGGCCGGCCGCATGGGTGGCGACAAGGTGACCACCGAGAACCTGCGCGTGGTGAAGATCGACAAGGAAAACAACCTCATGGTGGTCCACGGCTCCGTACCCGGCGCCAAAGGCACCTATGTTATCCTCTGGAAGTAAAATGGAACTGGAGATCCACAGTGCGGACGGAAAGTCCACCGGCAAGAAGGCCAAGCTCAGCGATGCCGTGTTCGGCGTGCAGCCCAACGACCATGCCATTTGGCTTGACGTGAAGCAGCACTTGGCCAACCGCCGCCAGGGCACGGCCCAAACACTGGAGCGCAGCTTAGTGAGCGGCTCCACCAAGAAGCTGTTCCGCCAGAAGGGCACGGGCGGTGCACGGCGCGGTTCGATCAAGAGCCCGCTGCTCAAGGGCGGCGCGCGCGTCTTCGGCCCCAAGCCGCACGAGTACGGCTTCAAGCTGAACAAGAAGGTGAAGGACCTGGCCCGGCGCAGCGCGTTGACGCACAAGGCCCAAAGCGGCGCCATTTCGGTGCTGGACGGCAAGGGCATGGATTCGCACAAGACCAGCGCCTATGCCAACCTGTTGAAGGCCTTCGGGCTGGACGGCCGCAAGGCGTTGCTGGTGCTGGCCGCCAAGGACGACAAGGTGCTGCTGGGCACGCGGAACCTCCAAGGTGCGCGCGTGGTGGTTGCCGCCGAGGTGAACACCTACGACATCATGAACGCCAACCGGGTGCTGATCACGGCCGATGCCATTGCGCCGCTGGAAGCCACCCTTAGCAAGCAAATCCAATGAGCAGGATCATCATCCGTCCCCTCATCACCGAAAAGATGACGGCCCAAAGCGAGAAGGAGGGCCGTTACGGGTTCGTGGTGGACCGCCGCAGCAACAAGGTTGAGATCCGCAGCGCGGTGGAGCAACAGTTCAACGTAAAAGTGACCGGTGTGCGCACGATGATCGTGCGCGGCAAGGAGCGCACGCGCTACACCAAGAGCAACATCCTCCGCGGCAGCACCAGCACGTGGAAGAAGGCCATCGTCACCTTGGCGGAAGGCGAAACGATCGACCTGTACAGCAATCTCTGATCCCCGAAGAAGAACAGATCATGGGAATCCGTAAAATAAACCCTGTTACCGCCGGCACCCGCCACAAGGTGGCCGTGGATTTCAAGGACATCACGGGCGAGGCCCCCGAGCGCAGCCTGCTGCGCGGCCGGGTAGCCAAGAGCGGTGGCCGCAACAACAGCGGTAAGATGACCATGCGCTACATTGGCGGAGGCCATAAGCAGCGCTACCGCTTGATCGATACCAAGCGCGACAAGGCCGGCATCAGCGGCACGGTGAAGACCATCGAGTACGACCCGAACCGCAGCGCCAACATCGCCCTGGTGCAGTACCCCGACGGGGAGAAGCGCTACATCCTGGCCCCGGGCGGCCTGAAGGTCGGCCAATCGATCATCAGCGGTACCGGAGCGCCCCCCGAAGTGGGCAATGCGCTGCCGCTGAGCGAGATCCCCTTGGGCACCTTGGTGCACAATGTGGAGCTGCAGCCCGGCAAGGGCGGCTCCTTCGCCCGAAGCGCAGGCACCTTTGCACAGCTCAACGCCCGCGAAGGGCGTTATGCCACCTTGAAAATGCCCAGCGGCGAAGTGCGCATGGTACTGGTTTCCTGCATGGCCACCGTTGGCGTGGTGGGCAATGCCGAGCACATGCTGCAACGCAGCGGCAAAGCCGGCCGCACGCGCTGGATGGGGCGCCGCCCCCGCACCCGCCCGGTGGCGATGAACCCGGTGGACCACCCGATGGGCGGCGGCGAAGGCCGTGCCTCGGGCGGGCACCCGCGCAGCCGCAAGGGATTGCTGGCCAAGGGCAAGAAAACGCGCGCACCCAAGCGCCTGTCCAACAAGTTCATTGTACAGCGGGCCAAGAAGAAGGCCTGATCAACAGATAGCAGATGAGCCGTTCACTGAAGAAACCTCCCTTTGTCCACTACAAGCTGGCCAAGCGGGTAGCCGACATCCAGCAAGGTGGAAAGAAAGCCGTGCTGAAAACCTGGTCCAGGGCCAGCACGATCACGCCCGATTTCGTGGGGCTCACCTTCGCGGTGCACAACGGGAACAAGTTCATTCCGGTGTACGTCACCGAGAACATGGTGGGGCACAAGCTGGGCGAGTTCGCGCCAACGCGCATCTTCCGCGGCCACACCGGCAACAACAAGAAGTAACATGGGATCGCGCAAGAGAATAGCCGCTGAAAAGCGCAAGGAGGCCAAGAAGGCCGTGGCGGTGGCCAGCCTGAGGAAGGTGCCCACCAGCCCCAGGAAGATGCGCCAGGTGGCGGACATCATCCGGGGCGTGGAAGTGGAGCGTGCCCTGGGCCTGCTGCGCTACAGCACCCGCCATGCCAGCAAGCCGATGGAGAAGTTGCTGCTGAGCGCCATTGCCAACTGGGAGGCCAAGCACGAAGGGCGCAAGGCCGGTGACACCAAGCTGGTGGTAAAAACCGTGATGGTGGACGAGAGCACGGGGCTCAAGCGCATGCTGCCCGCCCCGCAAGGCCGTGCCTACCGCATGGTGAAGCGCAGCAACCACGTCACCCTGATCGTGGATGCCGCCCCTGACGAAACCGCCGAGAACAACGCATAAATGGGACAGAAAACACACCCGATCGGCATACGCCTGGGCCTGGTGAAAGGCTGGGACAGCAACTGGTACGGCGGCGACAACTACGCCGACAAGCTGGTGGAGGATGAAAAGATCCGCCAGTACCTGATGGCCCGCCTGAAGAAGGCCAGCGTGTCGCGGATCATCATCGAGCGCACCCTGAAACTGGTCACCGTGACCATCAACACCGCACGCCCCGGGGTCATCATCGGCCGCGGCGGCAGCGAAGTGGACAAGCTGCGTGAGGAGCTCAAGAAGTTCACCGGCAAGGACGTGCAGATCAACATCTTCGAGATCAAGCGGCCCGAACTGGACGCACGCTTGGTGGCAGACAGCATTGCCCGCCAGCTGGAGGGCCGGATCAGCTTCCGGCGCGCCATGAAGATGAGCATGGCCAGCACGATGCGCATGGGTGCCGAAGGCGTCCGGGTGCAGGTGAGCGGCCGGCTGAACGGAGCGGAGATCGCCCGCACCGAGAAGTACCATGAAGGCCGTGTGCCGTTGCACACCCTTCGCGCCGACATCGACTTCGCCATCAGCGAAGCCCACACCAAGATGGGCCGCATCGGGGTGAAGTGCTGGATCATGCGCGGGGAGGTGTACGGCAAGCGCGACCTGAGCCCTAACCAGGGTCAGGTGAAGGGCCCCTCGGGCATGCGCGGCACCGGCGGAGGCGAACGGCGCGAGCGCCGTGGTGGCGGGGAACGCCGCGGGGGGGGAAATCGTGGAGCTAACCGGACAAACAACCAATAATCATGTTGCAACCCAAGCGCAGTCGGCGCCGCAATATGCACAAGGGGCGCATGAAGGGCGAGTCCCAACGGGGCCATCGCGTGGCCCTGGGTTCCTATGGCCTCAAGGCCATGGAGAGCGTATGGCTCACTTCACGCCAGATCGAGGCCGCCCGTGTGGCGCTCACCCGCCAAATGAAGCGGGAAGGACAAGTGTGGATCAAAGTGTTCCCGGACAAGCCCGTGACCACCAAGCCCGCCGAAGTGCGGATGGGGAAAGGCAAAGGCTCCCTGGACCACTGGGTGGCCGTGACGCGTGCCGGGCGGATCATTTTCGAGATCGACGGCGTGCCCGTGGAAACCGCCCGGGAAGCATTGCGACTGGCCGCACAGAAATTGCCGATCCGCACCAAGTTCGTGACGCGCGAAGACCTTGACGCCTAATCAGCAGGCCAGATGAAGAAGAAACAAGACACCTTGAAGGACCTGACGGACCTGGAGCTGCAGGACAAGCTGCAAAGCGAACGGGAAACCCTGAACACCCTTCGCTTCAACCATGCGGTAAGCCCGGTGGAAAGCCCGGCCCGCTTGCGGACACACCGCAAGATCGTGGCCCGGGTACTGACCGAAGTGCGCCGCCGCCAGATCGCCAACACCGCCCAAGCATGAGCACCGAAAGCACAGAAACCACCCCAACCGCCTTGGTCAGGAGCCTGCGCAAGGAGCGCGTGGGCGTTGTCAGCAGCGACAAGATGGACAAGAGCATCACCGTGACCGTGGAGCGGAGGGTGAAGCACGCCAAGTACGGCAAGTTCATCAAGCGCACCAGCAAGTTCATGGCCCACGATGAAAACGGGGATGCCCATGTGGGCGATACGGTCCGCATCGCGGAAACCCGCCCCATGAGCAAAACCAAGCGCTGGCGCTTGGTGGAAGTGGTCGAACGCGCCAAGTAAGAACCAGGAAGAACGATGATCCAACAGGAATCCCGGCTCACAGTGGCCGACAACAGCGGCGCCCGCGAGGTGCTCGTGATCCGTGTACTGGGCGGAACCAAGCGCCGCTACGCCCGCATTGGCGACACCGTGGTGGTGTCCGTGAAGAACGCCATGCCCAACGGCGGCACCAAGAAGGGAAGCGTGAGCAAGGCCGTGGTGGTGCGCACCAGGAAGGAGACCCGCCGGAAGGACGGCAGCTACATCCGCTTCGACGACAATGCGGTGGTGCTGCTGGACGGTGCCGGCGAAATGAAAGGCACGCGCATTTTCGGGCCGGTGGCCCGCGAGCTCCGCGAAAAGAAATTCATGAAGATCATCTCACTGGCACCCGAAGTGCTTTAGGAACAAAGCCGGGGCGGTACAGGTAGTGCCGCCGGAACAGATGCAGAAGAAGACACACATCAAGAAAGGCGACATCGTGAAGGTGTTGGCCGGTGAAGACCGCACCAAGCAGGGCCGGGTGCTCGGCGTGGACCGCAAGAGCGGCACGGCCGTAGTGGAAGGCCTGCGGTTGAACAAGAAGCACAGCAAGCCCACCACGGCACTGCCCCAGGGCGGCATCGTGGAAAAGGAAGGCCCCATCCACATCAGCAACCTGATGCTGATCGATGCCAAAACGGGCGTGCCCGGGCGTGTAGGGCGCAAACCCGGCAAGGATGGCAAGCTGGAGCGCTACGTGAAATCGAACAACAGCAAAACCACCGCGAAAAAATGAGCACCTACGCACCCCGCATGCGGGAGAAGTACCTCAAGGAGGTGGTCCCCGGTCTTCAGAAGGAATTCAAGTACAAGAGTTCCATGCAAGTGCCGCGCTTGGTGAAGATCGCCCTGAACCAGGGCCTCGGCTCTGCCGTGGGCGACAAGAAGATCGTGGACACGGCCGTGGAGGAAATGAGCCAGATCAGCGGGCAAAAGGCACAGGCCACCCACTCCCGCAAGGACATCAGCAACTTCAAGCTGCGCAAGGGCATGCCCATTGGGGCCCGTGTCACCCTGCGCGGTGAGCGGATGTACGACTTCCTGGACCGCCTGATCTCGGTGGCCCTGCCCCGCACGCGCGACTTCCACGGCGTGAAGGCCTCGGGCTTCGACGGCCGCGGCAACTTCACCTTCGGGGTGAAGGAACACATCATTTTCCCCGAGATCGACATCGACAAGACCCCGCGCATCCATGGCATGGACATCACCTTGGTGACCACTGCCAAGACCGACGAGGAAGCCAAGGCCCTGCTGGCCGCGTTCGGCTTCCCCTTTACCAAGTAAGATCACCAAGGCACCCCAACAGGACAGAGAATGGCGAAAGAATCGATGAAGGCCCGCGATCGCAAGCGCGCCAAGATGGTGGAGAAGTACGCGGCCAAACGGGCCGCGCTGAAGGCCGCCGGCAACTGGGACGCCCTGCAGCAGCTCCCGGCCAACAGCAGCAAGGTGCGCATGCACAACCGCTGCCAGATCACCGGCCGCCCCAAGGGATACATCCGGATCTTCGGCATCAGCCGCAACACCTTCCGCACCCTGGCCTTGGAAGGCAAGATCCCGGGGGTGACCAAAGCCAGTTGGTAACAAGCGCAAAGCAGCAGAGCACGTGCGCCAATAAAAAGAATGATGACAACCGATCCCATCGCCGACTACCTCACCCGTTTGCGCAACGCCATCATGGCGCGCAAGAAAGTGGTGTCCATCCCCGCCAGCGGGCTCAAGAAGGACATCACCCGCATCCTCTTCGACAAGGGGTACATCCTCAGCTACAAAATGGAGGAGGACGGGAAGCAGGGCGTGATCAAGATCGCCCTCAAATACGGCCCCGGCCAACGCAGCGCCATCCGCGAGATTACGCGGGTAAGCTCGCCCGGGCTGCGCCGATATGCCAATGCGAATGAACTGCCCCGCGTGCTCAACGGAATGGGTGTGGCCATCATCAGCACCAGCAAGGGCGTGATCACCGACAAGGAGGCGCGCACCCTCGGTGTGGGCGGTGAAGTGGTCTGCTACGTCAGCTAAGCAAGGAGAATACAATGAGCCGCATAGGAAAAGAACCGATCGAACTTCCCAAAGGCGTGGAGGTGCAGGTGAGCGACAAGAACGTGGTGACCGTGAAAGGTCCCAAGGGCACTTTGACGCAAACCCTGGACCCGGCCATCAAGGTGACCATCGAGGATGGGAAGATCACCTTCGCACGCCCCACCGACCTCAAGCACCACCGCTCCATGCACGGCTTGTACCGTGCCCTGGTGGCAAACATGGTGGAAGGCGTGACCAAGGGGTACAAGACCGAGCAAGAGCTGGTGGGCGTAGGTTACCGCGCCACCACCAAGGGGCAGCAATTGCACTTGTCCCTGGGCTTCTCGCACAACGTCGTCATGGAACTGCCCAAGGAAGTGACCGTTTCTGCGGTGCAGGAAAAAGGCAAGGCGCCCGTGGTGACCTTGGAAAGCGTGGACAAGCAGGTATTGGGCGCCGTGGCAGCCAAGATCCGCAGCCTTCGCAAGCCCGAGCCATACAAGGGCAAGGGTATCCGTTTCATGGGTGAAACCGTTCGCCGCAAGGCCGGCAAGGCAGCAGGCAAATAACAGTTGACAATGGCATTCGACAAGACCGCGCGCCGCGCACGCATCAAAACGAGCATCCGCCGTACCGTCCATGGCACGGCAGAGCGCCCACGGCTCACCGTGTTCCGCAGCAACAAGGACATTTACGCCCAGTTGGTTGACGACGAGCAGGGCCACACCTTGGTGAGCCTCTCCAGCCTGAAGGACAAGGGCGCCCATGGTGCCTCCGGCATGGAACAGGCCAAACTGGTGGGCAAGGCCTTGGCCGAGAAAGCCAAGTCGGCCGGTATCGAACGCGTGGTGTTCGACCGCAATGGATACCTGTACCACGGACGTGTGAAGGCCTTGGCCGATGCAGCACGTGAAGGTGGCCTTAACTTTTGAACGAACGACGCAGCATGTCAAACAACAAGATCCAATCGGTCAAGAGCAGCGACCTGGAGCTCAAGGACACGGTGGTGAACCTCAACCGGGTGACCAAAGTGACCAAGGGCGGGCGCACGTTCACTTTTGCGGCCACCGTGGTGGTGGGCGACGGCAATGGGGTAGTGGGCCACGGCCTGGGCAAATCCAAGGAAGTGCAGGAAGCCATTGCCAAGGGCATCGATGATGCCAAGAAGAATTTGGTGCGCGTACCGCTGCGCCATGGCACCGTGCCGCATGTGCAGGAAGGCCGCTATGCCGGGGCCAAGGTGCTGCTGAAACCGGCGGCGAACGGCACGGGCGTGATCGCAGGAGGTTCCATGCGCGCCGTGCTGGAATCGGCCGGTATCACCGACGTATTGGCCAAGAGCAAAGGGTCCAGCAACCCCCAGAACGTGGTGAAGGCCACCATCCAAGCCTTGGCCAACATGCGCGACGCCTCGGCCGTGGCGCGCCAGCGGGGAGTGGAATTGGAAAAAGTGTTCAACGGATAAGGAACCTGTTACCGCCGGGATATGGGCGGACCAAGCAATGAGCAAGATCATCATCACGCAGACCCGGAGCCAGATCAAGTGCCCCAAGCCGCAAAAGGACACGTTGCGCGCCTTGGGCTTGGGCCGCATCGGCAAGAGGAACGAACTGGAGGCCACGCCGCAGGTGCGCGGCATGGTGGCCAAGGTGAAGCATTTGTTGTCGGTATCCCAGGGGTAAGCCTGAAAACAAGAAATAGCGATGGAGGACCTGAGCAAATTGAAGCCCGCCAAAGGAGCGGTGAAAACGAACAAGCGCCTTGGCAGGGGCCAGGGAAGCGGGCATGGTGGCACCGCCGGCAAGGGCCACAAGGGCCAGAAATCGGCTACGGGGTACAACGTGCGGCGCGGCTTTGAAGGCGGCCAAACCCCTTTGGTGCGGCGCCTGCCCAAGTTCGGCTTCACCAACCCCACCCGCGTGGCCTACAAGGGTATCAACCTGGATGCCGTGCAGGCCCTGGCCGACAAGGCGGGCATCACAGTGGTGGACATCGAGGCCATGCGCAGCAACGGACTGGTGTCCCGCAAGGACCTGGTGAAGGTGCTGGGCCGCGGAGAGGTAAAGGGAGCCATTGAGGTGAAGGCCCATGCGTTCAGCGCCGCGGCCAAGGCGGCCATTGAGGCCAAGGGAGGCAAAACCGAACTAGTTGATACCCGGGGATGAAGAACTTCATCGAAACGATCAAGAACATCTGGCGGATCGAGGAGCTGCGCAACCGCATCCTGATCACCTTGGGCTTGTTGCTGGTGTTCCGGATCGGAAGTTTCATTGCCCTCCCCGGGGTTGACGGCACCCGCTTGGGGAGCTCGACGGGCGCAGGCTCCGGCCTGGTGGACCTGCTGAGCATCTTCACCGGGGGGGCCTTCACCCGGGCCAGCATCTTCGCGTTGGGGGTGATGCCGTACATCAGTGCCAGCATCATCATGCAGCTGGCCGGCATTGCCGTGCCCTTGGTGCAGAAGATGCAGAAGGAGGAAAGCGGCCGAAGGAAGATCAACCAGTGGACCCGCTACATGACCATTGCCATCTGTGTCTTCCAGGCACCGGGCTACCTGCTTACCTATGTGGACGCCGAGGCACGGCCCGAAGGCCAGTTCTGGATGTTCACCAGCATCGTCATCCTCACCGTGGGTACGCTCTTCGTGATGTGGCTGGGTGAACGCATCACCGAGCGCGGTCTCGGCAACGGGATCTCCCTGTTGATCATGATCGGCATCGTCGCCGGGCTGCCGCAGGCCTTCCTGCAGGAGTTCATCGGCCGCACCAGCGGAGGGGGCGGCATGGTGGCGGTATTGGTGGAACTGGTGATCTGGTTGGCGATCATCGCCTTGAACGTGATGCTCGTGCAGGGTACGCGGCGCATACCCGTGCAGTTTGCCAAACGTGTACAGGGCAACAAGCAATACGGCGGGGTGCGCAACTACATCCCCTTGAAGGTGAACGCTGCCGGGGTGATGCCCATCATTTTCGCCCAGGCCATTGTGCTGGTGCCCATGTACATCGCGCAAATGCCGATCTTCGAAGGCAACCCGCCGATGTGGCTGCAGAGCTTCACCAATTTTGAAAGCTTCTCGTACAACCTCTTCCTGTTCCTGATGGTGGTGGCCTTCACCTATTTCTATACCGCCATCACCGTGAACCCCAACCAACTTTCGGACGACCTGAAGCGCAACGGCGGTTTCATCCCCGGGATCAAGCCGGGCAAGCAGACCACCAACTACATCGACGAGCTGCTGAGCCGGATCACTCTGCCGGGCTCCATCTTCCTGGGCCTGGTGGCCATCCTGCCAGCCTTCGTGATGATGGCCGGCGTAAAACAGGGCTTTGCGCAATTCTACGGGGGCACCTCGCTGCTGATCATGGTGGGCGTCATGCTGGACACCTTGCAGCAGATCGAGAGCTATTTGTTGATGAGGCATTACGACGGCCTGATGAAGTCAGGGCGGATCAAGGGAAGGACCAGTTCAGCCTTTGGGGCGATCGGATAAGATGACCAAAGCGGTGAACAAATTGAGCGGGGAGGAGGTGGAATTGGTGAGGAACAGTTCTTTGCTTGTTGGTAGAACCTTGGCGGAAGTGGCCCGCGTGATCGCCCCCGGGACGACCACTGCGGCGCTGGACCGCCTGGCGGAGGAATTCATCCGCGACAATGGAGGCATGCCCGGCTTCAAGGGCCTTTACGGGTGTCCGTCCACCTTGCTGGTGAGCGTGAACGAGGAAGTGGTCCATGGCCTGCCCGGCAAGCGCGAACTGAAGGAAGGCGACGTGGCCAGCGTGGACTGCGGGGTGCTGATGGACGGCTTTTACGGCGACAGCGCATACACCTTCGAGGTGGGCGAGGTTTCACCCGAGGCACGTGAGCTGATGCGCGTCACCAAGGAATGCCTCGCATTGGGCATCGCCCAGGCGGTGGCCAACCAGCGCACGGGCGACATCGGCTTCGCCATCCAGCAGCACGCCGAGGCCCACGGTTACGGCATCGTGCGCGAACTGGTGGGGCACGGCGTGGGGCGCAAGCTGCACGAAGCCCCGGAAGTGCCAAACTACGGAAGGCGCGGCCACGGAACCCGCCTGAACGAAGGCATGGTGATCGCCATCGAGCCGATGGTGACCATGGGCCGCAAGGAGGTAAGCCAGCTGGAGGATGGCTGGACCGTGGTGACGCGGGACGGCAGCCCGAGCGCCCATTTCGAGCACACGGTGGTGGTGCGCCATGGCAAGGCAGAGGTTCTATCAACGTTCAGCCACATCGAGGATGTGCTGAAGGAAAGGGGAATGATCGCGGCTTGACCGCAACAAGGGAGTTGAACAAAAGGGCCCCAGGCCCGCAACAGAAAGGGAAAGGAAACGAATGAGCAGGGCAGGGAACATCGAGCAGGACGGCGTCATCAAGGAGGCGTTGAGCAATGCCATGTTCCGCGTGGAGCTGGAAAACGGCCACGTGATCGTGGCGCACATCTCCGGGAAGATGCGGATGCACTACATCCGGATCTTGCCGGGCGACAAAGTGAAGGTGGAAATGAGCCCCTATGACTTGAGCAAGGGCCGGATCACCTTCCGGTACAAAACGTAAGGAACAACAGACACAACGATCCAGATGAAGGTCAGGGCTTCGATCAAAAAACGTTCAGCGGACTGCAAGTTGGTGCGCCGCAAGGGACGCTTGTACATCATCAACAAGAAGAACCCCAAGTTCAAGCAGCGCCAAGGCTGATAACAGAAAGAACATGGCACGTATAGCAGGCATAGACCTCCCCAAAACCAAGCGTGGCGCCATCGGGCTCACGTACATCTACGGCATCGGCCGCAGCACGGCGCTCTCCATCCTGGAGCAGGCTGGCGTGGACCCCGAAACCAAGGTTGACGATTGGACCGACGACGAGCAGGCGCGGATCCGCACGGTGATCAATGAGAACATCAAGGTGGAGGGCGCCCTGCGCAGCGAGGTGCAATTGAGCATCAAGCGCCTGGTGGACATCAACTGCTACCGCGGCACGCGGCACCGCCAGGGGCTCCCCCTGCGCGGCCAGCGCACCCGCACCAATGCACGTACCCGCAAGGGCAAGCGCAAGACGGTGGCCAACAAAAAGAAAGTGACCAAGTAAACTCAGTTGCAGGTTGTCAGTTGCCGGCAGGGCGACCACTGGCAACGGACAACGGACAACGAACAACTGAACAGACCATGGCAAAGCAGGAAAAAGGCGGCGCTGCCGCAGGCAAGAAAAAGAAGAAAAGCGTGGTGGTGGAAGCCTACGGACAGGCACACATCCGCGCCACCTTCAACAATTTGATCATCAGCCTGACCAACAACAAGGGCGAGGTGATCAGCTGGAGCAGCTCCGGGAAGATGGGCTTCCGCGGAAGCAAGAAGAACACCCCATACGCCGGCCAAGTGAGCGCCGAGGAGGCGGCACGCGAAGCCTTTGACCTGGGCCTGCGCAAGGTAAAGGTCTTTGTGCGCGGGCCGGGCGGCGGGCGTGAAAGCGCCATCCGGGCGCTGCACAACAGCGGTGTGGAGGTGACGGAGATCCTCGACCTGACCCCCATTCCGCACAACGGCTGCCGCCCCCCCAAAAAACGCCGCGTATAAGTACAGAACACCCGTAGGGGGCAGCACTTGCACCCCGTTGTTGGTGCGGAAGCCGCACCCGAAAAACCAAAAGAATGGCACGATACACAGGACCCAAGACCAGGATCGCCCGCAAGTTCAAGGAGCCGATCTTCGGACCCGACAAATGGATGGAGCGCAAGCCCCATGCACCCGGCCAGCACGGCCCCAACGCCCGCCGGCGCCGCTCGGAGAGCGAATACAAGCTGCAGCTCACCGAAAAACAAAAGGCCAAGTACACCTACGGCATCCTGGAACGGCAGTTCCGCAAGATGTTCACCACGGCCGCCAGCAAGAAGGGCATCACGGGGGCCATCCTCCTCAGCCTTTGCGAAGCCCGCCTGGACAACACGGTCTTCCGCTTGGGCATCGCGCCCACGCGCCGAGCCGCCAGGCAATTGGTGAACCACGGCCACATCACCGTGAACAAGGAAGTGGTGAACGTGCCCAGCTTCACCCTGCGCCCCGGCGACGAGGTGGCCGTGCGCGAGCGCAGCCGCAGCTTAGAGGTGATCACCGGCAGCCTTTCCACCAGCTCGAACCGCTTCGATTGGCTGGATTTCAACCCTGCCACCATGACGGGCAAAATGATCGCCATGCCCGAGCGCGCGCAGATACCGGAGAACATCCGCGAGCAGCTGATCGTGGAATTGTACTCCAAGTAAGAACCTGAAAAATAAGACCGAGCACCCATGCCCATCCTAGATTTCCAAAGACCTGACAAGGTCTCCATGATCGAAGCCGACGACAAGCACGGCATCTTCGAGTTCCACCCCTTGGAACCCGGTTATGGTATCACCATCGGCAATTCGCTCCGGCGCATCCTGTTGAGCAGCTTGGAGGGCTTTGCCATCACCAGCGTGCGCATCGACGGCGTGGAGCACGAGTTCAGCACCATCAAGGGGGTCATCGAGGATGTGACCGAGATCGTGCTCAACCTCAAGCAGGTGCGCTTCCGCCGCCAGCTGGAGGAGGTGAGCACCGAGCACATCAACTTCACCGTGGGCGGCAAGGGTTCCTTCACCGCCGGCGACATCGGCAAACACACCTCGGGCTTCCAAGTGCTCAATCCCGAGCTGGTGATCTGCCGCATGGAGGACAACGTGAAGCTGCACGTGGAGATCACCGTGGGCAAAGGCCGCGGATATGTGCCTGCCGACGAGAACAAGGAGGAAGGAGCGCCCATGGACACGATCTTCATCGACTCCATCTACACGCCCATCAAGAACGTGCGGTACAGCGTGGACAATACCCGCGTGGAACAGAAGACCGACTACGAGAAACTGACCATCGAGCTGACCACCGATGGCAGCATCGCCCCCAAGCAGGCCCTGCAGGAAGCAGCCAAGATCCTCATCCACCACTTCATGCTGTTCAGCGATGAGCGCATGACCCTGGAGCTGGACGACCATGTGGGCATTGTGAGCAGCAAACCCGCCGTTGGCGACAGCGAGGTGGAGGAAATGGACGAGGCCGACGTGCACATGCGCCAGTTGCTCAAAACCAAACTGGTGGACCTTGACCTGAGCGTGCGCGCCTTGAACTGCCTGAAGGCCGCGGATATTGAGACCTTGGGCAATCTGGTGGTCTTCAACAAGAACGACCTCCTGAAGTTCCGCAACTTCGGCAAGAAGAGCCTCACCGAGCTGGAGGACCTAATGGAGACCAAGGGGCTTTCCTTCGGCATGAACGTGGGCAAGTACAAACTGGACCGGGACTAAGCCCGGGCCGCAGCAGGGCGCAGGCCGCTAACAGCAGACAATGAGACACGGAAACAAGAACAACGCACTCGGGCGCAAGAAGGCCCATCGCGACAGCATGCTCAGCAACATGGCATGCTCGTTGATCGAGCACAAGCGCATTGAAACCACACTGGCCAAGGCCAAGGCCTTGCGGATCTTCGTGGAGCCGCTGATCACCAAGAGCAAGGAGGATAGCACCCACAGCCGCCGCATCGTATTCAGCTACCTGCGCAGCAAGGAGGCCACGGCGGCTCTTTTCCGCGATGTGGCGCCGAAAGTGGCCGAGCGGCCCGGAGGGTACACGCGGATCATCAAGCTGGGCAACCGCTTGGGCGATGCCGCCGAACTGGCCATGATCGAAATGGTGGACTTCAACACGCTGTACTCCGCCAAGGAGAAGGCCGGTGCCGAGGTGAAGCGCACGCGCCGCAGCCGCAAACCGGCAACGGCGAAGGCCGGCCAAGCGGCCGACGCCGCACCCAAGGAGGAAACCGGCGACGCCGGCGCCAAGGCCGCGCCACAAGACAAGGACGAATGATCCCTGCCGTTGAAAAACCTTGAAGAACGGGGCGCCGCATGGTGCCCCGTTCCACTTTTACACGGTTAAATTTGCCCCGGACAACCAGTAATCCCAAGGATAACCATGCTGATCAGCCAGCGCCCCAAAGCCGTCCTGCTCCTGCAGGACGGAACCCGCTTTGAGGGGCGCGCCATCGGAGCCCGCGGCACGTGCGTGGGGGAGATCTGTTTCAACACCGGCATGACCGGTTACCAGGAGATCATCACCGACCCCAGCTACACGGGGCAGATCATGGTGATGGCTTCGCCACACATCGGCAACTATGGCGTCAAAGAAGGTGCCGGCGACCAACTGGAGGGCGAGCATGAAGGTCCGCGGATCAGCATTGCCGGACTGGTGGTGAAAAAATTCAGCGAGGTGTGGAGCAGGCCTGGCAGCACCGGTTCATTGGAGGAGCTGCTGCAGCAGGCCGGTATTGCCGGCATCAGCGACATTGATACGCGCAAGCTGGTGCGCCACATCCGCGACCATGGGGCACAGAACGCCGTGATCGACAGTTCCGGCCTGCCGGACCAGGACCTGCGGGCACAACTGGACCGGGCGCCCGTCATGGCAGGCCTGGAACTGGCCAGCCGGGTAAGCGCCAAGCAAGCATACGACGAAGGCCCGGCCAATGGAGCATGGCGGGTGGCGTTGGTGGATTTCGGCACCAAGCTCAATACCGTGCGCTGCCTGGTCGAGCGGAATTGCACAGTGCGCATCTTCCCGATGGGCACTGCCGTGAAGGAGATCATGGCCTGGAACCCCGACGGCATACTGCTGAGCAATGGCCCTGGGGATCCCGCCGCCATGGCCGATGCCATCTCCAAGGTGCGCGAAGTGCTTGAAACGGGCTTGCCGGTTTTCGGCATTTGTTTGGGGCACCAGCTCTTGGCGCTCAGCCAAGGGGTACGCACGCTGAAGATGCACCACGGCCACAGGGGCATCAATCATCCGGTGCGCAACCTCGTGTCGGGCAGGGATGAGGTAACCTCCCAGAACCACGGCTTCGTGGTGGACCCCGACCAAGCAGCCCAACATCCCGCCCTGTTGGTGACCCACCGCCACTTGAATGACGGAAGCATCGCAGGCATACAATTGAAGGGGCGTCCGGTGTTCAGTGTGCAACATCATCCCGAAGCAGGCCCCGGACCGTTCGACTCACGTTACTTGTTCGACCGCTTCGTGGAGGAAATGAAAGCGCACAAACCGCTCCGGAAAAGCCGCTTGGAACATGCTTGAACCCGCATTCCGGGGCGCTGGGTCTTCCTTGCAGTTCCGGCATCGGCCATCCCCGACGTTGACCACTCCATTTCACGCGACCACCGCACATGAGCATCATCGCTAAAATTCAAGCCCGGGAGATCCTGGATTCCCGTGGCAATCCCACCATTGAGGTGGAGGTCTTTACGGATAATGGCCGGATCGGCCGCGCTGCCGTTCCCAGCGGCGCCAGCACCGGGGCGCATGAAGCCGTGGAACTGCGCGATGGTGACATGAAGCGCTATGCGGGCAAAGGCGTGCTGAAGGCCGTGGCCAACGTGAACGGCGCGCTGAATGACGAACTCTCGGGCGTCTTCGTGGGAGACCAGGCCGCCATCGACCGCCAGATGATCGCGCTGGACGGTACGGCGAACAAGGCCAATTTGGGGGCCAATGCCATTCTGGGCGTATCGCTGGCCGTGGCCAAGGTGGCTGCCAGCGAGGCCGGGCTGCCGCTGTTCCGGTATGTGGGCGGCATCAACGCCTGCACGCTGCCGGTGCCCATGATGAACATTCTCAATGGCGGTGCGCATGCGGACAACAAAGTGGACATCCAGGAATTCATGGTGATGCCCGTGGGCGCCCCCTCCTTTTCCGAAGGCCTGCGTATGGGCACGGAGGTCTTCCATGCGCTAAAGGGTGTGCTCAAGGCCCAAAAGCTCAGCACGAACGTGGGGGATGAAGGGGGCTTTGCCCCGGACCTGAAGAGCAATGAGGATGCGCTGAAGCTGGTGATGCAGGCCATTGAAAAGGCCGGTTACAGGCCGGGGGATGACGTGGTGATCGCCTTGGATGCGGCCAGTACCGAATTCTACGATGCGAAGAAGGAGCGTTATGTGCTGGAAAGCACCGGCGACAGCCTCGGTGCGGATGATATGGTGGCCCTCTGGCAGGATTGGAGCAAGCGCTATCCGATCGTGAGCATTGAGGACGGCATGGCCGAGGATGACTGGAACGGATGGAAGAAGTTGACCAAGGCCATCGGAGGCAAGGTGCAGTTGGTGGGTGACGACCTGTTCGTGACCAACACCAGCCGCTTGGCGGACGGAATTGAAAAGAACATTGCCAACAGCATCCTGGTGAAGGTAAACCAGATCGGCACGCTTACCGAGACGATCGAAGCGGTGGAGATGGCCCACCGGGCTGGCTACACCACGGTGATGAGCCACCGCAGTGGTGAGACCGAGGATACCACCATTGCGGACCTGGCTGTGGCGATGAATTGCGGCATGATCAAGACTGGGAGTGCGAGCCGCAGCGACCGGATCGCCAAGTACAACCAGTTGTTGCGCATCGAAGAGCAGCTCGGGGACAGCGCGCGGTGGCCGGGCAAGGGGTTGAAGTACGTGGGCTGAGGCCGCCCATCGGCACCGGCTTCGGTTCTATTGCTTCATCCATTTCACCGTTTGTCGTCCTTCGGATGTGGTCACTTCAATAAAGTAGACGCCCGGTGAGAGTGCTGCGCTGCTTAGCTTCAGCACCCCCGTGCCCCAGGCCGCCAGCACCGCCCGGCCCGTGGCATCGCACACCTGCACGCCCACACGGCCCGTGGTGCCTGTTTCGATGTGCAGCACATCTGTTCCCGGGTTGGGCCAAAGACGTACAGAAATCGGGTTGTCCATGGGAATGTCGCGCGTCGGAATCGGCGGAATATGCAGTAGGGTTTCTACTACGGCCCGAAATCGCTGCGACAGCAAGCGCTTCGCTGGTTTCCCTTTCGTCAGAATAACTTGGGCTATTCCTCCTCAATGAAATCCTTGCTGCCATTGCGCTTTCGGCCCTCGCAACGAATCCTACTGCATAATCCGGGTTTCAGGAAACGCCAGGCAAAATGCCAGTCATACCCTTTCATCATACCTATCCGCCTGATCCGTTCTTGGTTGCCGCAAGTCTCTTGCGGAAGACCGTAGCGGAAGTTTGGGTGGTTGTGAATGGCGAAAGGGTATAATTTGTCGGTGCCCTGCTGATTTGTGCCCGGGCGCGCCAGGCAAGGCTCCGCATAGCCGCACACCGGCTTGGCGGCCTATTGGTCGAACTCGATATACCGGTCCAGGAGGACTTGCAAGCGGGCTTTGCCCGAACGCAGCAAGCGTTCGGCATCTGCGGTGCGGCTGCTGTCCCGCAGTTCGATCACCCGCCCCCCATTGGCATCAAAGGCCACCTGCTGGGCGCTATCGGCTAGGCCAAACCCGTTGTTGAACGTCCAGAACGCATCGTGGCGGGTGGCTGTGCTGAACAGGTTGCGGCCCCATGCGAATTGCGGGTGGGGGAGCCCTAGTTGGGCCAGGAGCGTGGGCGGAAAATCCACGTGGCTTCCATAGGTGCTGTCCAATGTGCCGCGATAGCGGTCTTGCAGGGCCCCACCCGTGATGAGGAAAGGGATGCGGTGGCGGGCTGCGCTGTATTGGGCTGTGTTGTGCGGCAGGTAGTGCCCGTGGTCCGCCACGATGAAGACCAGGGTGTTGGCGTACCAGGGTTGAAGTTTGGCAGAGTCCAGGAATGCGCCAAGGCACCGGTCCGTATAGTGGATGGTGTTGCGGTACAGCTGGGCATCGCTGCCGGAGAAGCCCTCGTCCACGGGGGCATCGAAGGGTTCATGGCTGGTGGAGGTCATGATGAGGTGGAAGAAGGGGGCGGTGGAGGTACGTGCGTCCCGCAGGTGGAAGTTGAACAGCTCCTCGTCGAAGGCGCCCCAACGGGTGCGCTGCTTGATGGGGAAGGCGTTCTCATCGTAGACCGTGTTGAACCCCATGCTTTCCAGGTAGGCACGGGTATTGGCGAAGGTGGCATCTCCGGCATAGTAATAGCGCGACGAATAGCCGGTGCTGTCCAAGGTGCGCACCACGCTGGGCAGGCGGTCGAACTTGCCGAACTTGCGGATGATGGTGGTGGTGGGTTGGGAAGGAAAACCGCTGATGAGCGCGCACAAGCCCTGTTCGGTGCGGAAGCCGGTGGAGAAGAAATTGGTGAACAGCACGCCGTCCGCGCAGAGGCGGGTGAACTGCGGGGCCACGCCGATGTCGCCCCCCAGTGGTTCGATCACGTCCGCGGTCCAGCTTTCCAGCAAGATCAGCAGCACGTTGGGCCGCAATGTGGTGAGGATATTGGGAGCCGGGCCGTTCGTGCGCGGATGGTCGGCCCGGACAAGGCGATCAGCCTCTTCGCGCGGCATGAAGTCGTACGGGTTGCTATTGAACTCCGCAGGCTCCACCATGACCTCCATTAGGTTCCACATGCTGTTCAAGGCGGCCAGGTTCAGCACGGGCTTGGTGGAGTACCAGCTCCAGCTTTTATTGATCGGGTCGTCCTGGGGGCCGCCGCGCAAGGCGATCACGCACAAGCCGGGCAGGAGGATGGCGGTGCTGATCCTCCCGGCCAAATTGCCCGAGTGGTAGGGGCGGTGGCGATCGATCTTGTTCAGCAGGAACACGAAGAAGAGGCTTTGCAGGGCCGCCACCATCAGCAGAAGTCCCGTCCTTCCCGGCGATGTGGCGCCCAACACTTCGCGCGGCCAACGGAGATAGCCCAGGGCTTTGCGATCGATCTTCACGCCCCAGGCATCGAACAGGCCAATGTCCACCACGTTCACTACGGCGCTCAGCAGGATGAAGCCTGCCAGAAGGAGGTGGATGGCCCGGCGCAAGCCGCGCACTTCCCCGAAGAACAACGGGATGGCCAGTACAGTGGCCAGCAGAAGGACGTACCCCGCAGTGCTGATGTCCATCGGCAAGGCGTGCCAATGGCATGCCATCACCTGCCGGAACGGTATGTCCCGCAGGGCTTGGTGGCCGAACGCCAGGAAGAGCTGGCGCTGGAACAGGAACAGGCCCAACAAGATCGCCGCGACCGCACTGATATACCGGAGGAAATTCGCCACCTTGGAGACGTGTTCAATGGATGATGTGCAAGTGCCCAAGGCTTTTCGATGCACCATCCGGGTACTGCACGGCCAACACAACAGGCTGGGCGGGCAGGCGTGACAGTTGGACGTGGTTGGCCCCGGCACGCAGCCGCTGGCGATGAAGGACCCGACCTCCCATGTCCCGGACCACCAGCTTGGCACCGTTCACCCGCTGGTCGTCCGGTGCCACAACCGTCACCCGGTCCGAGGCGGGGTCCGGAAAGTAGGTCCACCCTTGGGGGTTGGTGCCCACCTCGGTCAAGGACATGGGCAGGGTTCGCCATGCCACCACGTAATCGCCGGGGGCCACGCCGCTGATGTCCACCCGGGCGTTGCCGTCCGTTGCGCTGCCCACACTATTCACCGTTGATGGCTTGGCCTGCCACGCGAAGCCCGGTGCAGGACGGTAGAGCACCACGAGGCTGTCCTCATGGAAGACGACGCCACCCACGCTCTGCACCAGGCCTTGATCGAAGGAATTGATCATGCCGGGCCGCCCGTCCACCGTAAAACGCAGGGTCATCTCCGTTCCGGGGGGCGCATTGTTTTCGATCCGCCACCACCGGTCGGGCGATACCTGGAAGCCTTCCGCCGGGTCTGCCGGTACCCACAGCTCTTCGACCCGCAGGTGTGCGGGCGCGGAAATGGCGCTGGTGTGCAGCACCAGGTCGGTATTGCTGAAATTCTTCTGTCCGGTGGTTGTTACCGTAAGGGTGTCCCACGTGGTGGCCAGGGCGAGCCGGTCATCATCGTTCAGCCTCACGGCCACGGGTAGGAAGGGTGTGGAAACCGTGGCGATGGATTGTTCGCCGTCCAAGATGGCCAGTTCCCGGTGTTGTTGCCCATCGCTTCCAATGCAGGTGACCGATACGGGTACATCGTGGAACAGTGCGGCACCGCCACGCGTCTTTTGGCGGATGAACACCTGTGTTTGGAGCGGATCGCCCCCCGTGGAAAACGAATCCACCATGAAGGCGGCACCACCGGGCTGCAGGATCCAGTTGTTGAAGAAATCCGTGAGGTCCATGCCTGCTGCCTCGCCGAGACTGTCGCGCAAGGCATGCGTGCCCATGGCGCTGAAGCCGTTGTTGGCAAAGAGGCGCTTCATGGCCGTGCTGAACAGGCTGTCACCCATCACGGCCCGCAGGGTGCGTGCGACGTCGGCGCCCTTTTTATACGTGGTTTCACCATAAGTGGCGTTCTGCGGCACGGCGGCAAGTGCATACCATCCGGCATCCCGAAGATGGGCCGAGCTTACCACGCGCCGGTGGTTGGCGCGCACCCGGGCCTTGTACGGGCCCTCGCCATACAGCCCTTCAATGAACAGCATGGCACAGAAGTCGGCGAACCCTTCGTTGATGTACATCTCCTCCGCCGTGGCGCAGGTGATCAAGTTGCCGAACCAATGGTGCGAAAGTTCGTGGGCGATCAGGTCCTCATTGGCCAATGTGCCGTCCGCGGCGAAATCGGGATAGCAGATGTTGGTGGCATGCTCCATGGCGCCAGCGCTGGTAAGCACGTATCCCACGCGGTTCCACCGGTAGGGACCGAACCATTGTTCAAAGCTGTCGAAGGCGTCCTTGAGGTGGAAAAATGAGGCGCGCATTTGGGCCGTGTCGCCGGGAAGCGCGGCGAGGATCACAGGCACGTCCGCCCCTGATAGGCTTGGGAACGTATCGTGGATGGCCGCGTAATTTCCGGCTGCCACGGAAGCCAAGTACGAAGGAACGGGCTCCTCCAGCCTCCAATGAGTGATGCGCCCGCCATCGTCCATCTCGGTGATCTGTTGCAAGGCGCCGCTGGCAAACACGGACCGCCCGTTGGTGGTGCGCACGATGAAATCAAATGAACTGCGCTCCACGAAATTGTCGAAGCAGGGGAACCAGGCACGCCCGAAGGAGTGGGGTACGGCATCGAAGGCCACGCCAAGGTCGTATTGATAACTGGGCAAGGTGTAGAAGCCGCCGAAGCCACTGGGGTCCGTCACCGGATCTCCGCCATAGCTGATGGTGACCGCCAAGGTGTCCTCCGGACCGAAGATGCTCTGCAGATCGATCAGCAGCACTTCCCCGGCTTGGCTGTATGGCAAATGCAACCCGTTCATCACCACGGAATCCACGGGGAGCATGAGGTCGACGGGCAGGTGGGTGATGCCCTGCACGCGCGGGGCAAATGTGAGGGTGGCATCCCCGTGGATGAGCCCTGCCGCCGTGTTGGACAAGTCCAGTTCGATGCGGGTGTGGAGTACGTTGATGCTATCGCTGCGCGAAGCGCTGCCCACTCCGCTCCCTTGGGCGGAACCGGCCGTGGGTAGTAGAAGGAGCAAGGAGGGGACAAGATGTTGGGCAACGGGCATGAACGCGAAAGTACCGTTTGGCCCACAAGGGAAACCGACGAGGCGAAACTTGTCGTCTTCCCTATATTTGGGCAAGTACCACGGAACGGGACGAAGCATGAAGCCAAGTACGGAACTCTTCGACCTTATCCGCTCGCTGACCAAGTCGGAGAAGCGGTTCTTCAAGCTGCATTCCTCGCTGCAGAGCGGGGAGAAGAACTATCTGCAGATCTTCGATGCGATCGACAGGCAGAAGGAATACGACGAGGCGGCGATCAAGAAGCAATTCGCCAAGGCGACGTTCATCCGCCACTTCCCTTCGGAAAAGAACCACCTGTACAAGTTGATCCTCAAGGCGCTTCGGGCCTACCACGCGGATGCCAGTGTAAGCGGGCTGCTCAAGCAGCACATCAACAACATCGAGATCCTGCTGGGCAAGGCGCTTTATGATGAGGCGGCCAAGATGCTGGAGCGCGCCAAGCGCATCGCTGCGGAGCATGAACAGTTCTACCTCTGGTCCGAGCTGTTGAGCTGGGAAAAGATGCTGATCGAGGAGGCCTTCCAGAGCGGCAATTTCACCAGCGACCTCACGGCCCTCGCGCAGGAGGAGGAACTGGTATTGGCCAAGCTGCGGAACCTGGCCACTTACAACGTGCTCTATGCACAGATCAACTATGTGTTCCGCAGCGGCGGATACGTGCGTACCGAGGAGGAGGAGGCCTTGGTGGGCCAGATCAGCGAGCATCCCTTGATCAAGGGGAAGAACACGGCGCTCAGCCATCGGGCCAGCACCATCTGCCATTATACGCAGGGGTTCTGCAATTGGGCCAAGCGTGATTGGGCCACCAGTTATGCGAAATTCAACCGGGCCAAGGAGATCCTGGATGCCCACCCGCAATTGCGCAAGGACTTGCCCAAGCGCTATGTGCGAACCTTGTACTATCTGGTCCAATGCGAGATCGAACTCGGTGACCACGCCCATGTGAAGGAGGACATCGGCAAACTGAGGGCGTTGCCCAAAATGGCGGGGTTCGGGGAGATCGAGATCCGGCTGTTGGTGTTCTGCAACAGCTTCCTCAGCGAGCTGCGCTACTACGACCGCATCGGGGAGTACCAGCGGGCGGTGGATCTGGAGCCTGAGGTGGTGTCGGGCATGGAGCAGTGGGGGGGGCAGCTGCCCAAGGAGTACGTGTTGGAGTTCTATTTCCTGCTTTCAACGGTGCACTTCGGGGCCGGGTCCATGAACCGTTCCTTGTATTGGTTGAACAAAGTGCTCAATGACCCCGAGCCGGCCTTGCGGCAGGACATCTTCACCTATGCACGGTTGTTCAATCTCGTGATCCACTACGAGCTGGGCAACTTCGACCTGTTGGAGTACATCGTTCGCAGCACGCAGCGCTACCTCAGCAAGCGCCGTCGCGCCATCGGCATGGAGCTGGCCATGCTGGACCACATCAAGAAGCTTGCCCGGAGCACCTCGCCGTCCGCGCGGGACGCCACGTTCCGATCGCTCAAAGCACGTTTGGACGAACTGATGAAGGACCCGTACGAAGGCACTGTGCTGAAGTACTTCAACGTCAGGGCCTGGGTGGATTCCAAGGTGGATGGCACCTCGTTCGCCCAGGTGGTGAAGGAGCGTGCACGCGTCAGGGTGAAGTAACCGGCGTTAAGGCGAGACGGCAGTGCCTAATTGCACCACCTTGAACTCGGTTCGGCGGTTGGCCTGATGCTCTTCCTCGGTGCACGTCACTCCGTCCGAGCAGTGGTTCACCAGGACGGACTCGCCATAGCCGCGTGCAATCAGTCGTTCCGGAGGCACTCCTTGGCGCACCAGGTAATCCACGGCGCTTTTGGCCCTGCCGTCGCTCAATACCAAGTTGTACAGGTCGCCTCCGCGGCTATCGGTATGTGAGCTGAGCTCGAAGGTGAGGTCGGGGTTGTCCAAAAAGACCTTGGCGAGCTTGTTCAATTCCATGGCGGCATCCGGCCGGATGTCCCATTTGTCGTAATCATAGTAAATGTTCGGCACCACGATGGGCTTGTCCAGTTCCAACGGGCTCATGTGCAGGTCGGCGCGCAAGGTGGTGCTGAGGCCCAGCCCGACAGTACTGGCCGTTGTGCTCCGGGTGAGCATGCCTTCCTTGGAAGCAATGACGGCATAGCTGCTATTGGCGGCAAGGTCAAAGCTGAAATGCCCGTTGGCGTCGGCTGTTAGTTGTTGCTTGATGTGGTCGGCCAGGTTTTCCAAGGTGACGAACGCAAAAGGAACAGGCTCATCGCTTCCGGCCTGGGTGATCGTGCCTTCCACCTTGAACACGGGCGGATGCACGCTAAAGGCATAGGTCCAGTCGATCCCGGAACGGTCGCTGCTGATCAAGCCGTGGGTGCCATCACCGGCCATCCACAATCCGAAGTCGTCCCGGGTGCTGTTCAAGGGGTAGCCCATGTTGCGAGGCTCGCTCCAGTAGTCGCCTTCCAGGTGTGTCTCAAAGATGTCGAGCCCCCCCATGTTGGTGTGGCCCGTGCTGGAGAAGTACAAGGCGTCGCCCACCACCGTGGGGAACATCTCGTCGCCGCTGGTATTGACCGTGGGGCCCATGTTCACGGGAGGCCCCCACCCGGTGCCCAGGTTCCTACTGTACCACAAGTCCTTTCCGCCCAAGCCGCCAGGCATGTCGCTGGTGAAGAACAAGGTGTTGCCGTCCGTGCTCAAGGCCGGTTGCCCCACGGAGTAGGCATCGTTGTTGTATGCGAACTCACCGATCTCGCCCCAACTGCCGTCGGCTTGCCGCGTGGCGCGGAAGAGTTTCAGGTTGCTGACATTCTTGTCGTCCTTCAACAACTTCCGCCCATAGTAGTTGCTGCGCGTAAAGTACAGGGTGGTGCTGTCGCTGGCCACTACGGCAGGGCCTTCATGGTAAGGTCCGTTCACCAGCCCTTTCAATTGCTCCGGTTGCATGGGAGCGCCGTTGGCTTCCAACGGTGCGGCATACAGTCCGGTAAAGGAGTAACCTGTCCAAGGGTCGCGTTTCGTTGCGGGTGCTTGGCGCTGGGCGGTGAAGAGCAGGCTGTTGCCGAAGGGCACGGCGGAAAAGGCGGTGGACACGCCGTTGATGGCCAACGGCTGAACATCATAACGGGCACTGTCGATATAGAAGGACTTGTAACCCTGCACGGAGCCGATCTGGTCCGCGATCTCGCGCCGTTCGGGTTGGTCCGCCCAAGCGCGTGCAAGGAATGGCTCGGCTTGGGCGTGCTCGCCCAAGCCCATCAGCAACCGGCCGTATTGAAAGGCATCGGCTCCTGCAAGCGGTGCGATCTGCTCTGCGGCAGCATAGTGGGCGGCGGCCTGCTCCACCTTGTTCTGCTTGGCTTCCGCTTGGGCCGCCATCAGCAGCACGGCCCGGTCCGGGCTGTGCTCCAGGGCTTTGTTGAAGTGCGCCTCGGCCTTGTGGTATGAAAGCAGCGCCATGGCCTGTTCCCCCTTTCGCACATGGTACTGGGCGCAGGAGGCCAGTACCAGCGGGGCCAGTACCAGCAGTTGGGAGATGTAGTTGCGGGTCCGCATCAGAAGTACCGGGGGTTCTTGATCGAGATCGGTTCGCGGCCCAGGTCGATGCCGAGCATCACCTCGTGCGAGCCGCCGTTGTAGTGGCGCAGGCCGGACGTGTTCATGTCATAGGCATATCCCGCCCGGAACAGGTGGTTGATCTGGAATTCCACCATGCCCACAAAGGCATCACCGGTGCGATAGCCTGCCCCGATCCAAAAGCGGTCCTTGAACAGGACGTTCAGGTTGAGGTCGGCCTCGGGCGGGGCCTGTTGCTGATACTTCACCAGCACGCTGGGCTTGAGGTCGAAGTCGGCGTTCAGCTCGAACACGTGGCCTGCGTTGATGTAGTAATGCTGTGTGAAATAGTGGTCGGGCGCGGTGGCCAAGTCCGGTGTAAGCTGGCGGTCGGCTGCGGCGATGGTGGGCACCGAGATGCCGACGAAGGACCGCTCGTTGTTCCAGTGCATGCCGAAGCCGAACTTGCCGACGGGGGCATTGCTGATGTTGGCTTGGTACAAGGGGTCCTGTGCATCCCAGTACACCAGGTCGCCGAGCTTGGCGGAGTACATGGAAAGACCTGCCTTCAGCCCGAAGGCCAGGTGGCCGTTGGCGCCGGTGCGGATGCGGTAGGCATAGTGCGCGGCCATTTCCATGTCACGGCTCACGCCGATCTGGTCATGGCTGAAGGTGAAGCCCACGCCCATTTTCCTGTCCCATACGGGCCCGTCGATCCCCAGGAGGTTGGTGCGCGGAGCGCCCTCCATGCCTACCCATTGGCTCCGGTGCAGGGCCGTGGCACTGGCGAAGGGGTGGCTGCCGGCATAGGCAGGATTGATGAACAGCCCGTTGAACATGTACTGGCTCATCATCAGTTCCTGCTGGGCATGCAACGTACTGGCGGTACCGGCCAACAAGATGGCCGGCAGGAAGCGGAGGAGGTTGCGCAGGGTGCTCATCCCTGGATCAGCGGCGGAGGTCCACATAGTTCTGCAGGATCAGTTCAGGTGTAAGGCGCAGCACCACGAAGTAGGTGCCGTTGGGCAGCGCTTGGCCCTGCTGGTTTTCACCGCGCCAGTCGTTGTTGTACCGTAGCTGGTCGAACACCACGTTGCCCCATCGGTTGAACACGGTGAGCTGGTTGTTCGGGAAGCCATCGATCCCGCGCACGATGAACGTATCGTTGTGCCCGTCGCCGTTCGGAGTGAAACCGGTGGGCATGTCCAGCGCATCAGGTTGGGTGAGGTGGATCACCAGCTCCAGTGTGCAGCCGTTGGCATCGGTAATGGTAACGGTGTAAGTACCAGCGGCCAGCCCGTTGCGCGGATCGGAAGAGGCCCCGTCATTCCATGCATAACTATAGGGTGGGGTTCCTCCGCCGGCATGCAGGGCGATGGAACCATCGCTTCCTCCATACGTGCTGATGTGCGAGAGCACCGTATCTGCATGCAATGCCGGCGGTGCGTTGAGGGCGATCGTTTGCACCCACGTGCAGTTGTTGGCATCGGTGATGGTGACGGTGTAGTTGCCGCTGCCCACCTGGTTCAATCCGGCACTTGTGCTGTCATTGCTCCATTGGAAGCTGAACGGTGCCGTGCCCGAGGTCACCTCCAACGCGATGGCACCATCCCGGGAGGTATGGCACAGTGGGGCCGTGGTGGTCGCCAAGGCCTCCAAGGCCGGGCTGCCGCCCACTGTGGCGGCAGTGGTGGTGCTGCATCCATTGGCGTCGGCCACCACCAAGGTGTATTCGCCTTCGGCAACCCCGACAATGTCCTCGGTGGTAGCGGCATTGCTCCATGCAAAGCTGTATGGGGCACCACCGCCGACCACCGTGGCATCCACGGAACCGGTCGCCAGGCCGCATGCTGCGGGAGCGGAGGTGGCCGTGGCCGTCAGCATGTTGGGTTCTTCCAACAAGAGGCATGCTTGTGCATCGCAATTATTGGCATCGGTGATCATGAGGCAGTAGGTGCCTGGGCCCAGGTCGGCGATCGCAGCGGTGGATGAAGTGAAACCGTTCGGACCGGTCCATTGCAGGCTCAACGGCTCAACCCCTCCGGCCACGGTGGCGGTGATGGAACCGTCGTTGGCACCTTGACAGCTGATGGTGCTGCCGGACGGGAAGGTGCCAGCGGCCAGGTTGATGGTCAGCGGTGGCGGCGGGTTCAGGGTGAACTCTTGGTGCAGCGTGCATCCGTTTGCATCGGAGAGGTCGAGGATGTACGTTCCTGCGGCAAGGCCGCCAAGGGTATCTGCTGGCGAGTTGAATCCGTTGGGACCGTTCCACACATAGGTGTAGCCTGGAGTGCCGCCGATGGCATGGAGGTCGATCCCACCGTTGGCGGTATTGGCACAGCTGATGTTGTAGCCGTTGTATCCGGAGAGGGTATGCTCCACGGCAAGTGCGCTGTCAGGCTGGTGGATGGTGGCCTGGAGCGTGTCCACGCACTGGTTGGCGTCGGTCACCACCAGTTCATAGTCGCCGGCTGGCAGGGCGTTGATGTCTTGCGTGCTGAATGCCGTGCTGTCCGGCCCGCGCCAATCGAAACTGTAGGGGCCATTGCCGCCGCTCACGGTGGTGGTGATGCTGCCTTCAGCAGTGCCGTGGCAGAGGATGTCGGTGCTGGTCAATGATGCATCCAATGGGCTGTCCGGTTCGGTAAGCGTAATGGACGTGTCGCGCATGCAGCCGTGTGCATCGGTGATGACAGCGCTGTAGGTTCCCGCGGTCAATCCGCCCAAGTAGGAAGTACTTGCACTGAACCCGCCAGGCCCTGACCACGCGATGTCCAACGGGCCAAACCCACCGGTCACGGTAAGTTCCACCATTCCTGTGCTGCCTCCGTGGCAGGGGATGTTCACTTGCCCATAGTCCGATGCGTAAAGACTTAGCTCCATGGGGGCGGCAGCGGTAACGGTAGCTTGGGCGCTGGTGCTGCAACCGGTTGCACTGGTGATGGAAACGCTGTACTCGCCGCTGGCCAACCCGCTGATGTCCTCATCCGATGAGGTGAAGCCGCCGGGGCCGGTCCATGTGATGGTGAAGGGTGCCACGCCGCCGACCAACCCCAGGTCGATCTCGCCGTTGCTGGCCGCGTCGCATTCGTTACTGGTTACGGACAGCGTGGCAACCAGTGCTTCGGGCGCGTTGAGGGTGAAGTTCCGGCTGGTGGTGCATCCATTGGCGTCGCTGATCACCGAGGTATACATTCCTGCGTTCAGGCTGGTGAGGTCTTCGTCCGAGGAAGCAAACCCATTGGGCCCGGTCCAGCTGACCTGATAGGGGGCGAGGCCACCGGAAAGGTTGAGGTCGATCGCACCGTCGCCACCAGTACAGCCCACCTCAAAGCCGCTGTGGTCGCTCAAGGTGGCGTTGACCACAAGGGGCGGTGGTGCGGCCAGGTTCACCGTGACCGAGGCGGTACAACCGGAGGCGTCGGCCACGTAAGCCGTGTAGGCCCCGGGTGCCAAGTCCGTGATCGTGCTGCTGCTGGAAGAGAAACCAACTGGTCCGGTCCATTGGAGGGTGTAGTCCGGGCTTCCCCCGGAGATGACCGCCGTGGCCGAGCCGTCGTTTGCCCCTGCGCAGGAGATGGTGTTGCCGTTGCTGTACGTGGAGGTGGTGAGCGTGAGCACCAATGGTTGAGGGGCGGTGAGCGTCGTTTGGCTGAAGCCGGTGCACCCATTGGCATCGGTGATGGTAGCGGTATAGAGTCCCGGCGGCAGAGCGGAGATGCCAGGTCCGTTGGCGGAGTATCCGCCGGGCCCGCTCCAAGCGATCTGGTAGGGAGCAGTGCCCCCGTCGATGGTTAAGTTGATGCTGCCATCCGCGGCGGATGCACAGGAAAGGTTCGTGCCGTTGGAAAATACGTGCGCGGTGGCCGTGGCATCTATGCCCGCCGGGCTGGTTAGGGTGATGCTGGCCGTAGCTGAGCAACCCAGGGCGTCCGTGAGCTCCACTGCATAGGTTCCTGCACCAAGGCCGGTAAGGTCGGGGGCGATCCCCATGGGGCCGTTGGGGCCGGTCCAAGTTGCCGTAAACGGCGCAACCCCGCCACTGAAGGAGGATTGGATGCTGCCGTTATTCCCTCCGTTGCACGAAGGCTGGGCCGTGGCCACGAGGCCGATCTGCAACGAGGTGGGCGCCACCAAGGTGAAATTGGCCCCGGCGTTGCACCCGTTCACGTCATGCACGGTAAGGGCGTATGATCCAGGGGCGAGGTTGCCCGGGTCTTCATCGATGGAGGTGAAGCCGTTCGGGCCGGTCCAGAAATAGTTGTACGGACCGGTGCCGCCGGTGACGGTGGCGTCAATGGCGCCGTCGCTGGCATACGAGCAACTGACATGGTAGCCGCCGCCGGCCAGGCTTAGCTCGGCCGAAATATCGAATTGCCCCGGTTCGCCGACGTTGTAGGAGGCTGTGGCGGTACATCCTGCATCGTCGGTGATCGTTACAGTATACACCCCCGCGAAAAGCCCGCTGATGTCCGCAGTGGTTGCGGAGAATGCCGGAAATCCGGTCCAGAGATAGGTATAGCTGCCGGTTCCGCCGGTAACATTCAGGTCCACCGCACCGGTATTGGCTCCTTGGCATTGCGTGGTGGTGATGGTGGCAACGGCCAGGATGGGGAGCGGTTGGGCCAGTTCAATGGCGGCCGTGGCGGTGCATCCGTTGGCGTCCGCCACTTCCACGGTGTAGATGCCGGCCTGCAGCCCGGTCAGGTCCTGCAGGTTCGATGCGAAAGCTCCGGGCCCGGTCCATTGATAGGTGTAGGTTCCACTTCCGCCCGAAGGGGTCAGGTCGATCGCCCCGGTGGCAGCGGCGTTGCATTGGATCGCCACGGTATTTTGGGCCAATGTGATCGGAGCCGGAGCATCCAAGGTGGCCGTGGCTGTTGTGGTGCATCCGTTGCCGTCGGTTACGGTGGCGGTATAGCTGCCCGCCTGCAACCCGGTGATCTGCCAGCTGCTGGCCGAGTAGCCGCCGGGTCCGCTCCACGATACGGAGTAGGGCGGAGCGCCGCCTTCCGGCACCAGGGTGATAGAGCCGTCGGCCGAGCCGCTGCAGCTAGTGCCGAAACCACCGGCGTAGGCGAAGGCCGTGGAGGTCGCGCCCAGTGGAGGCGGGGCCGTCAGTTCAACCTGTATCGTGCGCGTGCATCCGTTCGCGTCGGATACGGTGAGCGAGTACATGCCGGCGACCAGGCCGGTGAGGTCGGGGGTGTTGGCCGTGAACCCACCGGGACCGGTCCAGGTGAAAGCGTAGGGCGGAACGCCGCCGGAGTAGGTGGTGGACAGCATGCCGTCGCTGGCACCTGCGCAAGTGATGTCGTAGCCGCCGTGGTTTTTATGGGAGATGGAGAACACGGTCAACGGTTCTGGCGCGTTCACAGTGGCGCTGTACAAGGCGGAGCACCCATTGTCATCGGTGAGCACCAGGTGGTAGGTGCCGCCGGCCAAACCGGAGATGCTCTCCGTTGTGGCGCTGTACCCGTTGGGACCTGTCCATTGGAAGTCATAGGGTTCCGTTCCCCCGGAAGCGGTAAGCTGGATCCCCCCATCGGAACTGCTTGTGCAGGAGTTGCCGTCCAGCACCCCGTCGAAGGTGAAGGTGCCCGGCTCGGTCACGTCGAAGGGCTGTTGGAATGTGCAGCCGTTGAGGTCGGTGATCAATACGGAATAGACGCCGGCGTAGAGTTGTGCAAGGTCTTGGCTTGTGGCGCTGTACCCGTTGGGCCCGCTCCATTGATAGCTGTACGGTGGTACACCGCCTGCGGGTGTCATGTCAATGGCGCCGTCGTTCGAACCGTGGCATACGGCGGATTGCACGGTGGCCGTTGCGCTGATCTGCACTGGTGCGGCAAGGGTGATCGCGGTGTCCAGCGCACAACCGTGGGCATCCAACAGGTGGAGCTGGAAAGTGCCGGCACCCAGGCCGACAAGGTCTTCGGTGGTGAACGTATTGGCGAAGCCGTCCTGCCAGTAATAAGTGTAGTTGGGGGTGCCGCCGCTGGGAGTGATGTTGATGCTTCCGTCGGTGCTCCCCGGGCAGCTCACATGGGCACCGCCAGGATAGGTTTGTGCGGTCCACGCCACGGACAAGGCCTCGCTGGGACCGCCGATGTACACCGTAAATGGCAGAGTCTGCGGACATCCGTTCTGGTCGGCAATGGTGGCGGTATACATCCCGGCGGACATGCCGTTGATGGTGCTTCCGTACTGCACTGGCGCAGTGCTCCAAGTGATATTGTAATTGCCGCTTCCGCCGGTCACTTGGATGGAGGCGGAGCCGTCCTGGTCTCCGAAGCAGGTAACGTTGTGCTGGTCCGCCCACGTGGCGGCCAAGGGCTGTGCAGGTTGGTTGACCACGGCGTTCCTCGTGGCGGTGCAGCCTGCGGCATCCGTCACGGTCACGGTCCAAGTACCTGCGGCCAAGCCGGTGGCGGTCGCGCCGGAGGTGGGCGGCGCGGTGTTCCATGTGTAGGAGTAGGGGGCGGTTCCGCCCGTGGCTTCCGCCGTGGCCGATCCGCCATTGGATCCGTGGCACAGCACATGGCCCACCGAGGTGATCGACACGATGAGCGCCGATGCAGGGCCTCCCACACCGATGGTGGTTTGTGCTGTGCAGCCGTTGGCATCGCCGACCGACACCGTGTAGGTGCCCATGGCAAGGCCCATTGCCGTGGCGGCATGTTGGGCCGGGGAAGTATTCCAAGTATAGTTGTACGGCGCGGCGCCCCCGGACACGGTCACGGTGGCTTGGCCCGTGGGGCTGCCGAAGCAGCCGGCCGGGGAACTTCCGCCGTTCGCGGCAACCAGCGCAGCCGGTTGGCTCAACGTGGTGCTTTGCGTGGTGCTGCAACCATTGGCATCGGTGATGGTGAGCTGGTACGCACCGGCCGTCACTCCACTGATGTTGGCATCGTTGGAGGTGAACACGCCGGGCCCGGTCCACACCGTACCGTACGGAGCATTGCCTCCTTCGGTCTGCGAGGTGATGCTGCCGTTGGATCCGCCATGGCATGAAACACCATAGCCCCCGAAGTTGCTGGTGGCTAATTGCACACTGATCGGCATGGGCGCATCCAGGGTGAGGTCCAGCCCGGTGCTGCATCCGTTGTCATCGGTGATGCTCACCTGGTAGGTTCCGGCGTGCAGGTTGCTCAGGTCCTCTTGGTCCGAAGTGAACCCGTTCGGGCCGCTCCAGGCGAAGGAGTAAGGCGGAACGGCACCACTGACATCCAGGTCGATGGTGCCGTCACTGCTTCCCACGCAGCTGACATTGGCATTGCCGTAAGTGCTCACGTCAGCGTTCACGGTGAACAGGCCCGGTTGCACGACACTGAAGCTGCGTGAAGCCGTGCATCCGTTGGCGTCCGTTACCACAACCGAGTAGGCCCCTGCGGCCACCGAGGCAATGTCTTCCGAGGAAGCCGTGAACCCGTTCGGACCGGTCCAGGCCCAGGTGTACGGCTCTACGCCGCCTGAGGTCTGCAGATCTACGGCACCATTGAGGGCACCTTGGCATTGGGCCGGGGTTACGATGCCGGTCACCACCAATGCAACAGGCTGGGTGATGACCACCGTGGCGGTGGTGCTGCACCCTTGGGCATCCTGGACCATGGCTTGCCAAGAACCGGCGCCAAGCCCGGTGGCCGTGGCCGAGTGTTGGGCAGGGGTGGTGTTCCACTGGTAACTATATGGCCCGGTTCCGCCGCCGGCTTCCACGGTGGCGGTTCCGTTGTTTCCGCCTGCACAGGACACGTTCGTGCTGCTGACGGAGGCGGCAAGGGCAGCCGCCGGGCCGGCGATGACCACCGTAACCGAGGTGCTGCATCCCTGTGCGTCCGTTGCGGTGACCGTGTAGGTCCCGGCCGCCAGGCCGGAAGCCGATGCGCCGTTGTGCGGGGGCATGGTGTTCCAGGAATAGCTGTAGGGACCCGTTCCACCCGATGCGTTCACTGTGGCGCTGCCCGTGGCCTGGCCATGGCAGTTGATGTCCTGGTGCGCGGTGATGCTCGCGCTGAGCACCTGCGCCGGCTCGGCAATGGTCACCGCCCGCGTGGTTTGGCAGCCGTTTGCATCGGTTATCGTGGCGGTATAGGTGCCTCCGGCAAGGGAGCTGGCCGAGGGGCCGGTTTGCACGGGCACGGTGTTCCATGCAATGTCATATGGCGACGTGCCGCCCGAAACGGAGATGGAAGCGCTGCCGTTGGCCGCACCGTGGCAAGTGACGTTTGCCTGGGCGGTGAGCTGTGTGGAAAGAGGCTGGGTAGGTCCGAGGATGGCGACCGTGGCCATGGCCGGGCAGCCATACTGGTCGGTTACCACCACTTGGTAGGTGCCCGGTGCCAGGCCGGTGGCCGTTGGCGTTGTTTGGCCCGGGGAAGTATTCCAAGCGTAGTTGTATCCTGGCATACCCCCGCTTACGCCCACAGTCGCGGATCCAATGCCATCATTGTGGCAGGCCACATGGGTGGTGTCGGTGATCTCAGCGGCCATGGGTGCGCTGGCAAGCAAGGTGGTATTGGCTTCGGCCATGCACCCATTGGCGTCTGTGACCACCAGGGAGTAATCACCTTCCCCGAGGTTGGCGATGTTCACCGAGTTGGAGGTGAACCCGTTCGAGCTGCTCCACGCGGCCGAGTACGGACCGGTGCCGCCGGTGATCTGGGCATTGATGCTGCCGTCGTTCCCGCCGGAGCAGCTGATGTTTTGACCGAAGATCAGCAGCGAAGGGGTGAGCGTCACGCCCAACATGGCGGGTTGGCCCACATTGAAACTGAAGTTCCGGGAGCAGGTGGCATCGGTAATGACCACGGTGTAGGTACCTGCCGGGATGTTGCTGATGTCCTCCGTGGTGGCGCTGAATCCGTTCGGGCCGGTCCATTGAACACCGTACGGTGGAATGCCGCCGGAGATGCTGAGGTTGATCGCCCCGTTGCCGGCCCCGTTGCACAGCGGCTTGGTGATCACCGCCGAGGCTTGCATGTTGCTCACCTTCACCTGGGTGTGCAACTGCCTGCTGCACGCACCGTCGGTAACAGTAACGGTATAGGTGGTGGTGGCGCCGGGTTGGGCCACCGGGTTGGCCACCGTGGTGGAACTGAGGCCCGTTGCGGGGGACCAGCTGTAGGAAGTGCCGCCGGTGGCGGAGAGCTGTACCTGGCCACCGGTGCACATCATGCCCGTTAACGGGTTTACCGAGGCGTTCAGGGAATCGACCAGTGCCACCACCAAGGTGTCGGCATTGCTGCCTGGGCAGTTGGGGTTGCCCAAGATGAAGAGAAGCGTTTCCAGCCCTTCGTCGGCCCCGTCGATGATGGTGGTGACCGGCTGGTCCACGTAGGTCTGGTTGGCTGGTATGGTGATCAGCTTGGGGACGCTGGGAGAGGGATTGCCGATGGGTTGGTAATCGGTACCGTTGACGGCCGTGCCGTGCAGGTAGTATTCCAAGGCCAAAGGCTGGTTGTCCGCATGTTGCCGGGTAAACCGAACGACGCCGTCGTTGCAGCCCTCGATCAACGAGTCGGTTCCGTTTGCCGTGATCAGCTGCATGGTCACCGGATTGCTCTTCACCTTGGCGATGAAGACGCCGGAGTCGAATTTCCTGTCGGACGCATCGGCCACGATCAACTTCAGATGGTAGCTCTGGCAAGGCTGCACTTCGGAGAAGGCGCTGAGCCCTTGGGTGAAGCCGTCGTATTGCACGTACGGGCCGCCGGCATTGTCGAAGTAGTAGCTGGAGTTGGAGCCGTTGTTCACGTTGTTGATCGTCACGGCCTGGTTGCTTCCGGGCACGAGGGCGATGTTCTTGTCATTGCCAATTCCGGGATCTCCGGCGATGCCAGGCCCGCTGATGAAGAAGCCGAACACGTCATTGTACTGCGAGCCCACATACTCGTTGTATTCCTCGGAGCCGAACACGAAGTCGAACCGCAGGCTGTCCCCGGCGGGGATCACGTCGAACTCGAAGGTGCACGCATCGCGGGTGGTTTTACCACTGACCGTGTTCAGGATGGAGCTTCCGGACCTGTCCTGCTGGAAGGTCTTGTTTTCCACGTTGTTCGGCCCTACCGCGTTGCTGATGGTGCCGCTGGTCAGCAGGATGCCCTCGTCGATGCCGAGCAGGGAGCCGCTGTATTGGAACTGACCGTAGCCCTCGGGGTGGCAGTTGATTTGCGGGTTTGAGATGGCCACGCCCGGGCCGGTGATGGTCCGTGCCAGCTGCTCCAAGTTGGTTTGCGCATTTACGGTGAGCTGGGCATGGGCCAGGCCAGGGGCCAGCAGAGCGCAGGCGGTTGCGATACGGCAGGTAACGGAAAGAATGCGGGTCATGCTCATTGTCCACGCGTGAGTTCACAGGCGGCCTGTGCCGCATGCAGGGTGATCTCCGTGCCGTTGATCCGTTGGGCGGCCACCACGGCGGTCAAGGCGTTGGTGGCGCTGGTGCGCAATGCTTCACGTGACGCGGACCCGTGTTCCGCCGTGAACACCATGATACCGGCAGGAACACAGGTGTACACCACGTTCAATTGCCCATTGGCGCGGACGCCGGCAAGCACGGCATCACGCTCGGCACTGGTCAGTGAGCTGACTTGCACGCCTACCGTGTCCTGCGCTTGCAGGATGCTGTGGAAGAGGCAGGTGCACAGGGCCAACGGCAGGAGCCGCACGGGAAAATCTATTCGCATGTGACGGGGGGGCTGATCATGGACGGCGCGTTATACCCGTCCAAAGAGCCAAAGGTTCCGATGGACGGGCTGCACGGCCGGTCGATCCCGGGAGGTTCGGCCCCCTTTTCCTTAACGAGTTCCCTTGGCGAGGCGCTGGCGAAGCACTTCGTGCAATGCCACGCCGCTCGCCACGCCCACGTTCAGCGAGCCGATGGTGCCGGCCATGGGGATGGCGGCCAAGGCATCCGCATGGCGCAGGATGCCATTGGAGATGCCTGTATCCTCCGCACCCATGACCAGCACCAACGGGCCGCCAAGGTCCAGGTCGGTGATGCTGACCTCCGCTTTCTCGGTGACGGCGATGATGCGCAATCCGTGTTCATGTGCCCGGCGCAGGGCGGCCGGCAATTGGTCCACCCGGCAAACCGGCATGCGTAGCAGGGCGCCGGCACTGCTTTTTACCGCATCGCTGCCCAGCCGTGCCGTGCCTGCCTTGGGCACCACGATGCCATGGGCGCCGAAGCATTCGGCACTGCGGGCGATGGCACCCACGTTCCTTACGTCGGTCACCCCGTCCAAGGCGATCAACAGCGGGTCAATGCCGTGTTCGTACGCCTGTGCGATCACACCGTCGAGGTCCTGCACGGGCACCTGGCTGATGAAGGCAATGACGCCTTGATGTTCCGTGGGCGAAAGCCGGTCCAGTTTATCCAAGGGCACGGGTTGCCATGGAACACCTGCTTCCCGGGCGAGCTGCTTGAGCTCCTGCATGCCCTTTCCGCCGGCGTCCCGGCGGATCAGCAGCTTCTCCACGTGCCGGTCGCTGCGGATCGCTTCCATCACCGGATGCACCCCGCAGATCATTTCGTCCTTCTTCATGGCTTGGTCCCTGTTGCAGCCTTCATCCTTCAGTATTGCAGCACCCGGCCGTTCCGCCAACTCTCCACATTGCGGTACCAGGCGCTCTTCAGCAGCGGGTCCCGTTGCAGCACCATGTCGTTGTCGCTGAATGGTTCCTTCCGCCTGCGGAAGATGAAGGACAGGCTCATCAGGTTCGTTTCATCGCCGTACACCCACGTTTCCTGGTCGGCGTCCTTGCGGATGGAAGTGGGTGTGCCAAAGATGATGTGCACCAGCCCCCGGTCGGTCTTCCAGCCTTCGGTATAGCTGGTAAAGTGGCGGTTGGCGCTTTCTACGCGACCGTAATAGGCGGCAATGGCTTCCCGCGCACGATCGCGGGTTCCTGCGGCATCGGTCCAGAAGCGTTCCATGGCTTGGCGCGGGTCGGGAGCGGTACTGATCCCTTCCCACTCCTTGGAACTGGTGATGTAGCGCAAGGGGGGGAGCATGCCGTCGGTGGTATGGATCACCGGGTAGTTGGGCTGGTGGACGAACAGCGTGTAGCCTTCATCCGTGGCGGTGTCCGGCCGGAAATGGTAGTACCCCGAGGCGCCCGTGGTGAACGGGAAGCTTCCGTCCGCCCCTACGAGAAGGGTGAACGAGCTGTCCGGGGCCACACCTGGCACCGGCGGTGGGGTGTTGGTGAAGACGGGTGCCGGCAAGATGTCAATGGCCGGGTAGTGGTCCACGTATAACAGTGCCCCTGCCAGGTTCCGTGTCTCAATCGTCAGCGGGGTGGCAGCATCCACATGGTCGTCAAAGAGCGGCAAATTGTTGGGGCCCATGGGCAGGAAGGTCTGCGAGGTTGCCTCGATGCCGCGTTCCACACGGAGCATCACGGTGCTGCGTGCATCCCGGTTGAGGTCGTGTGCGGTAACCTGGATGTAGAACGGGGAGTCGCCTTGTAAGCGAAGCGGCATGCTGCCCACCAGCGCCTTGTCTTCATCGGGGTTGGCAGCCTGGTCCTTTACAAAGGTGCTCGCACTGTCTAGCAGTTGCTTGGCGCCGGGTGCCTTGTATGCTTCATAGCCCATCACGATGCGGGCATGGTAGGGGCCTCCTCCTCCGGTGCCTTTGTAGAGCAGGTCGCGGGTGTGCAGCCGGTAGTAGATCATGGCCTGTCCGTGCTCCTGCTGGTAGATCCTGGCTTCCAAGCGCATCGCCGCCGCGCCTTTGCCATAGAGGTAGGCGAAATTGTCGCCGCCAGCCACCGGCACGTAGCTGCTGCATCCGGCCAGCATGGCACAGGCCATGGTGGCCACCAAGATCACGGAGGGAGTGCGTGTCATTGGTCGTGCTTTTCTTCCATGGAGCGTTCCAGCAACTTGGGGTGGATGGATTTGTTGGTCTTGGCACCGAGGGTTTTCAATTTTTCCACTTGGCCTACCAGATTGCCCGGACCTTCGGTGAGCTGCCCCAAAGCCTTCTCATAGCTCTCGCGGGCATTGTTCACATGTTTTCCGATGAGGCCGAGGGATTCTGTGAAGCCGACGAATTTCTCATAGAGCAATCCTGCCCGTTCGGCGATCTCCAGGTGGTTGCGGGTAATCCGCTCGTTCTTCCACAACCCGTGTACCGTGCGCAGGGTGGCCATCAGGGTGCTGTGGGTCACCATCACCACTTGGCGGTCGTATGCCTCCTGGAAAATAGCCGGTCTTTCGCGCAGCGCTAGCAGGAACGCGGGCTCGATGGGTACGAACATCAGCACGAAGTCCACGCTTTGCACCCCGTAGAGCTTGGTGTAGTCCTTGTCCGCCAAGCCCTTGGCGTGGGTGCGCATGCTTTCCACGTGCAAGCGCAGGGACCGGGACCGTTCCGCATCCTCCGTTGCTGCGCAATACTGTTCATAGTGCACCAGTGAGACCTTGGCATCCACGATGAGGTGCTTTTCCTCCGGCAGATGGACCACCGCATCCGGGCGGAGGCGCGTGCCATCGGCCTGGGTGGTGCTTTCCTGCATGGTGTACTCCTGGCCTTTCACCAACCCTGAATCCTCAAGCAACTTCTCCAGAATCATCTCGCCCCATGCCCCTTGGCTTTGGTGGTCGCCCTTCAGGGCCCGAGTGAGGTTGTCGGCATCCTGGCTCAACCGTTGGTTCTGTTCCACCAGCTTGGCCACTTCGCTCTTCAGCAGGAAGCGTTCCTTGCCTTCTTTCTCGTACGCTGTCCGTACCTGTTCCTGGAACTCCTTGATCCGGTCGCCGAAGGGGTTCAGCAGCAGCTTTAACCGGTCTTCCTGGCGGTCGGTGAGCTGTTTGCCCTTTTCCTCCAGCAGTGAACCGGCAATTTGCTTGAATTCCTTGGTCATCCGCTCGTTCAGTGCTTCAAGCTCGCTCCGCTGGGCCTCCAGCTTTTCCTGCAACCCCGAGTTCCGCTGCTGTTCCGCGCCAAGCCGCCCGTTCAGGGATTGAAGCTCCTTGTTCAGGCCTTGTACGTGCAGGTCCCGCTCCGCGCCCCGCCTCAGTGCTTCCGCGCGTTCCGCCTCATGCGCCTGCCGGAGCTCCGCCAAAGCGGCGTTGCCCTTTCCGCGATCGCGGTATGCCATGAGGAACGCGCCGATGATCGCACCGGCCAGCAGCCCCAGCAACAGGCTCATCCATACCATGGCGCTAAGGTAGTGGCGGGCTGCCCGGCAGTTTCGATCCCGCGGCAGGGGAGCGCGCCTGCCAGCGGTCGTCAATTGTCCAAGATCACCACAAGGGTGCCGATGGGTACTTGGTCGAACAGCCGGATGATGTCGCTGTTGCGCATGCGGATGCAGCCGTGGGAACTGGGCCTGCCCAGCGAGGCCTCGTCTGCAGTGCCGTGGATGTAGATGCCCCGTTGCATGCTATCCTGCCCGGGGCCTTCGTTCACGCCAGGCTCCAGCCCGTCCAGCCACAGGATGCGCGACGTGATCAGATCGCCACGGCCACTGTCCGGCAGGGCTATTTCCGTGGTGAATTGACGGGCCTTGAAGATGCCGAACGGGGGGGCGCCCGCACCGAATTTTCGCACCACGCGGTGCAGGCCCTGGGGGGTTCGGTTGCTGTTGGCCTGTTCACCCAACCCGTTGCGTGCGGTGCTGATGACGTATTCACCTTCCAGTTTATGGTCCCTCACATAGTACATGCGCTGGCTCTTGGCGGAGACATACAGCACACATCCTTCCGAAGGGGCGGAGGGGTACCGCGCCCGCATCCATTCCAGCAGAAAGTCCGCCAATACCTGTTTGTTGGGCTTGGCGGCCATGGCCAGGTCCGT
>ENA-UOUJ01000247-UOUJ01000247.1-activated-sludge-metagenome-genome-assembly--contig:-NODE-247-length-42821-cov-7.311041_pt1 | contig 42821 bp, 59 predicted proteins | sample MGYA00249839_ERZ747224 | MGnify/ENA primary metagenome ERZ747224 (study PRJEB28782, sample SAMN03220277) | activated sludge metagenome | biome: wastewater; feature: sewage sludge; material... | reverse complement strand
CAAGCGCGGAATGCTCTATAGCCTCGAACCGGCCGACGAGACCGACAACGGTTGTTTCTTGCGATCACGGGCGCCGAGGACAGCGAGCACGGATTCCGCACAAGATGTCATCGCCTCGTGCGAGACCCGCAATGGGGCTTGCCCGAAGCCGTCGAAGCCATTTCACAAGCAATCGAAAATCAACAATAAGGAGTAAAGACACATGGAAGTCAAAACCGAACAAGAGCATCCGAACGCAGCTCCCAAGCAACCGGTCAAGAGCGAGTTTGATGCCAAGTCGTATCGCGATTTGAGCGTGACGCAAAATACGGTTCTTTGGTCGCCGGGCGTTTCTCTCGAAGCAATGGAACGTCAAGTGATCTTGGCCGCTTTCCGCTACTACCGGGGCAACAAGACGGCGACGGCGCAATCGCTCGGAATCGCGATTCGCACGCTCGACAACAAACTCGAAAAGTATCAGACCGAGGACAAGCAACAAGAGGAGCGAGAAAATGCAACCGAAGCACAACGAGCCGAATTCCTTAAAGCAAGCCGAGGACTCCCCGCAAGCGTCCCCGCAAAGCCAACCCCTGCCGCCGATGAATTCATCCGACAACGCGAAGAGCGACGACGTGCGCGCGAGGCAGAAGGCATTGAACGAGCGGGCACGGATGGCTATAGTTCCCAAGCCGGGGTTCGAATGGAATCCTCTTCGCAAGATAGAGCGGAACGCTCCGTGTCCTTGCCGCTCGGGTCGGAAGTTCAAAAAGTGTCATCTCGATCTACTTCCACCAATCGTCAAGGCCGAGGACGCTGAAACGTATCGTAAAGCGCTCGCATCAACTGCGGGCGTCGTCTTCGTAACCGACGAAGACAGCCAACAACCGGAAGGGGGCCAAGATGGCGAGCGTAGTAGGCAAGATAGACCTGACGAAAATGCAGTCGGAACTTGAGCGGCAAATCGCCCAAGAACTCAAGAACTCGTGGCTTGACCGTTCAACGGCCCACGGGTTCCGCAAAGAACTCGAAGCCAAACTCACGGCCAAGGCCGACGTTCACGCGCTCGAAGCTCTCTTGCGGAAAGTGCAACGAGAGATTCGAGAGCGTAAAGACCGCTACGGCGTGCGAGAGGTATTCGCATGAAGTCGCATTCGGATTTTGAAAATGCCCGCAAGCTCGCGCATCCGGACCAAAAGTTCGGATGCGTCACGTTCGCGCAGCACGGCGACGACATCATGATAGTGAACCTGTTCTCGCTCATGGGCATTCAAAAGCCGAGCTACCTCGATCTAGGCGCGCATCATCCGTTCGTGATTTCTAACACGGCCATGCTCTACGAACGCGGCTCGCGCGGCGTGAACGTCGAAGCAAACCCAAACCTCATGAAGACGTTCGAGCTTTACCGGCCCGAAGATAAAAACGTCAACGTCGGCGTCGGTCTTCAAGAGGGCGTTTCGCCGTTCTACATGTTTTCCGAAACAAGCGGTCGAAACACATTCTCGAATGCCGAGGCGAAGACGTTCGAAAAGGTCATGCCCGTTCGAAGAGTCGTCAACCTGCCCGTGCTCACAATCGACCAAATCGTTGAGCGCTATTGCGACGGTATTTACCCGGACCTTCTTTTGACCGATCTTGAGGGCCTCGACTACGCGGTCTTGAAATCGGCCAACTTCGAAAAGACGTCCCCGAAGGTCATCGTCACGGAAGTCAGACGAACCGACGCTTGCTACATCAAGCTCTTGATGTGGGAGCGCGGCTACTTCGTCTACTGCCGCATGGGCGAGAATCTCTTCTTTGTTCGGGGCGACTACAAAACAATGGTGTTCTAGAACGGAGTCTTTACCATGGCGAAAAAGAAAATCATTGAGCTGCCGCCGATCAAAGAGGCAAGCGACGAATGGGACAAGCTCGAAAAGGAGCTGCGCGACCTATGGCGCCGCGCTCTCTACGTTCCGCTCATGAAAGAACTCGGCTACCCGCAAAAGATGCTGAATTCAAAGAAGAGCGACGAAGCTCTTGCGGACGCTCTTCGTTATGGACGAATCACGTTCTATAGAGGACAATTTTCAGGACGGTTTGATGCGGCAACTTCAAAAGAGTTGAAGCGTCTTGGCGCCAAATGGGACAAGAGAACAAGGACGTTTCGACTGCCCCAATCGTCACTGACTCCTGAACTTCGCGGACTCATCGCTGCGAGCGACCGGCAGTTCCGCGCAAAAATTGCCGACATCGACAAAAAGCTATCGCAAATCTTGCCGGATGAAATTGCCGAGCAACTTCAAAGCGCCAAGCTCTTTGACACGTCGTTATGGAAGGTCGACCGTGAGTTCAGAAAGAACGTCGACAAGATCACGGTCACGCCCCAACTCACCAAAGAACAGCGTCGAAAAATCGCCGATGAATGGGGCGAAAACATGAAGTTGTGGGTCAAAGACTGGACTGCCGAAGAAATCGTAAAGCTACGAAAACAAATGCAGTCTACAGTCTTTACGGGCAACCGATATGAGTCGGCAGTAAAGACTATCCAAAAGTCCTACGGCGTATCGCAAAACAAGGCCAAGTTTTTGGCGCGTCAGGAGACCAACCTCTTGATGGCGAAATTCAAAGAGACACGTTACATCGACGCGGGTATCGTTGAATATAAATGGGGTTGCGTCGCAGGCTCGAAAAATCACCCGGTTCGACCATGGCATAAAGCTCTTGAAGGAAAAGTTTTTCGGTTCGACAATCCCCCTATCACGACAAAACCGGGAACTCCGATAAGACGAAACAATCCGGGCGAAGACTACAACTGCCGATGTTTCGCCCGGCCAATCGTGAGGGTAGAGGACTAATGAAAGTAAAGACGTTGAAAAATTCAAAAGGCAACATTTACTACGGTATGCACTTCTATCCGGGCGTTGCCGAATACCAAGAACCCGGACGAGACCCCTACCGCATTTTCATCAACGAAGACACAATCCGAGCAATGGGACCGACCTTCGCGGGTCGGCCGGTCTTTGTCGAGCACGTCGACGAAGTCGACATGAGCGTCGACGAGCTTCGTAAAGACGCAGACGGTTGGGTCGTCGAATCCTTTTTCAACGAAGCGGACGGCAAACATTGGGTCAAGCTCATCGTCTGCACGGAGCGCGCCGAGCGCGCAATCAAAAAGGGCTACCGCCTCTCAAATGCGTACCTTCCGCGTCTTGGCGGACCCGGCGGCACTTGGAATGGTGTCAGCTACCAAAAAGAGGTCACGGGGGGCGAATATGAGCATTTAGCTATCGTCAACAATCCTCGCTACGAAGAGTCGGTCATCATGTCGCCCGACGAGTTCAAGGCATACAACGAAGAAAAAACGCTCGAATTGAAACGGCTTGCTAACTCAAAAAAGGAGAAAACGGCAATGAAGCTTAAGTTTTGGAACCGAAAACCTGCGGAGAACGCAGCGGACCTTGAAGGTCTGTCGGTAACTTTACCGAAGAGCGGTAAAGAAATGACTATCGTCCAAATCGTCAACGCGGTCGACGAAATGGAAGCGAAAAAAGGCGTCGCAAACGGCGAAGACAAAATCAAAGTCGGCGACAAAGAAATGACCGTCAACGACCTCGTGAAAGGCTACGAAGCACTTGAAAAAGAGTGCAACGACCTCAAAGCGATGGCCCGCAACGAAGACGAGGGCGAAGAGTTCGAAATCGAAAATGAAGACGAAGAGTCCGAAGTTGAGAACGAAGACGAAGAGTCTGTCGACAACGAAGACGGCGTCGAAGAGGACGAAGAGGCGAAGAAAAAAGCTCTTCAACTCGCGGAGCACGAGGAGAAAGAAATCCTCGAAAAGAAAAAAGCAAACGCAAAAGCGGCGAAAGCGGCAAAGGCGGCCGAGGGCAAAAAGAACTTCAACAAGTTGAAGAACGCTCATCGCCGTGACGCCGAAGAAGTCGTTCACGTCGATCTTGCACAAGACCGACTCGCTCGCGGCCAATCTCGCTACGGCAGCGGCGCTCACTAAATAAGTTCAACCGAAAAAGGAGAAAACAAAATGTCAGTAACGGCAGGAGCTTTGACTCTCGTTTCCAAATCGGCCACTAAGGTCGTGGCGCAATCCGCAGCGGCAAGCGGCGGAATAGGTCCCTACACGTATCAATGGTATCGTTCGACGGACCCGTCGTTCGTTCCCGGCGGCGGCAACATCCTCGCGGGCGAGACCGATCTTGACCTCGAAGACTCAACCGTCATTCCCGGCACGCAATACTACTACAAGGTAGTTGCGACCGACACGGGCGATTCGAACGCAACCGACGCATCGGATGCGCTTTCAGTCGCAACCGATCAAGCGACCCCGAACCCCAACCAAGTTGCGCAAACGACAGTTCTTGGAACTCTCGACCTGCGCTTCAACCCCAACACGATTCCGGCTCAAGTTGACGTGTCGCAAGTCGACCCGATCTTTCCGGGCCAAGCAATCAAGTTGGTGGACTCTGCGGGCGGCGTTCCGAAAGTTGTGGCTTGCGCGGCCGATAGCGACGAATGCTATGGCTTCGTGACCTACAACATCAAGAACCGCTCGTTCATCGCGGGCGATGCGCTTGAGGTCTCCATGAAAGGTAACTGCATGTTCCTTCGGGCAACGGCAGCTATCGCGCGTGGCGCTCAAGTCGTTCTCGACGTCAACACTACCGGCGGCGTGAAAGCGGCATCGGGCAGCGGCGGCGAAAACATCGTCGGTTGGGCATTTGACAAGGCGTCGAGCCCCGGACAACTCATCCGAGTCATGATCGAAGCTCCAAGCTTCGCGTTCGACTCTTAACACGAAAACAACGAACAGGAGTAAAGATCAATGGCTTTGAAGAAAATCAAGCAACCCACGATTCTCAACTCAAAAGGCGAACCGATTCGTCTGAGTGAGCAAGAACAGTACCACGCCGATTGGACACAACGGCTCGTGAACGACCGCTTCGGCAACTCGCTCGGATACGAAATTCCGATCACGACGTTGACGACGATCATGAAGAAAATCACCGAACAGAAGTTCTACCAGATTCCGTTCGCTGATTTTGTCCCGGTTCGCGTTGGCGAAGGCGCATGGTCTTCGTTCTTGACGACCTATCGTTCGTTCGACGTCGCGGCGCCATTCGAAGACGGCATCATCAATACCGGCGCGAACAACGCACGCCTCTCGAACGCCGATGCAGGCGTCGACGCACTGAACATCAAAGTTCAGAATTGGGCCAAGAGCATGGGTTGGTCGATCTTTGATCTTGAGCAAGCGGCGAAGTCGGGCAACTGGGACATCGTTACGTCGAAAGAAAAATCGCGTAAACGCAACTGGGACCTCGGTCTCCAACGCGTGATGTTCTTGGGCGCAGACGGCCTCAACGGCGCAGCGGGTTCTTGCTTGGGTCTTCTGAACCAAGCGGGCATCACGGTCAACACGACGCTCATCGCGGAGAAAATCTCGACGATGGACACGTCGGAGTTGAAGGCGTTCACGGCGGCAGTCATCGAGGCGTATCGCGAGAACTGCCAACGGACCGCAATGCCGACTCACTTCATCGTTCCGGAATCTGACTTCAACGGAATGGCGTCGACCGTGTCGCCGCAATTCCCGATCAAGTCGGTTCTCGAACTCCTCTTGGAGATGTTTAAGACGATGACGGGCAACCGCGACTTCAAGATTCTGCCGCTCTTGTACGGCGATGCCGCCTATAACAGCGCAGTCTTGAACAAAACGCGCTACGTGCTCTTGAACTACGACGAAGAGTCTCTGCGTGCAGACATTCCGGTCGACTACACCAACACTCTTGCGAACTCGCTTGATAACTTCTCGTTCCAAAACGTGGGTTACGGTCAGTTCACGGGCGTCTTGGCTTATCGCCCGCTTGAAATGCTGTACCTCGACCTCACGCCCGTCGGCTAATCACGATTAGGCTCGGCGTGTTTTTGAGTCAAAAGACGCCCGAGGGTTTCATCGACTCTCGGGCGTCGTTTTTAGAGGAGTAAAGACGTGGCATACAACGCACCAACAATTGAGAACTTCAAAGCGTACTTTTTCCGTGACTTCCCATACGGCACGGACCCGAACACGTCTGTCCTCGATGCGGACATCGCAAAAGCCTTTGGGCAAACGAACGTCAACATCAACCAAGCTCTCTTTTCAAGCCAAGAGGATTTCAGCATCGGATACTTGCTTTTGGCCGCGCATTGGCTTGTGATCGACCTGCGAATGAGTTCGCAGGGGCTCTCGGGCGCCTACTCTTGGGTCACGACCTCGAAATCCGTCGGCTCGGTTTCCGAATCGTTTCAAGTCCCGGACCGAGTTCTCGCGAATCCTGAATTTTCAATGCTCGCGCAAACGAACTACGGCGCGAAGTACCTTCAACTCCTCTTGCCGAGGCTCACGGGCCAAATGTTCGGCGTTGTCGGGAGCACGCGCCCATGAGTGCTTTCAAAGAGGACAAAATCGACACTCGACTACTCGACGGCCTCGTGAAAGCTCTTCGCGAATCGAAGGCGCGCGGAAGAATCGGAATACTTGGTGAGAAATCACTGCGCGCGGGCCAAGGCGCGGAGATGAAAGGCCAAGGCACGCGGTCGGTTGCGGCCAACTCGAAAGCAAAAATTTCATCGAAAGACTTCGAGAACATCACGAACGCGGCCATTGGAGCCGCGCACGAATTTGGAACGTCGAAGCTTCCGCAGCGTTCATTCCTTCGCGTTCCGCTCGGCGACAATTTACCGAAAAGAGTTGTTGAAGTTGGGCTCCTCGACAAAGCCGTCGTTACCGAAGTCATCAAGACTAAGTCGGTCGTTCCGTGGCTCAAAAAAGTCATGATTCTTTGCGAAGACATCGTCCTTGGCGCGTTCGATTCGGGCGGCTACGGTAAATGGAAGCCGTCGAACATGGCGAACAAAAAGAACAAGCAAACGCTCGTTGAAACTCAACAATTGCGCAACTCGATCACGAGCGAGGTCAAAGAATGATTAAGAACGGTAAAGACACGCCTATTAATCAAAACGTCGGCAGCGTCCCGAATGTCGGCGGCGCGCTTTTGGACTGGTTCCAACCGATGATTTTCGGCGTGGTCGTGAAAAACGTCGTCAACGCGCAGGTCGTCGAAGAAATGACCGACGTCGTTTTTCGCGGAGTTTGGCAACCGCTCGCGGAGCGAAAGCTCATGCTCAAGCCCGAAGGGCAACGAGCATGGTCTTGGTATTGGGTCCATGCCGACCCATCGCTCAACCTCGAAGTCGACAACGTCGTCAACTACCTCGACGCTCAATACCGCGTCATGGCAAAGAAGAACTACAGTCTTTACGGATACGTCGAGTATGAGCTTGTGCAGGACTTTACGGGCGCGGGACCGACGCCGGTCGAGGAGTCTGAACCGTGACCCTATCTATCAGCGTAACGGCCATGGCGCCTCTCACTTCGACGATTGTGGCCGGTAAAGGCGGAACCCCGCCCTATACCTATTCGGTCGTCAGCGGCGGCGCAGGCGGCTCCATTGTGACCGTCGGTAGCGAAGCTCGCTACACGGCCCCCGCAGCTCTCAACCCGGACCCGCGCTTTCAAGTCGACACTTTGAAAGTCGTTGACTCGCTCGGAGCGGAAGCAACGGCGCAAGTCAAAATCGCCGACGCTCTCTTGCTCTTTTGCGAAGTTTTGCAGCGCGAACTCGGTCTCGCCAACGGCCGCGTGTACCTTTACAACCAAAAGATCATGCAACCGACGGACAAGGGTCTTTACATTGCCGTCGGAGTTTTGAACTGCAAACCGTTCGGCAATACGAACAAACCCGATTCGAGCGGCGAGGGTCTGAAATCCGGCCAGTCGGTCAATATGGTCGCGACCCTTTCGGTCGACATCATTAGTCGGGACACGTCGGCTCTTCTGCGTAAAGAAGAGGTCATCATGGCGCTGAGTAGTACCTATGCGCAGCTCCAACAAGAACGCAACTCGTTCTTGATTGGTCAACTGCCGCCGGGCACGCAGTTCGTGAATTTGAGCGAGATTGACGGAGCGGCGATTCCCTACCGCTTCAACATCTCGGTCAATATTCAATACTTCGTGCGAAAAGTCCAAGCAATCGACTATTTCGACGAGTTCAGCGAAGTGCAGGTATCGACAGAATCTTAAACGAAACGAAAAGGAGAAACTCACCATGCAATTGGAACTTTCAAACGTCGTCAACGTGTCGGTCTCGCAGAATCCTTCGGGAATCAGCGCTTTCAACACGAGCAACCTCGCGATTTTCAGCGACGAAGCCTTTGACCCCGTAACCTTCGGCAACGACGGTTACAAAATCTATTTGGAGCCGGGCGAAGTCGGCATCGACTTCGGGACCGAGTCGCGGACCTACAAAATGGCGCTCGCGATTTTCTCACAACAACCGAACATTCTCGCGGGCGACGGCTACCTCGTAGTCATTCCGCTAGTTGTCGAAAAACAATTGGTGGACTTCGATGCCACCCCGGCAGCGGGCTCGTTCGAAATCGACTACGACGGCACGAACTCGGCTTCGATTGCTTGGGACGATACCGCTTCAGAAGTTCAAGCAAAGCTGCGCGCGATTCCGGGCCTTGAAGACATCGTCGTTACCGGCGCTATCGACACGGGCGGCTTGACCCTCACTTTCAACGGCGTCATCGGCGACTTGTCGCTCGTGACTATCGAGAACAACACGCTCGTCGACGGCGGAAGCACGTCAGTCGGCGCAACCGTGTCGCAGACAACCGCAGGCGAAACCGTCGCGGCAGCTATCACGCGCACGAAAGACGTCGTTCAATACTTCGGTCTTTTGGTTTCGAACATCTTGGCGGAATCGCCGATGCTCGCAGCGGCGGCCGTCGTGCAGACGCTCAACAAGATTGCCGGTTGGGGCTCCTACGACCCGACGTCGGTTGAGGTTGGCGGGCTGCTCGACAAGCTCCGCTCGGGCAACTCAAAGAAAAACCGTGGTCTTTACTACGGCGGTTCCGAGAGCGGCTTGACCGATGCGGAAAAGCTCGTCGAACTCATGATCGAAAACGCGAGCTACTTTGGCCGCGCGCTCTCGACAAACTTCGAGGGTTCGAACACGACGCAGACCATGAACTTGAAAGACCTGACGGGCGTTCAACCCGACGCAACCATGACCCAAACGCTCTATAACAAGTGCGAAGCGGCGGGCGTGGACATTTACGTCAGCTACCAAGGCGTGGCAAAAGTCGCGAGCTTCGGTTCAAACGGATTCTTTGACCAAGTCTACAACCTCGGTTGGTTTGTTGGAGCTTTGCAAGTCGCAGGCTTCAACTATCTCGCGCAGTCGTCGACAAAAATTCCGCAAACTGAAAACGGCATGGACGGCCTCAAAGGCGCCTACCGGAATGTCTGCGAACAGGCCCGCACGAATCTTTACTGCGCGCCCGGCCGTTGGAATAGCGCCACGATGTTCGGCAACCAAGCCGATTTCTTGGAGAACATCTCGCAGCGCGGTTACTACATCTACTCCGTGCCGGTTTCGCAACAATCGCAAGCCGCTCGCGAGGACCGACAGGCGCCAATCGTGCAAATCGCTTTGAAAGAGGCGGGCGCGATTCACTCGTCGACGGTCATCGTCAACGTCAACGCTTAAAACTGAAAGAAGAGGTAAAGACACATGAGCACTACTGCACTTTCCGGCAACGATACAATCGTCATCAACAACCGGATTTTTTCAGATTTCGCCGACGGCAACGTCGCCGAACTCACGTTCCCGAACGACATCGCGAACGTGAAAACCGGCAAAGACGGCAACTCAATTTACGGTCTGAACGAGAGCGGAAAGCAAGCGGAGTTCAAGCTCCGCTTGATTCGCGGCTCGGCCGACGACAAGTTCTTGAACGGGTTGCTTGCGCAACAACAACTCAACTTTGCGGGGTTCCCTTTGATGACGGGCCAATTCATCAAGAAAATTGGTGACGGCCGAGGCAACATTCAAAGCGATACCTACATCACTTCGGGCGGCGTCTTTACAAAACAAGTAGAGGCAAAGTCGAACGTAGAGGGCGAAAGCGAACAATCGGTCGCCATTTACACCATGAAGTTTAGCAATGCTCCGCGAGTCATCACATGATGGCAGAAAAGAAACTTCCAAGCGGCGCGGTCTTAAAGATCACGCCCGCGCCGTTTGCCGAAGCAAAAGCACTCTACCAAGCGTGTCTCGAAGAGTTGCGCGGGCTCCATGTGGACCCGCACGAAGAACTCGACGTCAACTTGTTCAAGAACTTGTTTTGCGTCGGTCTCGCGTCGAAGAAAATCGAAGCGGCGCTCGTGCCCTGCATGAAACGAGCGCTCTACAACGATTTGAAAATCGACGAGCAAACCTTCGAACCAATTGAAGCGCGCCAAGACTACGTCGTTACGTGCTTCGAGATTGCAAAGGAGAACATTGCCCCTTTCGCGAAAAGCCTCTATGCCGAGTTCTCGCCCCTCTTGGCGAAGATTCAGGAAAAAGGCCCAGCGTAGAGGCAGTCGACGACCCGCTTTTGGTCTACTTTCGGTTGTCCAAGGCGGGCTACGGCCATGTCGACGACATCGAAAAATGGTCGGCTCGCAAGGTTCTCCAAGCCCTTCATTTTGAAGGTTTTTGGCATAGCTACGAGACGACCTACTTGGAGTTGAACAAATGACTATAGCGGAATTTTTCGTCGAAATTGGAGTCAAAGGGTCGGACAAGACCGTCGGCGCATTTAAGTCGATCAAGAACGGCCTCGGCGACATGAAGTCAATGTCGCTCGAAGCGAAAGCGGCCATCGTTGGCGCGCTTTATGGTCTTGAGCGAATGATGAATCAGTCGGCGAAGACGGGGTCGGACCTCACCAACTTCGCCGAGCTGACGGGCCTTTCCGTCAAGTCTCTGCAACAATGGCAATATGCCGCTCGCCAAGCGGGCGTGTCTAGCGAAGAGTTCACGGGCAACTTGAAGGGCGTCCAACAAGCCATGAGCAACATGCTCATGGGCAAAGGTGCCCCCGAGGGCATGGGGCTCCTCGCGAACAAAGTCGGCTTCGACCCGGCTCGCGCGCGCGACACGTTTTACGTCATGGAGCAATTGCAAAAGTTCGCGCAATCGGACGTTCCGAAAGACTTGCAAAACAACGTCTTGAAGTCGTTCGGTCTTGGCGAAGGGACAATCGCGGCCATGCGCCGAAACGTGTTCCGTCCTGACGTCTTCAAGCAAGCGCCGGTCTACAACGACGGGCAGCTCAAGCAACTCGACAAGGTCAACGTCGCGTGGTCGAACCTCGGCCAAAAAATCCAAATGGCGTTTGGCGGGTTCACTGCAAAACACGGAACGGAGTTGGTGAGTCAAATCACCAAAATCACGACGGAGTTTTTCAAGCTCGCCGACGCGCTCATGAAGGTCGCGGACCGTCTTAAGATTTTCGACGGCATCCGAAAAGTCTTCGAAGGTTGGGGCCTGATTCTAAATGGGCTCACGGACCAAATCGACAAGATCGGCTCGAACAAGGGCGGCGTTCTCGAAGGCATGAAAGAGTTCGGCAAAGGTTTTTGGGAAGGGACGAAAGACACTGTCCGGGGCGCCTACATGATGGCGACCGAAGACGCGGTCTCGCCCCCGGCGCCCGCAGGAGCCCGAGGCGGCGTTAGCAACAACCAAATGACCGTCAACCAAACGCTGAACTTTCAACACGACGGTAAAGACCACAAGAAAACGGGCTCTTCGGTCAAAGAGGCCGTCCAAAAAGCATATCGTCAAAATAGCGCAGTGAAAGGGGGCTACTAATGGCAATCAACCTGTCAGCACTCGCCCCGGCGACCACGGCGGCAACTTCGCTTTCAAATCTTATTCTCGTGACTCCGCAAGAGAATCTCGGCTATCAACCGCAAAACCCGCCGACGAAAGACGGGGTCGTTGCGCAAAACCCGCCGACGCTTTTGTTTCACTACGAAGGGGAGCAAACGGTCACGCTTGAGAGCGACATCACGGACCACTACATCGAAGACAACACGGCCATTCAAGATCAAGTCGCCTTGCGGCCGGAACTGATTTCGACCCACGGGTTCATTGGCGAATTGAACGACGTCGTGCCGAAGGCTCTTCGCCCGTTAAAAATCGCAGCGGACAAGCTCACGACCCTCGTCGCCTATACGCCGCAACTCACAGAGACGGCTCTCATTGCGTACTCGCAGGCCTTTTTCGCCTATCAAGTCGCAAGCCAAGCTATCAACGCGGGCGTCTCGGCGTGGTCCTCTATCGTCGGCGGCTCTTCGGGCGTGCAGACAAAACAAGGGGCCATGTTCCAACAATTCTACGGCTATTGGCAAAAGCGGACGCTTTTCACGGTTCAAACGCCTTGGGGATTGTTCCAAGACTGCGCTATTTTGTCTTTACGTGCGATTCAAGATTCGGAGACCCGAGTCATCACGGATTTCGAAGTCCGGTTCAAAAAACTCCGCTTTGCGAAGACGACTTCGTTCGCCGCGCAAACGACATCGCTCCAAGGTCGGGCATCTCCGCAAGCAAGCGGACTCGTCGACTGCGGCGCTTCGACGCCCACGTCTAGCATCACGCTCAATCAAGGGCTTGCGCAGAATTTCGCGGGAGTCGCATAATGCTCAAGATCACGTCGCTCACCAACGACCCCTATCAAAAGCATACGATTTTCTTGCCCAACGGCGAGCCTCTCGTTTTCTTTCTTTACTTCCGTCCGATGCAATACGGTTGGTTCATTGAACGGCTCGAATACAAAGATTTCGTCGTCAACGGTCTGCGCGTCTCGAACAGTCCCAACATGCTTTTTCAGTTCATGAACAAGTTGCCGTTCGGGCTTGGATGTTTCTCAAAAGACAATCGCGAGCCGACGCAACAAAACGATTTCACGTCCGGCGCTTCGTCGCTTTACGTTCTGACGGAAGCGGAAGCGCAAGCCTATTTGGAGTTCGTGCGTGGACAAGTTTAACCGGCGCTATCAGCTCGCAGTGCAAACGCAAGACGGCTCGACCCTCGTGGTCGCGCCGCCTTTCACGCTTGAACTCGACATCACTCGAAACGTGCTCACGTCGGCGAACGTCTGCCAAATTCGCATTTACAACCTAAGCAAGCGCAACCGAAACCAACTGCGGTTCGACATTTCGAACTATGGTGAGCTTCGCGGCGTTGTGCTCAAGGCGGGCTACGGCGAAAACCTGCCGATTGTTTTTGCGGGCAACATTTCGCAAGCGTGGTCGGTTCGCGAAGGGACCAACTTCATTTCGCAAATCGAATGCTTTGACGGCGGCTACGCTCTTGCCAACGGAACCTACAACCAACAATTCATTGCGGGCACGCCTCAATTGAGCATTATCAACTCAATGGTCGCGGCTTTGCCGGGCGTAACTCCCGGCGTGATTTCAAACGTCGAAGGCGAGATTGCGCGCGGCAACGCCTACAGCGGCAACACGGCCGACCTTCTGAATCAGCTCGTGCCGAATCAATTTTTCATCGACAACACGAAAGCCAACATTCTCGGCGATAGCGAGTGCCTGCAAGGCGATATTCAACTCATCGACAGCGATGCCGGGCTTTTGGGCACGCCAATTCGTGAACAAACGATCGTTCACTTTGACATGCTCTTCGAACCGCGCCTCAAGATCGGGCAACTTCTGAATCTTGTCAGCGTGACCGACGATAGCTTCAACGGTTCCTACAAAATCGTTGCCTTGAAACATCGTGGAATCATTTCGGAAGCGGTTGCGGGCGATGCGGTCACGTCCGTCAGTCTCTTCAAAGGCGCCTCGGCGCTAACGGTCGTGGGCAATGGCTAGTCCAGAAATCAAACAAAACCTCGTTCCGAGCGACCCCGAACTTGCCGATTTGATCGACTTAATAAAGCGCGACGTGATGATGTCGCTCTCTTGTCACCACGTCGGTACGATTCAAAGTTTTGACGAGGCAAAGCAAACGGCGCAAGTCACGCTCAACTACAAGAAAACCTATTTCGAAAGAAACGCAACAACGGGTCTTTACGACCCGGTCTTGGTCGACTATCCGATTCTCATGGACTGCCCTTGCGTTGTGCTCGGGGGCGGCTCCGCTTCGCTGACGTTTCCGATCACCAAAGGAGACGAGTGTCTTGTCTTGTTCAACGACCGCGACATCGACAATTGGTTCCAAAGCGGCCAAGTCGGACCCGTGGCGACTCCTCGGCTCCATTCCTTGTCCGACGGATTTGCTCTTGTTGGTGTCCGTTCGTCGGGTAAAGTTTTGAGCGGCTACGATTTGACCCGTGCAGTGCTGCAACACGGCACGACCGTCGTCGCGGTCGGCGAGTCGTTGGTAAAGATTGCCAACAACCAACATACGTTGAACACTTTACTCCAAGACCTCATCACGGCGATTCAATCAATAACAGTTACCGGCGTGACGGCGGGGCCGGGCACGAGCGGGCCGCCTGCAAACGCGGCGACGTTCGCTACGCTCGCCACACAATTTGGGGAGTTACTAGAATGATAGTTAGATCACTTGACGACCTGGGCGATTGGGAACTCGGAAAAGGCAAGAACGACTACAAGCGCAATCTTGATGCAGTCACGCAAAACATCAAGACGCGCCTCATGTCTTTTCTAGGCGATTGCTTTTTCGACACAACGGCCGGAATTGATTGGTTCAACTTGTTGGGCGGTAAAGACCGTCTCGCACTTGAGCTTGCGATTTCGTCGACGATTTTGAACACTCGAAACGTCACGGGTCTGCGGCAGCTCTCGGTTGCCGAAACCCCGAGCCGTCGCATCACGATTCGTTACCGCGTGCAGACTACGTTCGGCGAAACGGGCGAGGTCTTTCAATACGACGCAAACGGAATAGCTTAAGGGAGCGCAACCATGCCGAATTCGATTGGCCCGACAGGCCTACAGGTAGCAACAAGAGATGAACTCAAAGCCCAATACGATGCGGACTTCCAAGCCATCTATGGGGTCGACATCAATTTGGACCAAGACTCGCCCGACGGGCAAATGATCGGCATTTTTATTCAAGCCGTTCTCGACCTCGAAGACTTGCTCGTTCAAGTCTACAACATGTTCGACCCGGACAACGCCGTCGGCGTCGTTCTCGATCAACGTGTTGCCATCAACGGAATCCAACGACAGGCGGGAACTTTCACGCTGACGCCAATTTCAATTGTAACGTCGCAAGCGTGTAACCTCTACGGTCTCGACCAAACCACGCAACCCGTTTACACGGTCCAAGACAACGCGGGCAACAAATGGCTCCTGCAAACGACGCAAACTATCAGCGGCGCGGGCACGACCGTCGCTACGTTCCGCGCGGAACTGCCGGGTGCGAACCTCACCATTCCGAACACAATCACGATTCCGGTCACGATTGTTTTGGGCGTGGTCTCCGTCAACAACCCAACGCTCTACACGACGCTCGGACAGAACGAAGAGTCGGACGCAGCTCTCAAAGTGCGCCGTCAAAAGTCGGTCTCGCTCGCTTCGCAAGGCTACCTTGCGGGGCTCTTGGCCGCTTTGGAGAACATCAACGGCGTGACGAGCGCCTTCGTCTACGAGAACAACACGTCGTCAACTGACGGCGACGGCGTTCCGGGTCATTCGATTTGGGTCATCGTCTCGGGCACTGCGACCGACGAAGAAATCGCCAACGCCATTTACACGAAACGAAACGCCGGTTGTGGCATGAAGGGCTCGACGACCTACACGGTCACGCAAGTCGATGGCTCCCCTTTCGTCGTTCGTTGGGACACGGTATTGCCTGAAACTCTTTTCATCGTCTTTACTGCGACCTCAATCGACGGCGTCGACATTCCGAACCTTGCGGCCATTCGTCCGGGGCTCGTTTCGTCGTTCGCTCCCGGCGTGAACCAAGAGGTCAACGTCAACAAACTCGCGACCGATGTTCAAGACACCGACCCCAACACTTTGGTGACAAACGCCGGTTTCAGCGACGCACGGGAACAAACCTTCAACCTCTCGGGCGTTCCCGCGAGCGGAACTTTCAAGTTCAGCTACAACGGCAACGACTCGGCCGCAATCAATTGGAACGACAACCTTGCAACTATCGAGGGCAAGGTCCAAGCTATTCCGGGCCTCGGAAGTGCAGTCGTGACCGGAAGTTTGGCGAGCCAACAACTCGTCATCGACCTTTCGGCAATCGGAACCGTCCAAACGCTCATCACGGTCGTCGACAACTCGCTCGAAACGTCGGCCCCTGCCGACATCACGTTCTCGCTTGATCTTGACCCGCAGCTCACGCTCGAACCGCAAACGAAGCAATACCAATTCACGGTCGCCGAAGAAAACATCATCATCACGGCGATGCAGTTACTTCCGGCGACGTCTTCGGTCTTGACCGGCGGCGCGAAACAATTTGCGGCCTACGGCGGCTACGGCGACTACACCTACAGCATCGACACGGATGGCTCGGGCGGCGCTGCGATTGACTCCAACGGTCTTTACACTGCCGGACCAAACCCCGGAACGGACGTCATCGAGGTCATGGACACGCTCGGCAACTCCGCAACTGCGACGGTTACGGTGCTTTGATGAAAGGAATTGCGGTTCGAGAAAACATCGGAATTGGAGACAAGATTCAATTCAGCTCGTTGCCTGAAAACTATTTTCGGGCAACGGGCGAAAAACTTGTCGACGTGTCGAAATGTTGGATTTTCGACCACAACCCTTTTGTCGTTCGAGACGTCGAGCCGAAAGAAACTGTCGAGCTTTGGAACTTTCCGCAAGTGCGGCCGTGGCCGAACCCGCGCGCGTTCACGCAAGACCCGGCCGTCTACCTCTCGAACGCCGAAGTCATCGCAAGCGCCTTCAACGTGCCGGTCGTTTTGAACCGGCCCCGTCTTTACCGCTTTGAAGACTTTCCGTTCGAGAAACGCGAAAAGATTCTTTTTCATCCGGTCGGCAAAAGCCACGGGCAGCTACCGAACCACGTCATCGACCACGTTTTGAAAAAGTACGGCCCAACCGGGCAGCTTTGCCAACTCGGCCTACCGGGCGACCTCGATTTGGGCTTGCCAAAAATTGAGACCAAGTCGCTTTGGGACTTGGCCGAAGTGATTTCATCGGCGCGAATGTTCATTGGCGCCGATTCCGGCCCGTCGTGGGTCGCGGCTTGTTTTCCGGACATCGTGGTGAAGAAGGTCCGAACAAGGAAAGTTCATGGACAAAAAGAATTCAAAGATTGGATTCCGCTCGAAATCGCCAACATTCATTCACATTGGGACGACCGCTTGTTCCAAATCTGCAATCCAACCGAGGACGACTTGGGAGCATTCCCGTCGTATAGAAGACTATGACGACACAAGAAATTATCGACTACTACGCGAATTTGTTGATTCTCCAATACCACGAAAAGCCAAAGGCCTACGCCACGATTCAGGCTCTCGTCAAAAGCGTCATCATGGACCAACTGCCAACGGCGGTTCAAAATGCGTTCGACATCAATACCGCCGAGGGAGTACAGCTCGACGTGCTCGGTAAATACGTCGGCGTGTCTAGAACGGCTTATGACTTTACCGGCCCGATCACGCTCGACGACGATGACTTCCGCACGATGATTAAAATTGGAATCATCAAAAACGGATTCGGCAGCTCCCTTGCCGAGATTCAAGAACTCATTTGGCAGTTTTTCGAGGGGGCTTTGCTCGTTTTCGACTTTCAAAACATGCGCATGGGCTACTTTTTCGATTCGTCAATCGGAAGCCGCCCTCTCGCGGAAGTGTTCGTTCGGAGCAACTTTTTGCCGAAACCTATGGGCGTGCAGCTTTCGGCGCTAATTTACTCGAACAACATCACCAATTTCTTTGGGTTTCGGTCCTACGAGCTGCCGCCGTTCAACGTAACGGGCTTCAACAACTACGACGACTACCACATGGATTCGCCGTGGCTCTCATATACGAACGCAATCATTCCTTGAGGAGAAAGACAACATGGCAAAGATAGCGCGCAAAAACATGAAAATTTTCGGCGTCAATGCAGGCGCCCAACAACGCGGAGTCTTCGGGTCTCTCGCTGCGGGCCTTCCGGCATACTCGACAGACCCCGAAACGATTCAATCGCTCTCGAACTACGAAGACGGTTGGTTCGGAGCGGTTCTCGGCAACAACTCGCCCGCGATTCAGGACATGAACGCGCTACAGTTCTTGTTCGCGTATCAGCTCGCCTACGGCTTTCAAGCGGGCATTCCGGAATGGGACGACGCCACGACCTACTACGCGGGCTCCCTCGTCAACGCGGCAGGCGTCGTTTACGTCTCTATCGCCGACGACAACTTGAACAACGCAGTTTCGGACGAGTCGAAATGGTCGCCGTATAGCACGAGCCCTGCGGGGTCGATGCAAGATTTTCTCGGGGCCACGGCGCCGCGCGGTTGGGTTCTTGCTTCCGGCCGCACAATCGGGAGCGCCGCCTCGGGCGCAACCGAGCGCGCAAACGCCGATACGCTTGCGCTCTACACGCTCCTTTGGGACGACTACGCGAACACCATTTTGGTGATTCAGGACAGTTCAGGCACGCCAACGACTCGCGGGGCCTCGGCCGCTGCGGATTTTGCGGCCAACAAGCGAATGCCGCTTCCGGACCTTCGCGGTCGTGTCCGCGCCGGTAAAGACGACATGGGCGGCTTGGCCGCTTCGCGTTTGACGTCGACAACGGTCACGCCTAACGGCACGACACTCGGCGCATCCGGCGGCGCGCAGACGCACACTTTGAGCACTGCCGAACTCGCAAGCCACACTCACACTCAAAACGCGCACACGCATACTCAGAACGCTCACTTTCACAACGTCCAATATGGTGGGAGCGGAAGCGCGGCTCGATTTGTCGCTGCGGCTCTCGACGGCCTCTACGGTGGAACGGGCAATAATAGTTACTTCACTGCAATCAGCACGACTGCAACGAATCAAAACGCGACTGCGACGAACCAAGACGCAGGCTCGGGCAGCGCGCACAACAACGTGCAACCGACTTGGGTTACTAACGTCATCATCAAGCTTTAAGGGGTCGACCAATGAGACAATTGCATATTCATCCTGACAAAAAAGTTTTCCTTCGCGACGAAAACGAGGTTCTATTCGAGGGCTCCATTGAAGAGGCCGAAGCATTTCTCGGAGAGCTTCCGCCAATGCCCGAAGGCGTAAACGAAATTCAACTCAACCTCGAAGACGGCGAAGTCGCGGCCTTCGGCAAATGCGGAAAAGTTGACGGCGTTTGTTGGAGCCCGAAAAGTCTGAAAGGACTGGGTGAGATGAAAAAAGCGGGAGCACTTCGCAAACAAGCTCTCGTTGACGCCGCCTACTCGGAGCCCGGCGAAGAGCCGATTCCGAAAAGCCCCGAAGACGAAGAGCACGAGAAAAAAGAAAGAAACGCCTTTGTCGATCTTTTCAACGAAGTCGCGGCCATTGCCGACAGCGAACCGGACAAAGACTCGCTCAATCAACTCCGCCAAGACTTAAGAAAAGTTGCAGCTTTGCTTCGGAAAGTCGCGGTCTGACATGAACGCTCTTTTCGCTATCGACAAAGAAAACGGCATGGCGGGGCTCCTCGCCTCGATTGCCGTCATCTTGGCGCTGCATCTCGTTGTTCGCGTCGGTAAACTCCTTTGGGACATGAAAACCGAAAAGGAAAAGCTGTCCGAAAAGACAGTCAAGGACTTGGTCGATTCGGTCGAACACAACACGAAAACCGTCGAGCAACTAAGCCATGAGCTTCGTAAAGTCGAAGCGGCACTTGCCGACATTCCGAAATTGAAACTCGATTTGCGCCGTCTTTACGCTGCAATCAAAATCATTGCGGGCGAAGACTGGCCCGCAATCCGAACTGAAATCACGCAGGACTTGGGAGAATTTTAAAAATGAAAGACGTTCTTTACACGCTTCGTTGGTATTCAAAAGCGATTCAAGAGGCAACTTCGTTTGAGCGTGCGAAGTTTCTCGCCGCAGAAATGGAAGCGATTCTCACCAAGGCTTTGGGCGTCGGAGTCGCCGGGCCCGCGCCGGGCCGCGAAACGCCCGCGCCGGATGAGTCTATCAAAGCAACCCTCGTTCTTGTCGTCGGGCACGAAAAGCGGGCGCCCGGCGCTTCGTTCGCGCTTGGCGGGAGCGAATACGACTACAACACGAAGGTTGCGGCACTCTGCGAAGACTACGCCAAGAAAAGCTACCCCGGCATGGTCGTCAAGACCGTGTTTCGCGACGGCGTCGGCATCTCGGGCGCATACGCCACGGCGAAAGGACTCAACCCCGACGCCTGCATTGAGCTGCACTTCAACGCCTTCAACGGTAAAGTCGCGGGCACCGAAACGCTCTCGACCGTCGAAGACAAGGACAAAGCGTTTGCCAAAGTCATTCAAAAAGCCATGTGCAAAGTCTTCGGCCGCGAAGGCGACTCGCGCGGCGTGAAAGTGATTCCGAAAAGCGCACGCGGGGGCGGCAACATCTATTCGCTGCCGGGCTTTGCAAACTGCCTCGTTGAGCCCTTTTTCGGAGACAACCGCGAAGAGGCCGAGGCCGCCTTGAGCAAACAACAAGACTACGCCCGCGCGCTCATCGACGCGTCGGCCGAGCACTTCAAGGCCCTCGGCCTTGTCTAAAACCGACCAAACCAATGGTGAAAACAACCGGCCTTTTGGCCTAAAGAAAAAGGAGATAAGTCAATGAAAAATCGTCTTTCGCGCATTGCAATGAGTGCGTTTTTGATTCTCGGTCTAAACGCGCCTCTCGTGGCCGCCGTGGCCGCCGAAAGCCAACCCCTGCCAACGGTAGCCCCCTCGCCCGTAGCGGTCGATGCCGGGGCGCCTGCGGCGTCTCCCGCGCCCCCGCAACCGGCCCCTACCGTCGAAGAGTCCGCGCCCCCGCAAGAAATGCCGGTTTCGGACTTTTTGTCGCAAGTGCTCCAAGTCATCAAAGAGTTCGGGGGTCTGCCGACCGTTCTCAAAATCGCGGCCATCATCACGCTCCTGATTTCGAGCATGAAAGTTTCGGTCTTGAACGAACTCGTGTGGTCGAAGCTCGGCGACTTCAAGCCGTGGGCCGCTCCGATCTTGGGACTCATCGCGGGCATTCTCGACTTGGCAAAAGCCGGAACCGTTTCTTGGGCGAGTGTCTTTGCCTATGTCAGCGCGGGCGCGGGAGCCTTGATTCTCCACGACCTACTCGATAGCGTAAAAGCGATTCCGAAACTCGGAGCCGTTTACGTCAAGCTCATTGAGTTGGTTCAAAAAGCGCTCGGCCCCGCTGCGACCAAAAAGAGCGCGAAAGTTTGAACCATGGGGCGGGCCTCGTTTGGTAGTCCTCGAAGCGGTTTGCGCACGTTTCGGGTAGAGAGCCGACGAGCCCGCCCCGCCACTAGGGGGCGCCAATGAGCAACGGCACTATCGACCTAACCAACCTCGTCGACAAAATGAAAGCGACCTTCGTTCTCGCGGGTCGCGAATACCTCATCGCTCAAGCGCTTTCGATTCCGGGCCTCGGCCCTTTCGCTGCATGGGTCATCAAAAACATTCTTTCGGCCGTTGTTGATTGGGGCCTCGCGAAGTTGACCGATTGGCCCTACATGCAAGCGTTCTTTTGGAACACGGCCTTGCGCAAAGGCGCGCAAGCGCAAGACTACGTCAACGCGGTTAGCGCAAAAGAATCGCTCCCGCCGACGGCAACCGACGAGGAGTTTGAAAATGCGGAACGCTTGGAGCTTGAGCTTTTCGACCGTTTTGTTCGCGTTACTAACTAGCTGCACGCCGAAGCCGCCGGATGTTCCGGTTTGCAAGCATCTCGCGCAACGCCTTGTCGCGGACCCCGTGTCCGGGCATTTACTTTTGCGCCCGTCTCCAACGTGCAAACGCGAAATTGGTGAGGTTGAGTGCGGACGCTGCACGTACATCGTGAGCGGCAAAACCTTCTTTGTCGGCGAAGCCGTCAAGACCCATTTCAACGGCAAGCCTTGGAGCCAACTGCGCCGAGAGTCCATTCTCGTTCCGGCCGTCGAGAGCTACGCGCCCATTGCGGCCTACATGATTAACTCGTGCAAAAGTCTCAATTGTTCGGATGACGTGACCAAATTCAAAGTAAAGATCGACGAAGTCAAAGACGTCGAAGAGTAGGAGCCCGCACATGCTTTTCATGCAATGGTTTTCGAGTCTCAATCCGGTAACGCAAATCGTGTCCGTCTTGGCCTTCGCGTGGGTCTTGGTCACGCTCGTCAAAAAGATTCCGAGCCCGTGACCCTCACCATAGTCTAGGTCGTTCTACCTACGAAGGGCCGCGACGGTTCCGTCTTTCAGGCCCGCTTTGACGGCCAAGAACTCCTCGAACTTTTGAGGCGTCAAAACCCTCGGCCAGAAAATCGTCACATGCACGACGCAACCGCAGCGTGCGCAACGCTCAAGAGGCAAGCAAATCGGGAGACCGGGCGCGATGGCGACAAAGTGCTCGGTCTCTTTGAAGTTGCATCCGAACCAACGGCAGAAAAGTTTTGGCTTCCAATTCGATTTCATCATTTTCGGTAACGAGGTCCTTTCCAACCTTTGGCGTCAAGGGGGAGCCCGTCGGCCCATTTCGGCGGCTCGCAAAGAATCGCGACGAATTCGTCAATCGAACCTTGCCCGATTTCTTTTTCGCAAATGCCCTCATCATGAACCATTAGAAGCGCGTGGTAGCCCTTCTTTTCAAGGCGGACCATAGCGGGCATCATCAAATCGCGCGCGGTCGCTTGGACGATGTTCTCGGTTAACGTCCCGCCCCAAGTGCGTTCTTGATTCCATTTTTTCGTTTTCGAGTTCACGGCCCAAAACTCGACGGTCTTTTGCGGGCGCCCTTTGCGGGTCTCGATTCGCTCTTCAAGTGTTGCGAGGTCGACGCCTTTTTCTTCGCAGTAGTCCTCGGCGTCCTCTTGAGCGGCCCAAATGCCGTTGATCTTGTATTCGAACACTTCGTATTCGCGCACGCGCCAACCAATGGAAGGGCTTCGGTAGGCGAGGCGCCGCCCGCTCGGCAGCTCAACCCAAAGAAACGCATCGCGGACAAAGAACGTGCAGCGCCCGGTCTTGAAGGCCGCTCCCGGCTCTTCGATCGCCGCGATAGCCGCGAGTTCATAGTTTTGCCAAAGCTCGGGCACGGCCGCATTTGCTTCGCGGTAGTTCTTTACCGCAGCTCGCGATTGCTTGTTGGTGAGCTTCAAGCGGTATTGATCGAACGCGGTCGCTTTGAATTTCATCCAACCCATGCCGAAACCGCATCCGAGAATTTGGGCCTTGCCGAGTTGGCGAGCGTCCATGGCCCAAGCCTCTTCGGCGTTCACGGCCTTTTCGATTTCTTCGTAGGACTTTCCGAGGTTCGCAGCGGCTTGGTAAATATAAGGGTCTTTACCGGCGCGCAAGATGTCGAGCCCCGCTTCGTTGCCGGACAACCACCAAACGACGGCGACTTCAATTTTTGAAAAGTCGGCGACGAAGAGTTCTTTACCGTCGCTCGGAATAATCATGTTGCGCAAGATCGACGAGAAAAGCATCGCGAGACTCTCACCATAAAGAAGTTGCAACATCTCGTGGTCGCAACCGACAACGTCTTCGACGGCCGCGTAGGGGCGGTCTTTTTCGATCTTGATGACCCCGCGCGGAAAGTTGTGCGGTTGAATGCCGGTTCCCGTGTCCCGGCCGGTCGAGGCTCCGTGATACATGAGAATGTCGCGGACGCGCCAATCGTCGTTGGCTCTCGCGAGCATGCCTTCGTATTTCTTCGTTGAAGTCTTCGAAAGCGCTTTTCGGATTTCGAGGAGTTGTTTCATGTCGTCCGAGATGTTCTCGGCTTTGAGCGCGTCGTCGACGGTCTTGGCCCGCAGGTCGGCAAGCTCGATTCCTTCGAGCGCCAAGAATTCGAGGATTGATTTGCGAGCGCCGGGCTTCGTCACGAGCCCCATTGTGAGCGAGTCGAGTTCTTTGAGTTTCTTTTTTGACTCGACTCTCATGATGTCGACAATTTTTGAAACCGTCGGAATGTCGATTCTCAAGCCCCGCCAATTAAGTCTTTGGTTCAAGAACCAAATCTCTTGCTCTTCGGAGTTCAAGTCCGGGAGCGCGTGGTCAAGTTGCTCTTCGGCTAAGACGTCGATTTTGCAGTAGCGGTAAAGAACGTCGAAAACTTCCGGGTCCGTGTCGGGCTCTCGAAACATCGGCGGCTCTTCCCATGTTTCGGCTTTGCCTTTGTCGAATCGTTTCTTCCAATTGTTCCATTGCGCCGTCGGCTTGCAAGTCGCCATAACCGCCGCGTGCCCTCGCTTGTCCTTCTGAACGCGCAAGCTCATTGCTTCGCCCGCGCCCTCAAGGTTTCGTGGAAGCGCGCACGCGGCGGCCTTGGCCGCCGTGCAACGAAAACTTCGAAAAGAAATGTCGGGCCAACCGTAGCGCGCAACCAATACGTTTTTGTAAATGCACGTTTCGAAAAACGCATTGTGTGCGGAGAACTCTGCGCCGTCTTCAATCAAGCCGGTCCAGACATCGCGCAGCTTTTGAGGGAGCTGCGCCCACGGGCGGCCGACAACTTGAAAGGGCAGAAAATAAAGGGTCGGTTCGCCTATCACTTTGAAGGCGAGGCAGGTAGGACGCGTCGACGGGTCAAGACTGTACTTGTAGGCGCCCGCCGTCCTAAGATTGACGGTTGAGCGCGTTTCAAAGTCCATTTTGACCCGTTTGCGTTTCATGAGGCGGCCCGGTCATTTCTTTTCAAATGGTGAGGTTTTGAGGTCGAGTTCGCCTTTGGCGTGCAATGCGCGAAGCTCTTCGACGTCTTTCATGATTTCAGTGAGTTGGTTCGTAAGCCATCCGTCGGCGGGAGTGCCGGTCCGGCGCTCGTAGTTGAAAGCAAGATTTGCCAAGAGATGGCAACCGACGACGTTTACAATCATGAGTTGGTTGCGGAGCTGCGACTCGTCTTCGGCCGTTGAAACGGCGTCGCCGAGCATCATGGTTGCGATGTCTTTGCCCATGCCGACGAGCGTGTCGAGAATCTCTTGTTGCGTCGGTTGCTTCGTTTGTTGTGGCTCACTATTTGCCATGTTCGGTCTCCTTTGGTTGTTTCTCCATGAACCCAAGAACGGCCGTTTCTAAAACGGCATTTCGCAGCTCCGCAAATGCGGTCTGCGCGGGCCGCAAAGATTCCGCGAGTCTCTTGAGACCTTGAAGGTTGGCATGTGCTTTTCGATACATCGTCGGGTCGAGCATCGGCGCGAGCGTCTCCGCTTTTGAAATGCTGCGAAGAAATCCGTCAAGGTCGAGCGTGTCGAGTGCGCGGCCGATGGCGATGAGTTGATTTTGAGTCTCCATGTATTCCGAGGCCTTCATGACTGCACGACCTCGGTTAAGTCTTCGAAAATCCAAATGTTGGACTTCAAATCCGGCACCAACAAATGAACCAAAACGCGAGAGCCGTTTGGGCCGCCGACGTGAATACGTTTTTCGACCGCAAAAGCGCGACCCGAAAGCATTACCTGCAAAGCCTGTTCGGAATAGGCCCCGGCATTCAAAAGCTGTTCACGCGTTGCCTTAATTCGAACATGTAGAAATGCTGTCATGGCGTCCTCACCATGTTGTTGGGTCTTAGAGGGGCGCGGTTGTTTTTGGCCGCTTTCAAGAGTTCGATTCGGCGGTCAAGATACCAACGGGCCTTTTCTAAATCTTCGACCTCTTTGCTCTCGTCTTTACGGCCCGCGCGGCAGATATACTTGACCGCGTTCCCTAAGTGATAGCCGAGCCCTTGGTCTTCAATGAACTCGATCACTTCAATGCGGCCGAAGTTGTAGTGCGCCGGATGATTGACGAGGTCTTTGCCGTCATCAAGAAACGGACGGCGCCCAAGGGGCGGTTTCTCGGTCGTGCCCGGCGCCTCTTCGATCAAGACCTTGCCGGTACTCGTGTCGACGAGAAACCAAGCGCCCTCGGGAATAGTGAAAGGCGCTTGCGCGCGGTAGAGTGCGAAGTTGCTCACAGCGCGCCCCCTTGGCGAAAGTGTTGAACCTCAACTTCGAGGTCCGCGAGGCGCTTGTTTTGCTTGAGCAAATTCGAGCGCAACTCGTTGTTGGTTTTCAGGAGCCGCAAAATGTCTTCTGCGGCGTGGGTCGTGAACGCAAAGCCGTTCGACGGCGATGCCTTTCGTTGCATGACCCGATGAAAGATTTGTTGCTCTTCGAGCGTCAAGAACTGCAACGCCGGTTTGCCCACACTATCCCCAGACTTTTCCACATTGAACCCCTCTTCGGAAATTGGCTGGCATGCGTGGGCTCGAACCACGGACATCCGCCTTAACAGGGCGGCGTTCTACCAACTGAACTACATGCCATCATTTTTCAAGTCAGGGCCTCGCGTTTTGGCGGGGCACGATTCTCTCACGATCGACCCCCGCCGAGGCCCTGACTTCAAAAATCCGGGGCGCAAGAGGATTTCTAGCCCCCTGACCCCGGAATAACCGAGCAAGCGTCTCGAAACGCTATCAACGCCCCTACCTTATATCGCTTTCGTTACGACTACTCACTCACAGGAATAACAGGACGTTGTCTCGATTTACTTCTTTAAGTGAAATCCTCTTCGTCTACATCAACGCCGTCACCGCCGTCGAAGCCCTCGTCGCCGCCCGCAATCGGGGTAAAGACTTGTTCGACGGGTTTCTTTCCGCCGAACGACTTGCCGTCGCGAGTTTTTTGAACGTGGTCAAGAATGAAGTGAACGCCGTATTTACCGCCGAACTCCCAGACGCGTGCGAAGACATAAGCCCGCGCAAAACATCCGGGGTAGAACTTGGCTTGGTCCAAGATCGGTTGGACGTTTTGATCGACGAGACCCGGCTTTTGGTCCTCGCTCGAAATCGCCTTGATTGCCCAATGGCCCTTGTAGCCCTCACGGTCCGCGAACTTCGGGTTGTCGCCGTCGACGACAGGGCTCTCGGTTTTCGGCCACGCCTCTTTGTTCGGCCCGAACTGCGCAATCTTGGCCGCGCGAATCGCGCCTTGAAGGGCCTTCAAATCGCCGTTCTTCGGAAAGAGCATGGTGACGGAATACTTCGGGGCCGAGCCTTTCACGCCTGACGGCTTGAACATGTGCGGGTAGGAGACGCGGAACTCGGGAGTTAGAATCCGTTGTTGATCTTGAATTGTTTGCTTCGTGCTCATTTGCTTTTGTCCTTTCGGTTTTTACGGTCTTTACCGCTTTGGGTTTTTAATAGAATCCGACGTCGGGGTCTTTGTCAAAGTCCATTTCGAGTTGTCGGTCATCGTCATCGTCTTCGTCGTTGAAGTCGTCGGCCTCTTCAAAGAAGTCGCCTTCGTCTTCGTCAACCTCGTCAACTTGATTGCCGACTGGCGGCGGCTCCCCTGTCGGCGGGGGAGTCTTTACCGTCTCCTCTTGTTTCTCGGCCTTTGGTTTCTTTTTCTTCGCGGGAGCTTTTTTGCTCGCCTTCTTTCGGCTTCCGCCCGTGACCTTCTTTTTCTTAGTAGAAGTCGCCTTGGAAGTTTTCCGCGAACTTTTCTTCGTCGCTTTTTTCTTTGCCATTTTGATTCTCCTTTCCGAAATCAATTTCGTCGCCCGGTAGGGGGACGCTCTTAAATATGTCCATTGCTTGCTCAACACGTCGCTCGTTCTTGAGCGGGCACTTGGCTTTGGCTTTGCACCAATGACACCATGAACCTTCGAGGTAAAGACTTGGGTTGTCCAAGACCCGCTTGACCGCGCGGCGGAACTCGACAACGTAGGCTTTCAACTCCAAGATGTCGATGTCCCAAAAGATCGGGCCGTCGTAGCCCTTGATGCGCGGTTGAATAATCCAAAGTCGAACTCGTTTGAAATTCCAATGGAACATTTCGGCAAGCCCGATGCCGTAGAAAATCATTTGCAGGTTCTTTACCGGCGAAACGGCGTGCCCGGCGCCATACTTATAGTCAAAGACGTGCAGCGTTCCGAAGTGATCGACAACCGCTCCGTCGAAAGTTCCGAACATCTCCGGATGAATGAACTTCAAATAAACGCGGGTCTCGACCATAAGTTCCGCGCCGGGCGTTTTGGCGTGCAAGCCCAAGATGAAATTCGCAGCGCGCGTGCCGTGCTGAACCATGACGAGCGGAATGTTGCGCGGGAACTTCGCATGCCCGACTCGGCTCGCGCCCCCGGCAATTGCCGCTCGCATGATTTGTTCCAAGACCTCGTGCGCGAGCGTCCCCTCTTTGGACCATTCCGTTTCTTTGTCCGGAACGCCTTCTGAAAGTTCGACGGAGCCCGGACAATTGAAATACCTTTCGGCCCCGCTCGCGGAAAACTTAGAATGCGCACGCGTGCTATGACCGCTCATCCGTCTTTCCGTCTCTCTTGAAGTTCGGCGCTTCCGTTGCGCTCAATTTGGTCGTCGCGAATCGCTTTACCGACCCACATGTAGACCTCTTCAAGTTTGGTGAGTGCGAGCGCCTTTGCCCGACTGCACGCTTTACGCGGCGTCGGAGTAATGTCGTCCGTGCCCAACGAGTCGATGAACGCTTCCAAACGTGAAACGAGTTCTTTTGCTTCGGCTTGATCGGCTTGTGATGCTTCGTCGTAGGCGACGTAGTCGAATCGGCTTGCCACGGTTACGCCATCGCTTTGATGACGTCGGCGTACTGTTTCGAATCGAGTTCGGTCACGCTCGTCACGCCGAATTGTTTTTTCAAGATGCCAAGAACCGTCTTGCGGTCGGTAGCTTGCGCCTTCGCTTTGCACGCATCGTTCACGTCGTTGACCGTGAGCTTTTTCTTTTTCGTTTCTTTCGCGGGCGCGGCTTCCATGAAGTCGCCGTCATCGTCCGACGCAGTCTCTTCGACTTCCGGGGCTTCGTCCTCGTCATCGAATGAAGCGGCTTGCTTTGCGGGCGCGCTCTTTTTGGTGAACTTCTTTGCAGGCGCCGCTTGAGCTTCGCCGCCGAAGTCTTCGTCTGCGTCTACTTCCGGCTCCGCTGCGGGCGCCGTCTTGGCCGCCGATTTCTTTCCGCTAACGGCAGGGGTTGCAATTGCCTCGACCGAACAAGCGGTCTTCGGGTCCATGCCGTCGATGAGGTTTGCGCGCCAACGAAGTGCGCTTGCAATCTCCGCGTTGGTCGCTCCCGGCTTTACCATGACGGACACTTGAGTCGTGCCATTAAGAATCTCCATTGTTTCTCCTTTTGCCGTGTTTTCGGCGGTTGTCCCTTTCGGGGTTTTGGTTTTCAATTTAATGTTCGTCCCATGGCCGCGTGACGCCGCCATTTTTCAAATCCAAATATTGCCCGCTTGTTTCGCCCGCAAGACGCAATTCAATTTCTTCGCAGGCAATTCGCATCGTTTGTTTCATCGACGACACGGCATCGGCTTCCGTTTTGAAAGGGCCAAACGGCCCGATAGGCTTTTCGATTTGATGCGTGCCCTCGAAATTCCAAAGCGTGATTTCGTAGGCGAACTGCCCCTTCAAATCCTCGGGCTCCTCGATCACACCAATTTTGGCGCGCAGACGTGGAATCATGTCGGAACCTCGGGCAAAGTGTTCGACCTCAATCGACTCGGCCAATTCGAAATTTCTTTCGGTTCAAGTTCTATTGTGTTTTTCATCCGATCACCCGCTTTACGTTCTTGGCCTTGGTAAAGACTGAATTCAAAACCGGCTCGTCGAGCGTTCCGGGCGCGACAATGTAGTCGCACGGAACGGAGACCTTGTCCGAACCTTTGCGGCTTGCGCGTTTTTCGCATTGCTTGTTCGTCTCATCCGTCCAACTGAATTCGCCGAAGACGACTCGGTCGGCCCGTTGCAAGTTGTGGCCCCTACCGCCTGCGCCGATGTTCAGAATCAGAAGAGGAGACTTGCCCGCTTGGAACAACCCGAAGTAGTGCTCGCGCTCGTGGGGGAGTGTCCCGCCCATGATGACGCCCGGCTTGTAGGCGCGAAGCGCTTTTTGCAATCGCAAGCAAACCTCGCGATGCCACGCGAACAAAAGCACGGACTCGCCCGTCTTTACTCGGTCGGCGACATACTTCGCAACCCACGGAACTTTGTTCAAGCCAAGCTCGCGGCGAAATCTTGCAAGGTCGCCTTCCGACATATCGTCGTCGATGTCCGAGAAATTGATGCTCTTGAGATGCTTGTGCTCCCAAGTCTTTTGCTCGATTGAGCGCGGGTCCTCGTTCATGAAAATCATTTTGCGACGACGTTCCGGATGCGAGAGTTGCTCCTCGGTTACGACGTGCATGAAGCTCTTTTGTAAACGCTCGCGCAGCTCCTCTTGATTGCTTGCGCCTTTGAACTCCCAACGCCCGAACTCGCCTTGGCGTGCCCCGCAGTAGCGAAAGCCGAAATCGTGTTGGTCCATGAAGCCGATCACTTCCGGCGCGGTTGCGTAAACGGGCGCCCAAAGCTCCATGGGACGGTTAGGCATAGGCGAGCCGTCCAAAAGAACAAAGTGCTTTGCATTGGCAACAAGCCCCGGCGATACGATTGTTGCTTTTGTTTTCTGTCCGCTCTTGATCTTGTAGGCGCCGCCGAAAAGAGCAATCGACCGCGAGGCCGTCGGTTCTTTGAACCGGCTCGCCTCGTCGACTGCGATGAGCTTGAAGCGGAGCGATGACAGACGTTTTAAGACCCACGGCTTTGGAAGCATTGAGTCGGGGCAAATGATGAAATCGGCGGTCCAGTCCATGGAGTCCTGTTCGCTCGACTCAGGCACGACCGCTACAGTAGGCCAAAAATCGCGCCATTCGGTCCATAGGACGATTTCGCGAGCCCAATTGACCGTGAGGGTAGGGGGCACGATGAAAAGCGTCTGCGGGGGGCCGTCGGCTAAAAGGGCGGCCGTCACGGATTCGCAGGTCTTGCCCGCGCCGGGGGCGTGCGCAAGATATGAGCGCGAGCGCGTCAAAATCCATTGCACGCCCCCGATTTGGTGAGGGTCAAGAAAAGGCGGCATTGGTTCGTTTGGCTCATTAAAGAACTTGACGAAAACGCGTTCTAATATTCTTTCAGCGCGCTCGTCAGCTATCGGCCTAAACTTCAATGCCGCCCGAAAATTCAAAGTTTGATAGGAGTCGGGCGAAGTTCGACTCCAAGCGGAACTGCACTCAAGTTTCTCAAGCGTTCGCTTGTTGCATTCTCTAAGATGAAATTGTCCGTTTGAGAACGTGAGAAACAAAAAGGCCCCCTGCGCTTTCAGTCTTTACCGTCGTTTCGGTTTTTGCCGCGTCTTTACTCTTTTGAATTTTCGTAGACACAATAAAATCTTTAGCGCAGACTTTGTCAACGCTAAAAAAGTTAGCGCCACGCATCGGGCTACAACTTAGTCCTTCCGCATGTTTGCAGATTCAGGGGGCTCTTTCATGAAAAGAAAAATCAGTCTTCGCGATTGGATTGATCGCGAGGGCGCAATTAAACTTGCCCGTTTATTGGGCGTTGAAGTTTCGACGGTTAGGCATTGGCGAAGAGGGCATTGCCTGCCGAGCGATACGCAGAAGAGAGCCATCAAGCGTCTCTCGAAAGGCGAAGTCAGTTACGATTCAATCATCGACCCGCACTTTGAAGCAAAAGAGGGGTCAAGATGAAACGGACAGAGACGTTCAAAGAGGCGCAGAGACTTTACGGTCTCGGATTCGCAATTCATTGGTTGCATCCAAAATCCAAACGTCCTGTCGAATCGGGTTGGACCACGGGTCCGCGTAAAGACTGGACCAACCTACTAGAAACGTATCAACCCGCATTCAACGTCGGAGTTCGTCTCGGCACGCCGTCAATGATCGGCGAAAACTACTTGGCGGTCGTTGACGTTGACGTCAAGTCAACGGACAAGCGGCATCGCGAAGAGGCCGTCGCCGCCGCAAAGAAACTCTTGAACGGAGTCAAGTGCCCGGCCGTGAGTTCAGGGCGAGGCAACGGGTCAAGGCACTACTACTGCGTAACCAAGAAACCATTTAAGACGTTCAACCCGGCCGTCTCGACCGAAAAGGTCAAGGTCATGATGCCGTCGAAGAAACCTTCAAAGAAGGAATTGGAGACGCTGACGGAAGCCGAAATCGCGCAAGGGCTTCGCATCGCCAACGCTTGGGAGATTTCGCTTTACTCCGACGGCCGTCAAGTCGTGCTCCCGCCGTCGATTCATCCGGACACGAACAAGCCCTACGTGTGGGCCTCACCATTGGTTGATGCAAGCTCGCTCCCCGTCGTTGAGTTTGAACTGCCAAAGCCTGAGACAATCGAAGTCGACTTCATGGAGCCAAGCTCGAAGCCTTTGGCGAGCACGAAAGAAACCGTCGACGATTTCAAAGTTGAAAGCGTTGATCTTGAATGGCTCCCGATTTCGGAAAAGATGCGAAAAGCCATTCAGCACGGCGAAGGCGTAAACGACCGCTCGGCGTATTTACTCCCGGCATCGACGGCACTTCTGTCGGCGGGGCTCACGCGCGACGAAGTTCTTTCCGTCTTGACCGACCCCGATACGTTCTTGGGCGCCTGCGCGTATGACCATGCGAAGACGACCTCGCGCCGTCGCGCAGCTCTTTGGGTTTGGAAGTACACTCTCAAGCGCGTGATGCAAGAGCGTGACGCGGTTCAAGTGTTCAAGGTCGCGCCGCCGGTTGAAGAAGTTGAGATTCTCCCCGAGCCGGAAGCAAAAGCGCAGGCCGATGAAATTGAAGACGAGTCGGATTGGCGCCAATACTTAGAGGCGACGCGCTTTGGAGAATACAAGCCAACGCTGCACAACTGTCGAACGATTCTCACGCACGTTTGCGGAACGCCCGACATCGTCGGCCGAGATGAGTTTGCGGCCAACGACTTCTATCTCGTGAACACGCCTTGGCGCTCGAAAAAGGGCGACGCCGTCGTCGATCACGACATCGTCCGAATCAAGTTCTACTGCATGGAGAATTTCGGCGTTGAGTTCGGAGACCATTGCATCAACCAAACGCTCATCGAAATCGCGGACAAGAACCGCTTTCATCCGGTTCGCGATTGGTTGAAGAGTTTGAAATGGGACGGTGTTGAGCGCATCGACACTTGGTTGAAGGAATACGCAGGGGCGGAAGCTCCCGAGCCGTATCTGTCGAACGTATCGCGAAAGCTCCTAGTCGCCATGGTCGCCCGTGTGATGAGACCCGGAACCAAGTTCGATCAAATCGTCATCTTGGAAGGGAACCAAGGGACGGGCAAGTCGACTTTGCTTCGCAAGCTCGTTGGCGATGATTGGTTCTCGGATGCGCCCTTGAACATTGGTGACAAAGACGCGGTCTTGACCATGCAATCGAAATGGTTGATTGAGGTCGGCGAACTCTCGTCAATGAACAAAGCCGAGGTTGAGACGTTCAAGTCTTTCATCTCGCAACAAGTTGACCGGATTCGCGCGCCTTACGGTAAGCGTGTCGAGGAGCATCCTCGTCAATGCGTGATCTTGGGCACGACCAACAATGAAGAGTATCTGCGGGACTTGACCGGCAATCGCCGTTTTTGGGCGGTAAAGACGGTTGGTAAACTCAATCATGCGCAGCTCGAACGTGTGCGGGAGCAACTCTTTGCGGAAGCACTCGCCTACTATCAGTTGGGCGAACCGCTTTGGCTCGAAGACGAAGACGCGGAAGCGCAAGCCCAAGGCGAACAAGCCAAGCGCATGCAAAGCGATGAATGGCTCGGGGCGGTTCGCGACATCGTTTCTCTTGAGACGTTCCCGGTTGACGGGTTCGAAATGCGCGAGGTCGCAAAGAAAATGGACTCTTTCGGCGCGCACAAGCTCTCGCCTTCCGACGTGCATCGCCTTTCGCGTTGCTTGAAGCTCTTAGGCTTTGAGCGTTTTCAAGAACCAAGCGGTCTGCGACGCAAACTTTGGCGCAAAAAATCGAACTCCGAAGAGCCCAATTGGTGCGTCAAAAAATCGGTCGAAAACCCGGACCCAATTCATGGCTATAAAACGAAATTCGGCGCACACGCAAAGAGGCGCGAAGCTGAATTTGATGGAACCACGGCGGAACCGCACGGAACCGCAGAGGTCGGTTCTACAGTTCTCACCAATAAAATCGAGAGGTTGGGCTCTTTGGAACCACGGAACCACGATAGTTCCTGTAGAGATTTAGATTTTATGTAGTAAATAGTAGTGAATAACACGCGTAATAGAAAGGTAGAGGCGCGGTGCGGGTCGGCGGTTCGAAGGGGAGTCCGGCAACATAGGAACCGCCCGAAACTATTGAAGAAATTAAAACGGCGAAGTCGAACCGCGCCTCGTGGGTCGGAACCGGGCGCGCGGCGGTTCGAATCGGGCGAAAGGAAAACATGGCAAAAAAGTTGGTGAGCATCTCGGCCGTTGAGTTGCGTAAAATGCAGGCAAAAATCAAGGCCGAGGAGCGCAAAAAAGAGAAAAAAGCGGCCCGCAAAGTCGACGGTTTTGGGCCGCATTTGGAGTCAAAAATCCGGTCGGCTTTGCGCGAGGTTTGGCATCGCTCGGAAGCCCGCAAACTCGTGGTTGCTCGCGTGGCTTTGCCGGGCGGTTATTCACGTTGCGAGGACCCGGCTTGCAAAGGCAAACGATACCCCAAGGTCTATATTGACCATGTTGTGAACGTAGGAGCCGTCGACGGCGGTTTCATTCGGCGCATGTTCGTTCCCTCGTCGGAGCTTCAAGCCCTTTGCAAAGCGCATCACGACCTCAAGACAAAGGCCGAACGAGCGTCCAAATCTAAGACGCCCAAGGGCGAGAAAATAAACGATGACTTCTTTTGAGCCAGTAAAGACGGTCTTTACCGGGACTTAGCGGTAAAGACCGTCTTTACCGCTTGTTTTATTCGACGACCTGCGCTATTCTGTATTTGTCGAAAGCGAGGTCCTAGATGCTTAAAGTAACTTTCCGCAAAACCTACCAAGTCAAAGACGGTCGCAAAATGGTTTCGAAGACTTCGGAATGGACCGAAGAAATCAAAACCGAAGCCGATGCAAAGTTGCGCGCAATGGCGCTTAACTGGGAGATTGTCTGCATCGAAGGCGGTCTCCGATGAGTCGATGCGAGTTCCACGGCTACGACAAGCTAGGATGCCCGCTTTGCCGGGCCGAAGAGATTGCGAGCACTGCCGACGCGATTCGCGAGGGCAAGCTCAAAGCGGGGGTTTTTGCGTGGACAGGACACGGGCACTATCCAAAAGAAAAGGCAATTAAGCTCTACAAGTCGCGTTCCGCTGCCGAGAGATTCGCAGAAAAGCTCAACAACGACCCATTGAAAATCTGCGCGGACGGCTATGTCGTCCGCTTAGTAAGGGTAAAATAATGAAAAACATTCTCTTCGTTCTAGCACTCGCTCTCTTGTCCGTCGGTTGCTCGTCGGTCAAGCAAACGTGCGACAAGGTCTCAAACGACAGTTGGAAGTCGTTTTATTCTCCGACCGGCACGGTCGGCATTCACAAGAGCGTCAACCCCTGCAGCATTGAAGTCGTCGGCGAACCTCTCGACGGCTACGTCGTCGTTGGCTCCGATCAAGCTAACTCCGTTCGCCTTATTCGAGACGGTTGGGACGCGATGATGCTTGTCGGCGACGGCGGCGTGAACGGGCTTCATGTGAAAAACGACATGGTTCGCTTTACGCTCTCGGGCTCGCTTTACGAGATGACGATTGACGGGTTCGTTTTCAGTTCAACGCCGTTTAATGCCGGTCGTTGCGTGAAAGAGGGTCTTGTCTGCCGCGATGACGGCGTTTACTTCGAATCAAGCGATGTCCGGATGCCCGCGAAGTATCCTCGCGACGCGACTCGGGCAAATGGCCTTGTCTACGTTGCCGACACTTTCGGTCATCGTGTTGCGGTCTTTTCTTCAAAAGGGCGCCTTGTTGATAGCTTTGAAGTCTTCTTTCCTAACTCGGTTCAGGTTGTCGGCCGCAAGCTTATCGTCGCGGCCGAGCATCAAAATCAGATTCTCGAAATCGACCTAGACACCCGTGAGCGTCGAATTCTTTTCGGTTGCGACCTTGATGTCTACGCGGACCCGAACTTGACCGTTGAACAAGTGAGAGCGTTTGAGTCTTCGGGCGCAGCTTGGCGCGCGGACCGTCGCGGAATTTGCGAAGGCCGTCTTTATTCACCGAACCACGCCACACTTTACGACGACGGAACCTTGCTCATCGCCGACACGGACAATCATCGCGTGCTCGTGGTTCGCGACGGCGAAATCAAAACCGAGATTCGGAATTTGAACAACCCAACTCGTGCGGCCTTTTGGCGCGCAGGCAAAAACGAAAGTAGGTAAAGACAATGAAGACGTTCAACGACGAAAACGAGCTTCCGAAAAATGCGGTTGTAGGTTGGCAAGCTGCCTACGAATGCGCAGGCCGATCAAAACATTTCGTCATGCGACACTTCTACATGGGCGATTTTCCGCGCCCGATTGGGCGAGTCGCAAGACGGAATCGGCACAACCACAAGCATTGGTCGCTAGTTTGGTATCGGTCCGAAATCAAAGAATGGTCGGCGCGCACGAGCGTCGTTAGGGGCCTAAGATGAAAAACGAAATTCGTGGCTTCGTTAGATGGTTCGACTCGACCGGCGACGACGGCATCATCACCGATTTTGACGGCAACGAATGGTACTTCAATTCGTGGTCATTCGAGCGCACGCGCTATCGCGTGACGGGCGTTTGCAAGAAAACAAAACGAAAGAAGACAATCGAAACTCGGCACTACCCCGGATTGTTCTTGCAGCATTCGGTCACCAAAGACCCGATCTTGACCCGCATCACCCACGACGTTCCGGTTACTTTTGAAAACGCGAACATCGGCGAAAAGTATCTTTGGGCGGTCGGCGTCGTGCCTGATTTCTCTCGGCGAGCGGCGATTGAGGTCTGGGAGTACCGCCTCGTTTGCGTCCTCGACTCTCTTCTGGCAACGGAATTCGATTTTAAGTCGAGCTGGCATGAATACTACGAAAAGCGCCTTGAAGCGCTTTTGATGAGAGGCGACTCGCTATGAGCAAACGCAAACCGAAAGACCTCTTCGAGCGCGCAGGCTTTACCATGGTGAGCTACAACACGGTTGCGACCGTGCTAGGCATCATCGTGGTCGCGAGCGAGGACGCAGGCTTGAAAAAGCGCTGCAACTCGGCGCTCGTCGCACTGCGCAGGCTACGCCGAATTGTGAAAGAAACGACAAAAACAGGAGTAAAGACCAATGGGCGCGCCAAGAGTAAAGATCGAAAACGGACTACCAACGCCAAAAACGCTAGACGAAGCAATCGCCCACGCAATCCTGTTCGGACCCGTGTGCGAAATCCAAGAGCGTAGCTATTATGTTTTGCGAGATTTTCTTGCGCAAAAGTTTTCGGTCGCGTATGTCAAGGCGTCGCGTGCGCCCGAGGCGCTCTTGATTCTCGAAGAGCTTTTCGCAAACCTCACGAATCGACCGGCAGAAAATTCGCGCGATGAAAAGGGTTGAGCGTCGCGCCCCAAACACGTAACTTACTGTCCTAGGAGTGAAACGATGGCAAAGTCGAAAGTAAAGAAACCGGCCGCGAAGGCCAAGGTCGCCAAAAAGTCGGCGACGAAAAAGAAGGTAAAGACGAACGGAAGCGGGAACGGCAAAGCCGAGCCGCGCCATCTCGTCAATTTCAAGATCACGGGTAAAGACCAAGCGTTGCTCACGCAGCGAGCAAAGAAGTTCGCAAACGGCAACTTGTCGGCGTGGCTTCGATACGCCGGGTCACACTACGTTCCGCCGAAAAAAGTCGTGATCGAATAAGCAGTTACAGGCTCAAGGTCCGGGTCGCCATGACCCGGACTTGTGAATTCGGCAAGAAGTTCCGGCAAATTTTTCTAGACATTTAGTCAACTGCGCCTCACACTTCGGGGCATGGCACTCCCAAAGAAACAACTCCTTTTTGTCAACGAATATCTCATAGATAAGAACGCGACGCGGGCGGCAAAAGCCGCCGGATATTCCGCGCGCTCTGCTCACACCGAAGGCCATCGCTTGCTTAAAAAAGCTGAAATCGCGGCCCTAGTTGAAAAAGGGCTCGAAGAGCAACGGGCCTCTTCGGAGCAACGCGCGGCCGAAAAGGGCTTCACGAAAGAGCGTTGGCTTGAAGAGCTGCAACGCGTGGCTCTTTCAAACGTCGACGACTTCATTAGAATCGAAAAGGTCAAGTCATCCTCGTCGGGCCGCACCTATCTGACTGCCGTGCCTATCGCGACCAAAGACCGAAAGACCGAGCTTGGCGCGGCCGTTCGAAAAATCAGCGAAACAAAAAACGGAATCGGAATTGAGCTGCACAACAAGATTGCCGCGCTCGACATCCTCGGCAAAGCCTACGGTTGGGTCAAAACTGAAATCGAGATTCCGCCGGGCACGGTCAACGTCAATCTCACAATGCCGTCAAATGGACGAGAGGCGAAAGACGGTAAAGACTGAAAATGGGCGCAGTAGAAGTTCTCAACATTGCGCCACAACCGGGACCGCAAACCGCGTTTCTTTCCACGCCCGCCGACATCGCCATTTACGGCGGAGCTGCGGGCGGGGGCAAGACCTTCGGCATTCTCTTGGAGCCGCTTCGCCACTACAACAACTCGCTTTTCGGCGGCGTGATTTTTCGAAAGAACACAACTCAAGTTCGAAACAAAGGCGGTCTTTGGGACGAGTCGCTCGGTCTTTACCCGCACTTCGGCGCAGTTCCAAAGGACACGCGGCTTGAATGGAAGTTTCCGTCGAGAATGACAATGAAGTTTGCGCATCTCGAACACGAGTCAACCGTCCTCGATTGGCAGGGCTCGCAGATTCCTTTCATTGGCTTCGACGAGTTGACGCATTTTTCCGAGCAACAATTTTTCTATATGCTCTCGCGTAACCGTTCCGTGTCGGGCGTGCCCGGCTACGTTCGGGCCACGACCAACCCCGACCCGGACTCGTGGCTTCGAAAGTTCATTGATTGGTGGATAGGAGCGGACGGCTACCCGATCAAAGAACGCTCGGGCAAGATTCGTTGGTTCATTCGCATCGACGACAAAATCATTTGGGCGGACACCAAAGAAGAGATTCTCAAGACCTACGGCAACCGTCCCGAGATTCAACCGAAGTCGGTCACGTTCATTTCATCGACCGTTTACGACAACAAAATCTTGCTTGAAAAAGACCCGGCCTACCTCGCCAACCTGAACGCACTTCCGCGCGTGGACCGTCTTCGTCTCCTCGGCGGCAATTGGAACGTGAAAGCAACTGCGGGCTCCATGTTCCAACGCGATTGGTTCGACATCGTCGACGCCGTGCCTGCGGGCTTCAACGGCATCGTTCGCTATTGGGACCGCGCCGCTTCAAGAGTTAGCGAAACGAATCCGGACCCGGATTGGACACGAGGGCTCAAGCTCTTGCGTTATCCGGACGGCACGTTCTTGGTCGCCGACGTCCGTTCGATTCGAGGGACGCCCGGCGAAGTCGACAACTTGGTAAAGACGACTGCGTCGCACGATGGCAGGTCGGTCACGGTTTGGGGCGAGCAAGACCCCGGCTCGGCAGGAGTTGCCGACGCAACAAACTTCCGAAAGCTCCTCATGGGCTACGACGTCAGAATTGCAAAGCCAACGAAAGACAAGATCACGCGGGCCAAACCCGTGTCAGCACAAGCGGAAGGTCGGAACATCAAAGTTCTTCGCGCGCCGTGGAACGAGGATTTCTTTACCGAGCTTGAAAACTTTCCGGACGGCGCACATGATGACATCGTCGATACGCTTTCAGGAGCATTCAACGAATTGAGCCAAGGGGCTTCGATTTTGGACGTCTTATAGGAAAAGAGGTAAACATGGCAAAACGACAATCATCGCGAGCGGGAGCGCAAAGCCAAAAGGCAAGCGCACTCCCCTCGAAAGCAAAAGCGGTCATCGCTGCGAGCGCCAAAGAGGCCGCTCGTATCGAGAACGCGCCATCGCGGCCGTATCAAAACGGCCTTGGCGATGCAGTAGGCTTTACTGACATGGGGAGCGCAGGCTTTCCGTTCAATCAAGGCAACCCGTGGACCGTTCAGCTCTCGAATGTGAACACGATTTTCAAGAACTTGCGTTGGTATCTGATTTCGAACTTCCGACAGGTCTTGTCCGAACTTTACGTTGAAATCGGGCTCGTCCAAACTATCGTCGACGTCCCGACTGACGACGCTTTCCGAGGCGGCGTTGAAATCAAATCGAAGCAACTCGACGAAGACCAAATCGACGAGCTGCAAACGGCACTCGAACGCGACGACGACTACGAGGCCGCAGCGACGGCCACGAAATGGAACCGCCTCTTTGGCGGAGCGGGAATCATCGTCATCACCGATCAAGACCCGTCGACTCCTCTCGATCTTGAAGCAATCAACGAGGACACGCCGCTCGAATTCCGCGCAGTCGACATGTGGGAGCTTTATTTCGACGTCGAGAACACGGAAGGTCCCGGCCCGCAGCTCGAACAAGATCAAACGGAGCACTACAGCTACTACGGCGTCGACCTGCACAAGTCGCGCGTGTTCCGCCTCACGGGCTTGACCGCTCCGAGTTTCATCCGGCCGCGCCTTCGCGGTTGGGGCTACTCGGTCGTCGAAAAGCTCGTGCGTTCCATTAACCAATACTTGAAGTCAAACGACTTGGGCTTCGAGGTCCTCGACGAATTCAAACTCGACGTCTACAAAATCAAAAACCTCACCAACTCGCTTTTGTCTCCGCAGGGCGAAGAGCAAATCCGTCGACGCATTCAGCTTGCGAATTGGCAGAAGAACTACCAAAACGCCGTCGTCATGGATTCCGAAGACGAGTTCGACCACAAGCAATTGTCGTTTTCAGGCCTCGCGGAAGCGATGGCGGGAATCCGAATGCAAGTCGCAAGCGACATGCGAATGCCGCTCACGAAGCTCTTTGGTATTTCGGCCGCAGGCTTCAACTCGGGCGAAGACGACATCGAAGTCTACAACGCCATGGTCGAGAGCGAGGTCCGCACTAAGATCAAATGGCACTTGCTCCGCATGATTGAAATTAAGTGTCAAAAGCTCTTCGGGTTCGTGCCTGACGACTTGCGCATTTCGTTCAAGCCGCTTCGAATTCTGACGGCCGAGCAAGAGGAGAACGTAAAGACGCAAAGGTTCAATCGTCTTTTGCAAGCAAAGCAAGCGGGCGAAGTAACCCGCTATGAGTTCCGCGAAGGTTGCAACAAAGACAACTTGCTCTCGATCACGCTCGACAACGCAGGCGATAGCTTGAATCCGGACGACCCGGACATCGCCGACCACGTCGAGGGCGAGCAAGCCGAAGAAATGATTCCGGGCGAAGGCGACAACGAAGACGATTCCGAGTTTTCGCAAATTAAGAAACCAAGTGCCGCAAAAAAGGGTAAAGCCGCTCCCGAAGCAAAAGTCTCAAACGATTGGGACGAATCAAAACATCCAAGACGCCCCGACGGAAAGTTCGGAAAAGGCGGAAGTGATGCCGATTCATCCGGCGGCGGCGATGACGAGAGGACATCTGAAGACGAGCCCGCGTCTGGCGAAACGATAAAGCCGGACATCAAGAAAAAGTTTAAAGGCTTCGAGACTAAGCCGCCCGAACGCGACGGCTCGAAAACGCAGTCGCTCGAAGACGTGGTTCTTAAAGGCGGGCGCGGGTATACGGGCAAGCCGTCGGCGATTCCGTATTCTTCGCCGAAAGATTCGACATGCAACCTCGTAGGCTTTGTCGCTTTCGGTAAAGCTCCGAAAAAAGCGCAAGAGCAATTGAACCGCGTTGTTCAAAGCGCCGAGGTCATATTGACGAGCATAGGTATTCGGATGAAAACGCCGATTGATTTCGTCTGCCAAGGTAACTTATCAGGAGTAAAGAATACGCAAGCGGAGTTCGTTCGTTTTCGCGGTCAAGCGAACCCGCGCATCAACGTGAGGGCGCGGTCGAGCGGAATCGCAAAAAGCGTCATGCACGAAGTTGGTCACGCTATCGACTACGCCATGCAAGACGCCTACAACCCGGCTTCGCAGCACTACACGCGTCACATGAAAGAAGACGCGAACGAGTTGGTTACTCTTCACACGAAACTAGCGGAAGTCGTCAAATCATCCGACTACTACACGCAAGCGGCGGAATCGCGCAAAGGGTACTTAGAAAAACCGACTGAGGTTTTTGCGCGAGGCTTTGAAGTGTATTCCTACGCCAAGGGCTTGAGGCTTGTTGAAGAGGGCAAGTTACCGCCGGAATTTGTTGAGGACTATAAGCCCGACATTTTCAAGACTAAGAACGAAAAAATTCGCGAACTCGAAGTCGGCGTTCGGGAGTTGTATGAAGAGCACAAAAAGGCAACCGACCACGAGGCCAAAGAAAAGATTTACGGCCAATGGAAAGAAGCCCGAAGCAACCTTCAAGCAATGAGACAAGAAAAGGGCGACTATTCTCTTGTCCCGCTCGATAAGCAACGCGAGTACATGTCCGAAATTTCGAAAGTCATGGACGAAATCATGTCTAAGGATACGATAAAGAACATCTTGCACGACCTTTTCATCGGTCGTGCAATTGAACCGTTCTCGGCGCTCCAATCACTAGAGCGTGCGCAGGCGGCCAAGCTCAAGAATTCGGCAGCATTCGACCGCGCAAGTTACGCGGCCGACGGCGGCGACGCTTGGATTGACGCCCGCAAGCGCGAACTCTACGAGAACCCCAAAGGCAAGGTTAACCCGGCACTTTGGGCGAAAGCGAAAGAGGCATCTAAAGCGGCCTTCGGAAAAGACAAATGGCAATTCATGGTGTGGTTCTACTTGAAACACGGGGGCAAGTTTGGACAAGCCTAAAGAACGCAAAGTGTTCGCGTATGTAAAGACCGAAGTGCGCCCGCAAGACATCAAGCGCGGAATGCTCTATAGCCTCGAACCGGCCGACGAGACCGACAACGGTTGT
>ENA-UOUJ01000246-UOUJ01000246.1-activated-sludge-metagenome-genome-assembly--contig:-NODE-246-length-42893-cov-9.166044_pt1 | contig 42893 bp, 39 predicted proteins | sample MGYA00249839_ERZ747224 | MGnify/ENA primary metagenome ERZ747224 (study PRJEB28782, sample SAMN03220277) | activated sludge metagenome | biome: wastewater; feature: sewage sludge; material... | reverse complement strand
GCAGCGCTGAAGCCGTACAGGCCTTGTTCCACTTCAGCCTTGTCATAACGGAGCAACAATGCCGTGCCGGTGCCGCAGCACACGGCCAGCAGCGCCGCCAGCCCCATGAAGAGCGAGCCGATGGTGATGCCCGCCAGGAAGAACAGGCCCGTGGCCGCATTCTCCTGCAGCATGATCTGGCCAAGGCCGCGCAGCACGGTGGTCAGGAAGGCGGGGATCGCTGGGGATGGTCGCACGGTGGAACTAATCGGTACGCCGACGAAAATAGCCGGTACATCATCGGTAGTGGCACCTTTGCACCCGCATGTCCGCGGTTTCCGTGACCGAAGCCCAATTGGCGCGCATCCGCCGCATTGCACCGTGGCTGGTGGCGGTGGGCTTCTTCATGGAGCAGATGGACAGTACCATCCTGAACACGGTGGTGCCTGTGATCTCCAACGACTTGGGCGTGAAGGCACTGAGCATGAAGGCTGTGGTGACGGCCTACACGCTGAGCCTGGCCGTGTTCATCCCCATCAGCGGCTGGATGGCGGACCGCTTCGGCACGCGCCACGTGTTCCGCGCGGCCGTGGCGCTGTTCACCATCGGCTCCGTGGCGTGCGGCCTTTCCACCAGTTTGGGCATGATGGTGGGTTCACGCGTGCTGCAAGGCGCGGGCGGCGCCATGATGACCCCGGTGGGCCGCTTGATCCTGGTGCGCACCTTCCCGCGCAGCGAACTGCTGCGGGTGATGAACTTCGTGGTGATCCCCGCGCTGATCGCACCGTTGGTGGGGCCTTTCCTCGGTGGCCTCATCGTGGAGTGGCTGCCCTGGCGCACCATCTTCTTCGTCAACCTGCCCATCGGCCTGGTGGGCTGGTACATGGTGGGCCGCTACATGCCCAACCACCGCGACCCGCTGGTGCCGCCGGTGGACAGGTGGGGCTTCGTGCTGTTCGGGGCAGGGGTGGGGCTGCTCTCGTATGTGCTGGAAGTCTTCGGTGAGCACACCTGGTCCCTGGGCCCCATCGTGGCCATGGTGCTGGCCTCGGTGGCCTTATTGGTGGCCTATGGCGTGCATGCCCATCGCATTCCATCGCCCCTGTTGGCCGTACGCCTGTTCGCCTTGCGTACATTCCGCATTTCGGTGATCGGCGGCTTCATCACGCGGCTGGGCGTGAGCGGCATGCCCTTCCTGCTGCCCTTGCTCTACCAGCTCGGCATGGGCTACACGCCGCTGCAGGCGGGCTTGTTCACCATGCCGCAGGCCTTCGGTGCCATCGGCATGAAGGTGCTCAGCACCCGCCTGATCGCGCTCTTCGGCTTCCGCACAGTGCTGCGTGCCAACACCCTGCTGCTGGGGGCCAACATCATGGCGTTTTTCTTCATCGGGCCGGGTACGCCCATCTGGCAGATCTTGATGCTCAGCCTGCTCCAAGGGTTGTTCTCCTCGTTGCAGTTCACCTGCCTGAATACGCTGGTGTACGCCGATGTGAGCGATGCCCGCGCCAGCAGCGCCAGCAGCATCGCCTCCACCTTCCAGCAGATGGCACGCGGTTTTGGTGTGGCCGTGGCCTCCTTGGTGGCAGCGCTGTTCTTGGGCGGGTTGGCTGGTGAGCACGCGCCATTGGCCTTCACACAGGGCCTGCACCACACCTTCCTGGTACTGGGCGTGGCCACCATCCTTTCCGCGATCACCTTCACCGGCCTGCGCCGCAGCGATGGCGTGAACGTGAGCGGCAACCGGCCCGAGGCTGGGGCGAAGAGCGTGTGAACCGAGTCCTACCGATTTGTTATTTGGATGCTCGCATTGGGAGAATGCGAGCAACTGGGGCGTTCTTTCGCCTTATTTGTTCGCTCCATTGGCGCGAATCTTCGTCCAATAGAACAGGGCACCGCAGGCTAATGCACCCAGTGCCCACACACTGTTTGAGCCGTTGTCATTGGAGATCGCAGCCACCAAAAGTAGCAGGATGACGATGGTCATGGCCGCCAAAACCCACTTGAACCACTTCTTTTCAAAAACGGTTTTGCCGCGGATAATGTCATTCGCCGCGACGGATTGGATATCGTGGATCAGGTGTGGAAAGTCCCGTTTGAACTTGTGGAAATCATCCCGTGTAGGCCAGATCGTCTGTCGGTAGAAGCGGTACCGTAGCTTGCCTTGCAGGGTGAGTTCGAATTTGTAGAAAGTTCGATCCTCCTCAAAGACGTAGTCGATCACTTGGTCCCAGCTCAGGTGTATGTCGGCTTCCTTGCTTAAAATGAAGCGCTTTATCCATTCGTGCTGGAAGCCGTGCTCATCCAGTTGGATCCTGATCTTGGCGGTGGACAGGCGGCTTGCGATGAAAAGGCCCAAGCCTAACAATAGCACAATGGCCGTGTATGCCAAAGCAGGGTCACCTGCCGTTGAAAGATACCTCATGCCCGTGGTGCCGGAAATCACGATGGCCACCCATGCTGCAATGAAAGCGATCGGGGAGTGGATGTGGATGGTATATGCTTTTGCCATTGGGAGCCCAGGTTATCCGATTACTTGACTATGCGGTTTGCACAGAGATCAAAAACCAAAGTATCCCCGACTCCAACCACAAACATGGCTTCGCATGAATCCTCCAAATATGTGATCATGCTGATTTCCACTCCTCCTTTGAATAGGTACACCGGGTAGTAATGCGGCCCGGCAAATCCGAGGCATTGCTTTTCGACGATGTCATATTCGCCCACTTTCCAAACGCGATGGTTGGAGCATTTTGGGGTACCCATTGCCCCGATAGTGTACGTGAATATCTTCCACCCAACCACGCCGATGAGGACAATCGAGACGAGTACCCATAACACCGTTCTGATCCCCTTGCTCATATCAAATTTGATGGATCCATAACTTAATCCCAGCCTCGGACAGTACTCATGAACCAGCACGGATCCTTTCAGTGAAACCTTCCTCTTTGGGTTGGAAAAATATGGCATACACGAGTATCTGCATGCCCAAGTACTACCCGGATATCCAGACATAGAACACAAATCCACCAATGAGAAGGAGCAGTATCCCCACGATGAAGAGCAGCCCGAAGTGGCCAAGGGAGAGCCCTGCTGATATGCGTGCAAGCCATCGCCACATTTTCCGAAAGTAGAGCAGCCTTCCGTATTTGGGCTTTGCCTTCGGGCAGAAGTTCAGGTCCGCCGGCTGAACCCGAATTGAGGCATGCAGGAACGAAGGGCAATTGGAATGCCTCAGGTATTACCTTTGACACTATGGTCCTGATAGTGAAGAAACACACTTCGCGCACCAAGCTCAAGGGTTTGCTGAAGGCATCTCAACGACGCAAGGCCCAAGGATTCGATGCGAAGCGCTTCAACGGTGCGTTGCCTCTGAAGGGAGATCCTTTGAAGGTTCAGCGCAAGCTCCGTGATGAGTGGGGATAGCGTGGTGCTGGATACCAACATCGTCCTTTACTTGTTGAAGGGGGATGACAAGCTCGAAGCATTGCTTCAGGGAGCCAACGTGTTTCTGTCGGTGATCACCAAAGTTGAATTGCTCAGCCACCCGGACCTGGATGAGGCCGGTGAACAAGTGATCAGGGAGCTGTTGCAAAGCGTGAAGCTGATGGAATTCACCAGCACCATCCAAGAGCGGACCGTCCTGCTCCGCCGTCAGTTCAAGATGAAGTTGCCTGATGCGGTCATTGCCGCAACAGCAGCTTTCCTGAACATTCGGCTCATCACCGCGGACAAGAAGTTCGCACGGTTGAAGGATGAACTCGATGTGCTGTTGATCGAACGGTAGGCTGAACTTGGGAAGTGCTCGTCCGGCTTTAGTCAAGCGAGAACTCGCATTGGGGCACGTGAGCAAGTGTTGAGGTAACACACGTGACCTGCAAGCGTTATCCAAGTGCATGTTGGCTGGTCCCTATTACCTTCAGGTCCATGGATAAATGGACTGTTCTTCGATTTTTCGCGATTCCATTGTTGATTGCTGGGTGTGCAAAACATCCCGATGGGCGAGTGGAGCACTGCTTTGACCTGCCTGATCACATGGGGACACTTTCCATTGAATTGGACACGAACCTGAGCCAAGCGGCAAGTTGGAAACACTCTTCTGATTATAAATGTGGGGCCGAATGGGTTGAGGGTGTCGCCTATGCCCATTGGCCATTACACTGTGATGAGGGCTATTTCAGCCCACTCTCTGACTCCGTGTTCCAATTCACCCTGCGCTATCCTTTTTATGATCCAATTGAGTGCGGTAGCTCACTCGATGTTGGGAACGAACGAGCTGCTGTCCAAGAATGGCTGGCACAGTACGTGCATGCTCGACAGATAGAGAATACCACTTGGGAACCCGTTGATTACGGTGTTCTGGAAGTGGGAGGACTTCCCTGGGGTTTTATCCAAACATCAAGTAGCAAAGGCATGCACAATGACGCATTTCTGTGCGTCACCCACATCCGTGGCCGAGATGTCAGGTTGCTTTGGCAACGCGTTGCTCCATCAGCCGTTTCCTTTGATTTTGGAAAGTATGCGAGACAGCAACTTGAGACTGTAAGATTCGGTTAGTTGCGCCATTCTGCGTGAGGGATAGCAGCGGAAAGCCCACAGCCGACCGAGGAACGAGGGCGGCGAGGACTTGCAGCGAATAGCCCGACCCGGCTGCTTCCCAAGTCCCTTCGGCCCTCAGTAGCCGGGGCACGCCCTAATCCATCCTCCAAACATCAAGCCCGCTAAGCAGGAGATGGACGCAGAGTACCGGGTTACACACCCAGTCCTCCGCGTCCACCTTGAAAGCTGTAGCTTATGGGTACTACCGTGATTTTGGACGCACAGGGCACGCCCTACTCATGCGCCATCTCCACCTTGGTCCCTGCCTTCGGCTTTTTGTACTTCACCATCAGCACCAAGGGCAGGCACACCAGGGTGAGCACGCCCTCCAGCAGGAACACGTCGTTGTAAGCGATCAAGCTGTACTGCTTCCACACGGTGAGGTCCAGAACGGGTAGGTCTGGGTCGGAGCGGAAATGAAGATGTTGGGGCCGACAATGCCGACGGACCCAATGCCGGCCGTCACCATCAGCTATTTCACCGTATGGGTGGACGCACATGGCCGCCTGAATTTCCGGGATGACGTCTACGGGCACGATGCCGCACTGGCGCGTGAACTTTTCGCGGCGGAAACGATGCCCGAAGTGGCGGAAGCGGAGTGGTCACGGTGAGAGTGCTGGTGGCGTGCATGCTCTTTGCAACGGCCTGGACGGAATCCATGCACGCCAAGCAGCTACGGTCCATGCAACCGGCCCATACCAATGGGTGATCGGATAACCGCCCCGGTTTGCCGGCGGGCGGTCAGGGGCGCATGCGCTGGTCCAGGCTGTCCAGCATCAAGCATTTGCCCCGGAACGCCAGGCCCATGGTGGTGCTTCTTCGCGCATGCCCGAAGAACACCATGGTGTCCGGCACGGCGGAACTGAGGTTCAACAAAGTCGTGTTCTCTTTCCACTGGCCATCGGGCATCAACGAGCGGTCGTACCAGATCACCCCCAAGGTGTCGCGCAGGACCTCGCCGGCGAATACCTCCGCCTCATAATAGGCTTGCTGGTTGCCGGCATCGATCAGGCGTCCGGGCAGATGCCAAGGTTCGTGGTGCTTGGACCAGTTGCCGCTGTCGGCGGCCGCAACCACGTACAGGGCCTGGCCTGCGGGCCCCGTGGCCCTTCCCGGTCCGCGCAACAGAAGCCATACGGTACCGGTGGGTACCTTAAACCGGCCTATTTCAGTGGGCTTGGGCAGCAGCGGTTGCGCGGAGGTGCGGCCCACCGGGCCATGCGCCCCGCCCGCGATCAGGAAGGGAACGACCAAAAAAAGCAGTGGCGAGGCATGGCGGCGGCTCATGATCGGGCGTTCAGGTACCACCAAGGTAATCACATCAGCTTTCCTGCAAGCAGGCGGAGCAGGAGTTCAGCACTTTTGGCTTCGAACTGCGCCAGCAGCACGCGGTTTTCGGCATCCAACAGGCTCTGCTGCACATCGCGCAGTTCCACGGCGGTGAGCATGCCCAAGCGGTAGCTCTCCAGGGCCACGTCCACCAAGCTGCGCATGCCTTCCAGGTCCCGTTGCCCCATGGCCACCCGCCGGTTGGCCAGGTCGTACGCCGTCCAGGCATCCAGTACTTGTTGTTCCAGTTCAAGCTGGGCCTGGTCCGTGCCGATACGGGCTTGTTCGCTGGCGATCTTGGCCACCTGCACGGCCTTGCTGTTGCGCTGGCCTTGGAAGATGGGCGCACTGATCCGCACGCCGTAGTTGGGCCCCAGGGCGGTGTTGCTCTGCAGAAAGCCCACCGAGCTGGTGCTGTTGCTGTATGCGTAGTTGCCGTACACGTCCAATCGGGGAAACAGGGCGCCGCGCAGCTCGTTCACCCTGAGGTTGCTGATCTGCTCCGCTTGGCGCTGCCGCTGCAATGCCGCGTTGCCGGTGATCGCTTCCTGCCGGATGACGGCCAGGTCCAACGCCGCGGCGGGTGGAATGTCCCCCGCCACCTCCACCGGTGTGGCAGACGGCCGCCCCAGCAGCGTGTTCAGGCGATTGTACGACAGGGCAAGCTGTTGCTCCAGGTCGAGGATGGCCGCGCTGTCCGCACTGAGGTCCAGGCGTGCCTGCACCAAGGCCACGCCGCTGATGGTGCCGATGCGGGCGCCGGTCTCGGCGATCTGCAGCCGCTCCACCGAGGTCTGGATCAAGTCGCGTTGGGCGGCCAAGGCCTGCTTTACCTGCACGGCCATGTAATAGCCGGTGAGCACGTTGTAGGCTGTGGTCTCCAACTGTTGGCGAAGTTCCACCTTGCCCATGGCTTCCATGGCTTCCAAACGCTCCTTGGCGGCGAACATGGTAAACCCGTCGAACACGGTCCAGTTGAGCGCCAAGGCGCCATTGAGCACTTTACTGTCCGCATTGTCCGCTTCCCGCACCTCGCCGCTGAAGAAGGTTTGCTTGGTGGCGCTGTTGTCCATGGCGTAGGAGCCGTTGGCGCTGAGAGTGGGCAGCATGCCGGCATTGCCGGCGGTGTTGGCCACCTCGACCGACCGGGCATCGAGCTTGGCGATGCGGACGGCATGGTTGTTCTCCAAGGCGATGGCCACGGCCTGTTCCGCAGTGAGCATGCCGCCCGGTGCCTGCGCTTGGAGGAAGGCCGCGCCCAGTAGCAGAAAGGGGGTCAGGAGCGTTCTCATGGATTTTCCGGATGGAGGTCCGTTTCGGGCTTGGCTTCCACCTTGGAGGCCATGAAGCTGTACAAGGCGGGCACCACGTACAAGGTGAGCACCAGGGAAAAGAGCAACCCGCCGATCAGGGCCACCCCCATGGGGATGCGGCTCTTGGATGCCGCGCCCAGGCCTAGGGCGATGGGCAGCGCCCCCAGGGCAGTGGCCAACGTCGTCATCACAATGGGCCGGAAGCGCTGGGCACTGGCTTCGATCACCGCTTGCATTTTGTTCATGCCCGCCTCGCGCTTTTGGTTGGCGAACTCCACGATGAGGATGCCGTTCTTGGTGACCAGGCCGATGAGCACGATGATGCCGATCTCGCTGAAGATGTTCAAGGTATGGCCGCCGATCCACAAGGTCGCCAGGGCACCGGCCAAGGCCAGCGGCACGGCGAACATCATCACCAAGGGGTCGATCCAACTTTCAAATTGGGCCGCCAGGATCAAGTAGATCAACACCAAGGCCAGCAGCATGGCGAACAGCAGGCTGCTCCCGCTTTCGGCGAATTCCTTGCTCTCGCCGCTGAGGGCGGTGCTGAACGAATCGTTCAAGGTGCTTTTGGCATGCTGGTTCATGGCCTCGATGCCGTCGCCCAATGTGCGCCCCGGCGCCAGTGAGGCACTTACCGTGGCACTGACGAAGCGGTTGTAACGGTACAACTGCGGAGGGGTGCTCTCATACCGCGTGGTCACCAGGTTGGCCAGTTGCACCATCGAGCCCTTGTTGTTGCGCACGTATGCTTTCCCCAGGTCGGCGGGCGTGTCGCGGTTGTCGCGGGTGGCCTGGCCGATCACTTCATATTGCTTGCCCTTGAAGATGAAATAGCCGTAACGCTGGCTGCCAAAGAGCAGTTGCATGGTTTCGGCAATGTCGCGCACGTCCACGCCCAAGGTCCGGGCACGGTCCCGGTCGATCTCCACGCGCAGTTCAGGCTTGTTGAACTTCAGGTCCACATCCACGACCTGGAAGGTGGGGTCTTGCCGCGCCGCTTCCAGGAAGCCGGGCAAGCGCTCGCGCAGGCGCTCGAAGTCGGGGGCTTGCAGCACGTATTGCACCGGGAGGCCGGAGCGGCGCCCACCGCCGATGGTGGGTTCCTGGATCACATAGCTGCGTGCCAGGTTGTATTGCTGGATCAGGCGTCCCACTTCCTCGGCGACCTGGTCCTGGCTGCGGTGGCGTTCCTCCGGGTCCACCAGGGTGGCACGCACGAAGCCGCTGTTCACGGATACGGACGCGCCAAAGCCAGGTGAAGTGACCGAAAGGATGTTCTCCACTTCGGGAATGGTGTCCACGGTGCGGATGATGTCCGAGATGTAGGCGTTCATCATCTCGAAGCTGGTGCCCTCGGGTGCGGTGCTGGTGACCATGAAGCGGCTCTTGTCCTCGCGCGGGGCCAGCTCGCTGGGCAGGTTCATGGCGGCCAAGGCGATGAGCACCCCGCTAGCGGCCATGATCATAAAGGCGGTCCAGCGGTAGCGCATGAACTGCTCCAACGAACGGTGGTATCCGGCGATCAGGCGTTCCAGCCAGCGCTCGGTAACGGTAAAGAAGCGGCTCTGCTTCTTTTCATGGCGCAGGAAGTGCGCGCTGAGCATGGGGGTGAGCGTGAGGCTCACTACGGCGCTGATGAAGACGGCCCCGGCCACCACCACGCCGAATTCGCGGAAGAGCCGGCCGGTAAGGCCGCTGAGGAACACGATGGGCAGGAACACCACCACCAAGGTGAGGCTGGTGCTTACAATGGCCATGGTGATCTCCCGGCTGCCCACGTGGCCGGCCTCGATGGGGTCCATGCCCTGCTCGATCTTCGCGTAGATGTTCTCCAGCACCACAATGGCGTCGTCCACCACGATGCCGGTGGCCAGTACGATGGCCAGCAGGGTAAGGATGTTGATGCTAAAGCCCGCCACGTACATGATGAAGAAGGAACCGATCAGCGAGATGGGGATCGCCAGCACCGGGATCAGGGTGGTGCGCCAGTTGCGCAGGAAGGCGAAGATCACCAGCACCACCAGCAGGAAGGCGATCACGATGGTTTCCTCCACCTCCAATATGGCCTTGCGGATGCTGGTGGTGGTGTCCATGGCCATGGAGTAGCGCAGGTCAGCCGGCATTTCCTTCTGGATCTGGGCGGCGCGCTTGTAGAACTCATCGGCGATGGCCACGTAGTTACTGCCCGCTTGGGGCGTTACGGCCACCGCCACCATGGGTACGCCGCCGTTGCCGCGCAACAGGGTCCGTTCGTTCTGGGCGGCCAGGCGCGCGCGGCCCACGTCCTGAAGGCGCACCAAGGTGTGGGCGTCCTCGCGCAGGATCATGTTGTTGAACTCCTCCTCGGTGGTGAGCCGGCCCATGGTGCGGATGCTCAGCTCGGTGCGGTAGCCTTCGATCAGCCCGCTGGGCAGTTCCACGTTCTCGCGGTCGAGGGCGGCGCGCACGTCCCCCGGGGTAATGCCCAAGCTGCCCATCTTCACGGGGTCCAGCTCCAGCTTCATGCTGTATTTCTTTTCGCCCCAGATGTTGATCTCGCTCACTCCCGGAATGGTCTGCAGGCGTTCCTTGAAGATGTTTGTGGCCAGGTCGGTGAGCTCCAACAGGTCGCGCTGGTCGCTCTGGATGGTCATGGAGATGATCGGGCTGCTGTCCGCATCGCTCTTGGCCACGATGGGCGGGTCGGCGTCCTTGGGCAGGTTGCGCACCGCGCGGCTTACCCGGTCGCGCACGTCGTTGGCCGCGGCCTCCAGGTCCACGTCCAGTTCGAATTCCACCGTGATGGTGGAACGTCCGTCGCTGCTTACGCTGGAGAGGGTGCGGATGCCGGCGATGCCGTTGATGCTCTCCTCGAGAATCTCGGTGATCTGGCTTTCGATGATGTCCGCGTTGGCACCGGTGTAATTGGTGGTAACGGTGATAATGGGCGGGTCCACGCTGGGAAATTCACGCACCCCGAGGTACGTGAAGCCGATGGCGCCGAAGAGCAGGATCAGGATGCTGATCACCGTGGCCAGCACGGGCCGGTTGATGCTGATGGAGCTGATGTTCATCGCCGCTGCGGTCACTTGGCGGTAGTGGCCGCCTCCGGGGTGGATCCGTTGCCTGTTTCGGCCTTGGGCTCGGCTGCGCGAACGGGCATGCCTTCACGCACGGCCAGCAGGCCGCTGGTGATCACGGTGTCACCGGCCTGCACGCCGCTGATCAATTGCACTTCTTTTTCCGTGCGCAGGCCCAGCTCCACACGCATGGCCTTGGCCTTTCCGCCGCGGATCACCATCACCACTTGCCCTTGAACGTCGGGGATCACACCTTCGGCAGGTACCGTCAATGCGCCTGGAATGGTGCCCAGGTCCAGCACGATGCGTGCGAACGCTCCCGGTGCCAGGCGGCCATCGTGGTTGGTGGTGCGCGCACGTGCACGCACCGTGCGGGTGCCCGGGTTCACCTCGGGGTCCACGGCGTAAATGGTGGCCGTGTACGGCAGCGTATCACCCACCAAGGTGAACCGCACCTCGCCACCAACTTTCAATTGCCGCCCGTACTGCTCAGGCACATCAAAGTCAAGCTTCATGGGGTCCACCTGGTTCAGTGTGGCGATTGGCGTATTGGGGGCCACGTAGCTCCCTTGGCTGATGCTCCGCAGGCCGAGCACACCACTGAAGGGCGCACGGATGGTGGTTTTGGCGATCAGGGCCAGCAGGTTGTCCACTTCGGCCTGCTTGCCGCTGAGCTGCGCCTGCGTGGCATCGTACGTTTCCTGGCTGATTCCCTTGGCGGCCAATAGTTGGGCCTGGCGCCCCTCGGTGAGCTCCACCAACCGCAGTTCGGACCGCGCTTTGCGCAGATTGGCCTGCAGGTCGTCGCTGTTGATCTTCACCAGCAACTGGCCAGCGGTTGCCGGGCCGCCCTCCTGAAAGTCGATGGTCTCCACGCGGCCGCCCACCTCGCTGCGGATCTCCACGGATTCATTCGCCAACAGGGTGCCTGTCCCCGTGATCACATTTTCCAAGGGCGCCGGTTGCAGCACGTGCACTTGCACGGCCATCGCGCCGCCACTTTGGCGGGCTGCACCGGGGTTGGCCTTGCCGCCCCCGCCGCAACCCGTGATCAGCAGGGCGGTTGCCGGCAACACCGCCCATGGCCAGGCGCAACTGCGCATTCCGCGGCCGCCCGGGCGCACTCTTCCTCCCGTTCCCTTCATCGTCAATTCGGTTTTCTCCCCGGCTTGTGCGGGATATCTTCTTGTTCATCCGCCCGGTGCAGGCGATCGCCCATCTTCTCCAGTAGCATAAAGAGCTTTTGCCGCTCGGTGGCCTTCAAGGAGCCCAAGGCCAATTCATTTAGGGCGGCGCAGGCTTGCTGCACGTCCTTCACCGCCGGCTTCGCCTTGGGTTGCAGCTCCAAATGGTGCTTGCGGCGGTCGGCTTGGCAAACCTTGCGTTTCACGTAACCGTGCGATTGCAAATGGTCGATGGCGCGCATCATGGCCACCTTGTCCAGGCGCAGCTCATCAGCGAGCTGCTGTTGGGTGATCGGCCCCTCCACCTCGGCCATGCGCGCAAGCACGAAGAACCAGCGGTCGATGCCCAAATGGCCCAACCGCCTCCGCATCGCCCCGAGGTATTCGTGGCCGATCAGGGCGCACCAATATCCAAGCGGGTCTTCCTGTTCTGTCGGCATGGCTTTTTTGCGGGGCGCGAAGGTAACGACCTGATAGTTACAGATGCAACTTATTTGGCACCGCAGTTAAGGATCGTTGGCAGCGCCGGGCAGCAGGCTGAAGATTACTTTGCGCCCCGCAAAAACGTTGATACCGGATCACTTCATGGCACCCCGTTCCCTGTTTTCCAAATCGTTGGCGGTGTTGGCCGCCTGTTCCATTGGCTTTTCGCTCCACGCCCAGGACGACCTGGTGCGCAAAACCAGCCAAACAGCCACCGACAGCACCGGCTACCGCTTCACCGTGGTGGTGAGCGCCGAGGCCACACCGGTGGAGAACCAGGCCTCCAGCGGCACCTGCTGGAGCTATGCGGCCAACAGCTTCCTGGAGTCGGAGATGATCAAGAACGGCGGGCCCGCCATACACCTGTCGAAGATCTATACCGCCCGTAAGTCGTACGAGGATAAGGCCGACAGCTATGTGCGCATGCACGGCAGCCTCAACTACGGCGATGGCGGTGAGCCGCACGACGTGATCAACATGTACGCCAAGTACGGTACCCTGCCCGAGGAGAATTACCTCGGCCTGAATTACGGCACCGACAAGAACCAGTTTGCCGAGATGCAGGCCATCCTCAAGGGCATGCTGGAAGCGGTGGTGAAGGCGCCCAACCGCGGCAAGCTCACCCCGGTGTGGAAGAAGGCCTTCAGCAATGTGCTGGACGCCTACCTCGGGCCCGTGCCCGAGACCTTCACATACCAGGGCAAGAGCTACACGCCACAGAGCTTCGCGAAGGAGGTGGTGAAGCTGGACCCCAAGGACTACCTGGAGTTCGTATCCGTGACCACCGCACCGTACTGGACCAAGACCATGATGATGGTGCCGGACAACTGGGCGTTCGAGTATTGCTGGAACATTCCCATGGAAGACATGGTCACCGCCATCGATCATGCCTTGAAGAACGGCTATACCGTGGCCTGGGGCGGGGATGTAAGCGAACCCTCCTTCAGTTGGAAGAACGGCATCGCCTGGATCCCCGAAACACCGGCCGATGAGCTCACCAAAGAACAGAAGGCCGAGTTGTTCAACGGCCCCAAGCCGGAGATGAAGATCACTCCCGAACTGCGCCAGGAAGCCTTTGACAACTACACCACGCAGGACGACCACGGCATGCAGATCACCGGCATTGCCAAGGACCAGGCCGGCAACGAATGGTACGTGGTGAAGAACTCTTGGGGCGTGAAGAACGACCACGAAGGCTACTTGTACATGAGCAAGAACTTTGTGCGCTACAAGACCACCTCCTTCATGGTGAACCGCAAGGGCATGCCCTCCGATATGCTGAAGAAGCTGAAGGGCTGACGGGTTGTTGGTTCGTGCAAATGCGCACGAACACGGATGCCCGCAGAGGGAGCATGGTGGTTTAAGTTGCGGTAGGCCGGGCAGGCGGGCAATCCGCTCATTGGACGGTCGCCAGCTCATCGTTGTGCCGATCGTTCCCGCTACGGGCTGTGGCTGTCCTTGTGCCCCAACTACTGGAGCGTGCGTCCACACCCGTGCCTTGTTCACCATCTTGTTCCGTACACACCGGACATGCACGCTTCCGGGGCTACGGTTCGGAAGGCTCCTTCCCGTCCAGCTACTGGCGATCGTGGCTTTTTCATACGTAGGAACACTTGGCGCGGAACGGGTGAAGACCAGGCCTTGGCGGTGTGTCCCGAGGGATCGTAATACCCTTTCATCATACCTATCCGCCTGATCCGTTCTTGGTTGCCGCTGGGTCGCTTGCGGAAGGCCGCTGCGGAAGTTTGGGTGGTTGTAAATGGCGAAAGGGTATAAGTTCTTCGATCAACTTGGTTCGGCTACTACCGAACTACCCGTACCTTTGCCCCGCACAGGGAAGGAGGAATGCCGACAGCTGGATTGGCGGAGCGAAAGTGCAAGTTGGTGGAGCGCCTTGGGCTGCACTTGGAGCAGGACAAGCAGATCCCGCCCTTGTCGGCGCGCATTTTGGCCTTGTTGATCCTGCACGGTATGCAGGGCACCACCTTTGAAACGCTGGTAAAGGAGCTGGCGGCCAGCAAGAGCAGCATTTCCACCAACCTCAACCGGATGGTGGTGCAGGGGCACATCCTGTACTTTACCAAACCGGGTGACCGGAAACGCTACTATTTCAGTGCCCCGGGATATGTATCGCGCATGATCGTCTCGCTGCTTGACCGGTGGCGCGGGGAATCGGAACTGCTGGCCCGGGTGCTGGCCTACAAGGATGCGGTGAATGCCGCCGGCATCGAAGGACCCATAACCACCCACGTGGAACGCGATGCGTTGGAGTTCTTCTCGGAGTGCATCACCTTCTTCACGGCGCTCGCAGCCCGTTATGGCGAGCGCGAAAAGCAATACAATCCCCACGCATGATCAGAAATGGCCATCTTCTTATGGCGGCTGCGGCGGCCGTGTTCGCCGCTTGCGGCCGCTCCGGCACGGATGGGCAACAAGGCCCGCGCAAACTCCCGTTGCCGGTGGTGGAGCTACCGGCGCGCAATGCCACCGGGCAGCAGGCTTGGCCCGTCAGCCTACAGGGCATGGTGAACGCCGATGTGCGGGCCAAGATCGCCGGCTATGTTACGGAAGTACTGGTGGATGAGGGCGACCGCGTCCGCCAGGGGCAATCCCTGTTCCGCCTGGAGACCGAATCATTGTCCGAGGATGCACTGGCCGCCAAGGCCAACGTGGATGCGGCCCAGGTGGCCGTGGACCAGCTACTCCCGCTGGTGGAACAGCACATCGTGAGCCCGGTGCAAATGCAAACCGCACAAGCCCGGCTGGCCCAGGCCAAAGCGGCCTTCCAAAGCATCAAGGCCAGCATCGGCTACGCCAACATCAACAGTCCCATTGATGGGGTGGTGGGCGCCATCGCCTACCGCCAGGGCTCGTTGGTAAACCCCAGCAACCCGTTGCCACTGACCACCGTGTCCAATACGAACGAGGTGTACGGCTACTTTTCCATGAACGAAGCCGCCTACATGGACTTCCTGGAAAAAACGCCGGGCGCCACCCTGAAGGAGAAGATGGAGCACTTCCCACCGGTGGAGCTGCAACTAGCCAATGGCGGCACCTACCCGCACCCGGGCCACATAACGGCAGTGACCGCGCAGGTGAACCCCGCGACGGGTTCGGTCAGTTTCAGGGCCACGTTCCCCAACCCGGAACATCTGATACCCAACGGTTCCAGCGGCACCGTTGTGCTACCGGTGAACTACCCCGATGCCGTGCTGGTGCCGCAGGAATCCACCTTCGAGCAGCAAGGCTTGATCTATGTTTTCCAAGTACTGAAGGACAGTACGGTAACTCCGCAGGTGATCGACGTGCAGGACCGCATCGGCAACTTGTACGTGGTGCGGAAAGGAGTGCAGGCCGGTGAGCGTATTGTGGCCAAAGGCGCGTTGCAACTGCACGACAAGGACAGGATCGTGCCGATGCCCATGCCCTTTGACAGCCTCGCCACCAGCATCCAACCGGTCTTCCAATAAGCAGCGGCAGCAGGCACAACCATGTTCAAGCAATTCATTGAGCGGCCCGTTCTTTCCACGGTCATCTCCATCATCATCGTCCTGCTGGGGATCATTGGCATGTACATGCTGCCGCTCTCCCAGTACCCGGACATTGCCCCGCCCACCGTGCAGGTTTCCACCGTGTACACCGGGGCCAACGCGCAAACCGTGCTGGAGAGCGTGATCATCCCCATCGAGGAACAGATCAACGGCGTGGAGCACATGAAGTACATCTCTTCCACGGCCAGCAACGACGGCAGTGCCAACATCCAGGTGTTCTTCGATCAAGGCACTGACCCGGACATTGCGGCCGTGCACGTGCAGAACCGCGTGGCCCAAGCACTGCCGCTGTTGCCCGCCGAGGTGACGCGGGCCGGGGTGACCACCAAGAAACAGAGCACCGACGCACTGCTCTGGTTCAACATTTTCAGCACCAACGAGGAGTACGGCGCCACCTTCCTGCAGAACTACGCCAACATTAATGTGGTACCGGAGATCCAACGGGTGAGCGGGGTTGGCGACGTGCGGGTGCTGGGCCGCCGCACCTACGCCATCCGCGTGTGGATGGACCCGGAGAAACTGGCGAACTACGGGTTGACGCCCGCCGATGTGGTGGCTTCCATCAATGAGCAAAGCCGTGAGGCCGCCGCGGGCACCATTGGGCAAAATGCGGGCAAGGCCTTCCAATATGTGATCCGCTACAGCGGCCGCTACAAAACACCCGAGCAGTACGGCAACATCGTGCTGCGTGCAGTGGGTGGGGGCCAGTTCCTCAGGCTCAAGGACGTGGCCAAGGTGGAGCTCGACGCGCAGGGGTACGAAACCAATTCGGTCACGAATGGCCATGATGCCATCACCATCGGCATCTACCAAACCCCCGGTTCAAACGCCCATGAGATCATCGAGAACATCCAGCAGCGCTTAGATGAAATGAGCAAGGACTTCCCCAAGGGGGTGGGCATGTCCGTGACCTATGACACGAACAAGTTCCTCAACGCTTCCATCAAGAAAGTGATCACCACCCTGCTGGAAGCGTTCGTGCTGGTGTTCCTGGTGGTGTTCATTTTCCTTCAGGACTTCCGCTCCACGCTGATCCCCGCCATCGCGGTGCCCGTGTCCATCATCGGGACCTTCTTCTTCATTTGGCTCTTCGGCTTCTCCATCAACCTGCTCACCCTTTTCGCACTGGTGCTGGCCATCGGCATTGTGGTGGACGACGCCATCGTGGTGGTGGAAGCTGCACACGCCAAATTGGAGGGTAAGGGAACGAACAGCCTTACCGCCACGCGATCCGCCATGTCCGAGATCACCGGGGCCATCATTTCCGTCACCTTGGTCATGGCCTCCGTGTTCATCCCCATCACGTTCATCCCTGGCACCACGGGCGTGTTCTACAAACAGTTCGGTGTCACCCTCATCGTGGCCATCCTTATTTCCGCCTTGAACGCCTTGACGTTGAGCCCTGCGCTTTGCGCCTTGTTCCTGAAACCGCCGGTGCCGGAGGACGGCAAGCGGAAAGGCTTCGCACAGCGCTTCTTTGACGGGTTCAACACGGCCTTCAAGCACACCACCAACCGCTACATGCATGCCTTGCTGCTGCTTCAACGCCGGCGCTGGGTGGTGCCTGTGGTGCTGCTGGGCTGCGTGGCACTGATCGCCTGGTGCGCCAACACCACGCCAAAGGGTTTCGTGCCCAAGGAAGACCGTGGCACCATCTTTTGCGATGTGCAGCTGCCCGATGGCGCCACGGCGGACCGCACGGCGGAGGTGACGCGCCAAATGACCGAGAAAGTGTTGAAGGTGCCGGGCGTGAAGAGCCTCACCGTGGCCAACGGGTTCAGCCTGTTGGGAGGGGCCGGAAGCAACTTCGGCCTCGCCTTCATCACCTTGGATGATTGGAGCCGGCGCAAAGCGGATTCGCTCTCCATTGATGCCATTACCGCCAAGCTGTTCGCCACGGGGGCCACTATCCCCGGGGCGCGCATCCTGTTCTTCACGCCGCCAAGCATCCAAGGCTACGGCACCGCCGACGGCTTCCAGTTCGAGCTGCTCGACAGGTCCGGCGGAAGTTTCACCGACCTGGACCGGGAGGCCAAGGCCTTCCTGGCCAAGTTGTCAGGCAACCCCGTGATCCAATACGCGCAAACTTCCTTCAGCACCGGTTACCGCCAGTATGAAATGGACATCGACGTGCCCCGCGCCAAGGAAGCCGGGGTGAGCGTGGGCGATATCTTTTCCACCTTGGCCGGGTACGTGGGAGGCATCTACGCGGCTGATTTCTCCCGCTTCGGCAAGCAGTACCGCGTGTATGTGCAGGCCCTTCCCAAAGACCGGTCAGGCGTGGACGACCTCAATGCCATGTACGTGCGCAACGCAAAGGGTGATATGGCGCCGATCACCGAGTTCGTGCAATTCAAGCCCATCTATGGCCCGCAGTCCGTTACGCGCTTCAACCTCTTCAATTCCGTGCACGTTACCGGTGCAGCGAACCCCGGGTTCTCCACGGGCGAGGCCATCGACGCCATCCGGCAGGAACAGGCCCAGTTGCCCCGCAACATCACTATCGCCTACAGCGGGCTCACCTTGGAGGAGATCCTGGCCGGCAATCAAACAGCGTTCATCCTGATGCTCTGCGTGCTGTTCGTCTACTTCGTGCTGGCGGGCCAATATGAAAGCTACCTGTTGCCCCTGGCCGTGATGTTTTCCCTGCCCGTGGGCGTAATGGGAGCCTACCTCAGCGTGAAGCTCGCCGGGCTGGAGCTCAATGTGTACTTCCAGATCGCACTGATCATGTTGATCGGCCTCCTGGCCAAGAACGCCATCCTCATCGTGGAACTCTCCATTCAAAAACGACGCCAAGGCATGTCGCTGCTGGAGGCGGCATTGGAAGGGGCACGGGTGCGTTTCCGGCCGATCCTGATGACCTCTTTCGCCTTTGTGTTCGGGCTGATGCCGTTGGCCTTTGCCACGGGTGTGGGCGCCCAGGGCGACCGCTCCATCGGCACCGCCGCCGTGGGCGGGCTTTTGGTGGGAACCGTGATCGGGGTGTTCGTGGTGCCCAGCATGTTCGTGCTCTTCCAATGGTTGCAGGAAAAGCTCAGCGGAAGGCGGAATGAACGATTGAAGATGCAGGAAAACAGCAACGGAGCTGAAGCATGAAAGACGCAACGCGCATAAGGCCGCTGTACGGTGTGCTGCTCCTGCTGCCGCTGGCCGCGTGCTTCACGGCCAAGGAGTACCAACGCCCCGGCATGGCCACGGACGCACTGTACCGCATGGACCTGGCCACGGACAGCGTTGCGCCCACCATGGACAGCGCCTCATTGGCCCAGGTATCCTGGAGGAATTTATTCCCGGACCCGGTGCTGAAGCAGTATGTACAGCAGGCACTGGACCGGAACTTGGACGTACGGATCGCCCTGCGGAACACGGACGCCGCAGCGGCGTATTTGAGGCAGGGAAAGGCCGCGTTCTGGCCTGCCGTGAACGGCTCGGTGCAAGCCGGGCACAGCCACCTCTCAAAAAACGGCCCACAGGGAAACTTGGGCGTGGCGGACGTGGACCAGTTCCAAGCGGGTGCCTCCCTAGGCTGGGAAGCCGACATCTGGGGAAAGATCCGCAGCCAGAAGAGGGCGTATGAGGCCGCTTACCTCCAGTCCGTGGAAGCGCAGCGCGCCGTGCAAACCCGGCTGGTGGCCAGCGTGGCCGCAGGCTACTACCAATTGATGGCCTTGCGCGAGCAGGTGGCCATTGCCCAAGAAACCATCGCCTCGCGGGACAGTAGCCTGCGCACGACCCGCGCATTGCAGGCAGCGGGCCAAGTAACGGCCGTGGCGGTGCAGCAGATGGAAGCTCAACTGTACGATGCACAGTTGCTGCTGATCAACCTCCAGCAGGGCCGACGCCTGCTGGAGAACAGCTTCTGCATGTTGTTGAACGAGCCTCCGCATGAGGTGGCCTTGGGCGCAACGGACAGCCCGGAGATCACCACACCGTTGGCCTTGGGCGTGCCGGCCGACTTGCTTGCGAACAGGCCCGATGTGCGCCAAGCCGAGTACGCATTGATCAGCGCCTTCGAGCTGACGAACGTGGCCAAGAGCAACTTTTACCCCTCGTTGAGCATATCGGCCACCGGCGGCCTGCAAAGCCTGGAGGTATCCAACTGGCTCAATGCCAATTCGCTCTTCGCCAACGTGGCCGCCAACCTGCTGCAACCCATCGTGAACCAACGGCAGGTGCGCACGGCCTATGAAGTGGCCCGGAGCCGCCAGGAACAGGCCCTGTTGCGCTATCAGCAAGTTTTACTCCAGGCCGGCGCGGACGTTTCCAACGCCTTGTTCGATCACGACAGCAAGGTGCGGGCAGAGGCGGTGCAACGGAAGCAGTACGAAGCGCTGAAGGTGGCCGTGGACTACTCGGCGCAGTTGTTGGTGAACGGCATGGCCAACTACTTGGAGGTGCTCACGGCGCGGCAAAGTGCCTTGGCTGCACAGCTCAACTTGGTGAACATCCGTTATGGAAAGCAAATGGCCATCGTAGACCTATACGAAGCCTTGGGCGGCGGGTGGAAATAGGAAAGGGAAGAGAAGTCCCGTGCCGAACAGGTGGGGGAGCCGGACCGGCGGGTATACCAATTGGACATTCAAATCCGGCCAAAGATGCGCAGCTATTTTTTCGTAGGGCGATCCGTGGCGTGCGTTGCGTAGCGGGTCTCCGACGCGCCATAGCCGCTTTGGCGAGGGAGCGGGCTACGGAGCGCATGACGCGAAGAAGCCATGCGGAAAAAGAGCAAGCAGATCGGCTGAGATGGAATGTCCATTTGGTATTACCCCACCAAATGCGCCAGCCCGCTGTTCACCTCCTCATAGAGGTCGCGCACCTTGCGTTCTTCGCAGAGCTGGCGGAACTGCTCGCGGATGGGCTTGTATTCGTCGTGGAAAGGGCAGGGGTGCTTGTCGCTGCACCGGCTGAGGCCCAGGCCGCATTGCTCGAACACCTGGTCGCCGTCGATCGCGTGCACGATCCGCATCACGCGCTGGTCCGCTTGCTTGGCGGTGATGTAGAACCCGCCCTTGGGCCCTTTGGCGCTCTGGATGATGCCCGCCTTGGCCAGTTTTTGCAGAAGCTTGCCCACGGTGTGTTCGTTCCCCTCCGTGTAGGCCGCCACGTCCTTCAGGCTGCTGCGTTCACCCGAAGCCAGGCGCGAGCCAAGGAACACCACCGCTTTGATGGCTGCCTTGCACGTCAGGCTGAGCATCATCAATAGCCGCCCAGGAACTCCCGGCCTGCATCGGAGATCATGTCCTGCTTCCACGGCGGGTCGAAGGTCACCGTTACCACGGGCGTGAAGCCGGGCAAGGTCATTTTCAACGACTCGGTCACGTTGGCTTGGATGGATTCGCCCATCGGGCAGAATTCCGTGGTGAAGGTCAACAGGCATTTGGCCTGCTTTTCCTGCATGTCCAATTCCAGTTCGTAGATCAGTCCCAGGTCCACCACGTTGAGGCCCACTTCCGGGTCGTCCACGAACTTCAATCCCGCGATGGCCTTGTCGGTAAGCATTTCGCGTTCTTCTTCCTCGCTCATTTCTTGAAGGGTTTGTGGGTGAGCAATTTCATCACGTTCCAGTTGTACAGGAAGGCGGCCGCCAGCAGGACTACAGCACCGGCCTGCAGCAGCACCACCACCTGAAGCAGGATGCCAGCCCCGAAGAGCACGAAGCCCGCCAGGTAAGTGATGCCCATCGCCTTGTACACCGGATGGCTGAAGAGGTCCTTGGGATTGGGCATTTTCCCCAAGGCCGCCCGATGGCGGTATACCTTGTTCCACACGATGAAGGGTAGCGTCTTGAAGGTCATGCCCAGGATGATGGCGGTGAGCCAGCCGAAGAAGATGGTGAAGCCGTACAGCAGCACCAGGTTGGCATGGTCGCCCGCGGTGACCGCCAAGGTGGCGATCAGGGCGATGAGCACCAGCGTGGGCAAGACCAGCAGGGCCACGGCCAGCAAGGACACCTTCATTTGGTCGTCCACCTTTTTGCGGATGCGCTCCACGTAGGCCATCCGGCAGTAGTGGGCAAACAACAACAGCGCCACCAGTACCAGCAGGGCCGGGATGTAGTTCAGCACCGTGGCTTGGTGATAGAGGAAGAAGAGGCCATACAGGACCAGGGCCGTGTTCACCAGCACGAACACCCACCACAGCAGCCGAGGGGCCTTGTACTTGCTGATCAGGAACATGGGGATCAACCGCGAGCCCACGCCCAGCACCAACAGCAGGAACCAGCCTATCAGGCCCAAGTGGGCGTGCAGGGTGAGGTAGTAAAGGGAGTTGCGGGCAAAGACGGACGAGGTGAAGTTGAACAGCAACGCCAACCCGAACAGCACCGTGAGCAGCAGCCAGATGGTGGCGGTGAAGACAAATACGGCGTGCACGTTCTCGCGCTTGCTCTTGGAAATACTGATGGCGATGTTGGCCACGAAGGCCAGCACGGCACCCACCATCAGCGAGCCGCCGAGCTGCGCGGGCCAGCCCAGGTTGAACACGAAGAAGCCGTAGATCAGCAAGGGGATGCCCACGGCGGCCAGTGCGAAAGAGGTATAGGCCAGCTTGTCACTGTACAGGTCGTTCTCGATGAGCACCGGCACCAATTGGTGGCTGGCCCCCAGGATGATCATGGTGGCCCATCCCAACGCCATCAGGTGCGTAATGGCCAGCAGGTGCGGCTGGAACCAGTGGCCAGTGAAGGAGCCGTTGGAGGTGAGCAGCAGCACGGCCGCGGCCAGGAAGGCAATGGCACCGTACGCGTAAAAGGGGATCACCACCCGGTAGTTGGTGGTGCGCGCCACGTTGCCGCCCAAGGGTGATCCGAACATGAGTCGCTACTGCAATTCCATGCGCACCACAGGGGGGCGGAGGTTGAACCACGGATGAACACGGATGGACACGGATCGCAAGCTGCCCAAGCCACCCCGGCCGATGTGCAGCCGGTTGAACCACGGATGAACACGGATGGACACGGATGGATGCATCAAGGCCATCCAAGTCGCTTGCGTTTTATCCGTGTACATCCGGGTTGATCCGTGGTGGAGTGTTCAGGCTTTGAAGATGAAGAGCTTTACGTCGCCTTCGGCAATCTCCTTGGCGCGGTACTGGAACTTGCGCTCCTCCAGCTCCGGCAGCAGGAACACCGGGATGCGCTTGTGGTTCACGTACAGCGCCTGGCCGTCGGGCAGGTGCTCCAGCTCGTCCAGGATGGTGAGCATGGGCAGGGGCATCTCCAAGTGGCGCACGTCGATGGTCTTGGTGCGGCCGTTGAACTTCTCCACCCAGCTTTCAAAGTCGTCGCTGTTGCCGCCAACATGGGCATCGGGCAGTTTCGCATCACCCGATTTGAAGAACCAAGTGTGGTAGGTGTTGCCATCGATCACCTGGTTGTAGCTCTGAAAGCCTTGCTTACTGAGGAGCTGGATCAGCGGGATGGGCTCGAAGTCGTTGATCAGTTTCAGCGTGTGCCCGGCCGGCAGGGCTTTCACCTTGCCCAGGATCAGGTTGAAGGGGTCTTTGCCTCCGCTAAGGATGGGCCGCACGTCCAGCTCCATCACTTGTTCGGGCTTCACCTGCTTCATGAACTCGGGCATTGGTTCCTCCGCCTGGTCTTCTTCCTCCTGCGCGGTTAGGTCCGCTTGGAAACCCAGCGGGGCCAGCTTGGCGAAGAAGTCGTCCGGTGTGCAGCCTCCGATCTTGCTGGCCATGCGGATGGTGGTGCGTGAGGCCATCAACTTGCGCAGCAATGGGTTGCGCAGCTTGGTGAACTTGGGCGACAGGCTGACGATGGCCTCCAGCGCTTCCGGGTTTTCGCGCAGCAGGGCGGAGATCTTGGTGCCCGCGTTGATGGTCATTTGGGGAGGGGTTACGGTTGCACGCGGATGAACAGGCACGAAGTAAAGAAATGGTGATGCATTGATCGGTTCCAAGTGAATTTCTCTGTGTCCATCCGCGTGCGTTCCGTAGTTCAGCCCTGTGGGATTGATGCGATGAGAGGAGGTGAAGGTGTGAAGGTGATAGAGTGATGGGGTGATGGGGTGGGAGGATGATCGGGTTGCCCCTCACCTCGCCACCCTCGCACCGGGTCAATGGAAGGAGCGCTCCAGTTCGGCTGCCTTGGGGAAGAGGATGTTGTTCTCCAGGTGGATGTGCACGTGGGTGTCGTCCTCTAGTTCGTGCAGCAGGCGGAAGAGCAGCGTGTAGCTGGCACAGGCATCGCCGGGGAGCGTGTAGCCGTCGGTGATCTCATTGATCTCGTCCAGCTTGCCGCCCACGGACACGTGTTCCTTCACCAAGGTGTCCAAGGAATCCTTGAAGCGGCCCATGGTGCTGGCCGGCAGCGGCTGCCCTGCGTTCTTGGCCGCCACCAACTGCTTGATGTAAGGGAACATGGTCTTCTCCTCTTCGGGCAGGTGGGCGGTGAACTCGGCGATCACCTCCTGCACCAGCTTGTTCACTTGGTTCAGCTCGGGGTGGTTCATGCCGTGCACCTGGGCCACCTTGGCGGAATACTTGCCGATCTCCGGCAGGTTCTTGCGCAGGTAGCCGTGGTGCGTGTTCACGATAAAGTCCGCCAGGAAGTCGATGTTCCAATCGTTGTAGGGCAGGGCGGTGGAGGTTTGCACCTTGTCGGCCTCGCGCAGCTCCTGCTCGATGCGGGTGACGTCCAATCCCTTGGCGGCACAGGCTTCGGCCACCGTCATGCCGCCGTTGCAGCAGAAATCAAGGCCGTATTTCTTGAACACCTCCGCCTTGCGCATGTCCTTGGTGACGATCTCGCCCAAGGTTTCCGCACCCGCACCATCGGGGCGCTTGGTGATCTTCACGCGCCACCATTTGGGGCCTTGCTCCAAGTATTCCCAAGTGAACACGTCGCCCATTTCGCCCTGCATCTGGTAGTACAGCGGCTTGGGGTCGTGGTCGTTGTGGATGGTAAGGCTTTCGCCCTTCTTCAAGGCGTGGTAGCGGCTAAAGATGGTCGGGTGCTTTTCGCGGGGCGCCAGCTTGGTGACGTCCAAAATGTTCTCCCCGGCCTGTGAGGCGCTCCCGGCAATGCGGCGGGTGATCTTCACCTTCCACCATTCGGGTCCTTCCTCCAAGTATTCCCACCCATAGGCGTCGCCGTGCTCGGCCTCCAAGTGGTAACGGAGCGGCTTGGGGTCGTGGTCGTTGTGGATGGTGAGGCTTTCACCGCCCTGCAGCTTGGCAATGCGCTCGAAGATGGTGCTGTGCTTGATCGCTGGCGGCAGCTTGGTGACGTCCAGGATGTTCAACCCGGCCTCGGCATTGCGCGGGGAGATCTTGGTGATCTTCACCTTCCACCATTCGGGGCCTTTTTCCAGGTATTCCCATTGAATGGTGCCCGGATGCGTGTGGCCCAACTGGTGGCGCAGCGGGGCGGGGTCGTGGTCGTTGTGGATCACTAAGCTCTGCCCTTCGCCAAGCTGGGCGATGCGGCCGAAGATGGTGCTGTGCTTTACCGCCGGGGCCAGCTTGGTGACGTCAAGCACGTTGCTGTTCGCCATGCCGGCAGCTTCCTTGCCGATGCGCACCTTCCACCACCGGGGGCCTTGTTCCAAGTACTCCCACGTGTAGGAATCGCCATAGAGGTTGTGCAGCTGGAAGTACAGCGGCTTGGGGTCGTGGTCGTTGTGGATGATGAAGCTGTCGCCGTCCTTCAGCGCGTCCACATGCGCGAAGATGGTGGAGTGTTTCACCGCTGGCGCCAGCGTGGTGACATCAAGGATCGTTTCGGTCGTTGTTTCCATGTTGGGTGCTGTTCTGTTGGGAACCGGTGCGAAGGTAAAGCCCAAATCCAATTAAAAGCATGCGAATACTTTTATTTGGACAGGAGTCGTTGCCGCATGCACCTGGGTGCCGCAACGCTTCGACGGGGCGGTCAATTGGAAGGCGGGGCAACCTGGTCCGTGTCGGGGGATTCAAACACGGGCGGCTTGGAGCCGAAGAGGATGTAGCGGTCCGGCAGGGTCTTGTACAGGATGCCCACATCATCCACCCCGAAGGTCATCAGCTCGTCGGCCACGCGGTCGAATTCCATGCGTTGGGAGAGGGGCGGACCGGAAGGGGAGGGTACGGGCAGGTAGTTCACCAAATAGAAGAGATGAGGCTCCTTGATCCCGGCCATCAATTCCTTGATCCATGCGCCGCGGTCCCCCAATGTGGAATATTCGCGGGTTACCAAGGCCAGGTCCGCTTCCCCGGGCAGCAAGCCCACGGTGCCCGCAGGTACCAACCGCACCAGCAGTCGGTCGTCGCCGATGCCTTCACTTTTCTTGCGGGCTTCCAGGGCGGCCGCCTGGGCGGGATCGTCCTCCATGGCCAATACCCGCGCCCCGGCCCCCAGCAGCTTCCAGGTGTAATACCCGTCGTCCGCATACAGGTCCGCCACCACTTTGCCGGCCAATGGCCCCATGGCTTTGATCAGCGAATCGCCCATCCGCGCGTCGCCCGCATCAAATGGCCGGATGGCCTGTGTGGTTCCCGGATCCGTGCTTGCACCGGTGGAAGGCCCTTGGCAACCGGCCCCCGGAAAGATCAGAACAAAGGAGAGGGGAAGTAGAATGCGCATCATGGCTGAAGTGGATGGCCAAAGTAAGGCAGTTCACCAACGCATGCCGGAAAATGTCGCGGCCATGGCCTGTTGCGTACAGGGTATTTCCGATCTTTTAACCACGGATCCAGGTGAGTCAATCAGGGATGGAAGGCATGAAAGGAGCGGACATTTCCTTCCCACCCCTTCATCATCCGGGCGGCGGTCCGTGGGCATCCCGGATCCCTGACCGTTCCATGAGCATGCCGGTCATTCGCAGGTGCACCGGTGGGACCTCGGACGCCATCACCCGCTCCCCATTGGTGAGGGCAACTACCATTGCCATTTCAAGATCGATCTGAGCATCACCTTTGGCCACGCAAGCCGGGATGGCCTCGTGGAAAATACTTCCATGTAAGATAATGCCCTTACCTTTGGGGCCATGGTGAAGATCGAGAAGGAGTTGGCCATGGATTTCCAGACGGAACACCAGAAGCTCTTCCTGAACCTGCTTTTTACATCGAACTGGCTGCGGCACATGGATATGGAGCGGCTGCGGCCCCATGGGTTAAGCCCGCAGCAGTACAACATTCTGCGCATCCTGCGCGGCGCCAACGGCCGGAAGGTGAGCATGGGCTATGTGCTGGAACGCATGCTGGACCGCGCACCCAATGCCACGCGCCTCACCGACAAGTTGATCTCCAAAGGCCTGGTGCTGCGCGAACGCTGCGAGAATGACCGGCGCGTGGTGCACCTGCTCATCAGCGCCAAGGGGCTTGAACTGGTGAATGCCTTGGACCGCGATACCGAGCGGGTGGTGGGCACGGTGGCCGGCAAGCTGAGCATGGCCGAGGCGCGCGCCGTGAATGCCTCATTGGACAAATTGCGCGACTGAACCCCGATCTGGCACAGCCATTGCTCCCTCCGCGCAACCTACGCACCAAGATGTTCAAGGTCCTTGCCACTTGTTTACTGATCAGTGCCGCCTCCGTGGCCGGCGCCCAATCGGTGTTCGCGGTGGATACCGGCGCCACCGTCCTCACCTGGACCGGCAAGAAGGTGATGGGCCAGCACCAGGGCCACATCCACGTGCAGCACGGCTCGGTGCTATGGAGGGCTACGGGCCTGCACGGCTGCGAAGTGGTGATCGACATGAACAGCATCACCATCATCGGCATGGACCCGGAAGGCGAAACGCAGCTGGGCAACCACTTGCGGTCGGCCGATTTTTTCAATGTGCGCAAGTTCCGTACGGCCAGCTTCAAGGCCACGCACATTGCCAAGAACAGCAGCACCGTGGCAGGCGGGCCCAACTACTCCGTTACCGGTGACCTGACGATCAAGGGCATCACACAACCGGTGACCTTCCCCGTGCGTGCCTGGCAAGAGAAGAACGGAGTGCGCGCACAGGGCACCATGGTCTTCGACCGCACCTTGTACGGGATCAAGTACCGGTCCGGAAGTTTCTTCGATGCCTTGGGCGACAAGGTGATCAACGACCAAGTGGAGATCGCGTTCGACCTGCTGGCGCGTTGAATGGCGCGTAGCGCGCAGTTGGTCAACGCTGAATGTCCAGCTTTTTCACCATGGCCTGGTTGAGCCGAGAGGCATAGGTGCCGAACGCGTTCACCAGCACGCCCTTCACTTTGTGCTTCTCCGAACTGATCGCATACACGATGCTTTCATCGCTGGGGTTGGAATCCCCCTCAAAGCGGTGAAATTCGTCGATGGTGAACTCATCGGGTCGGAGTGAAGTGTTGTTGCCGTTGCAGATCAGGCACTCGTCGTGCAGGACCAGGTCGTCCTTGTAGCCGCGTGCAACCAAGTCGTTCACGGCTTGGGAAAGGGTGTCATATGTGCGTGCCATGGTGTACGAAGGTAGGCATTCAACACTCTGTGCCTGCCTGCATGGAAGCAACATCCGGCGATGGGCTCCGGTTCACTGCGCCGATGGGGGCCGGTGCCATGCGGCATGCAAAAGGGCCGCACCGTGCAGTGGGCCCTTGTGCAATGCAACCGTGTTGGGTGACTACCCCATCTTCTTGCCCATGTCCAGCATGTCCTTGATCCCGCCTAGGCTGCTCAGCACGCCCGTGGCCTCGTAAGGGATGTACACCACCTTGTTGTCCTGGCCACTGGTCATTTCCTGCAGGGTCTCCAAATAGCGCATGGCGATCAGGTAGCTGGCCGGGTCGGCCTGGGCGCCCTTGATGGCCTCGGTGACCAGACGGATGGCCTCCGCTTCGCCTTGTGCGCGGCGGATGCGCGCCTGGGCATCGCCCTCGGCCTGCAGCACTTGGGCCTGCTTCTGGCCTTCGGCCTCGTTGATCTGCTTCTGCTGCACCGCTTCGGCACTGAGGATCACCGCCCGCTTGCTGCCCTCGGCATCGATGATCTGCGCCCGCTTGTCGCGCTCGGCACGCATCTGCTTCTCCATGGCCTCGCGGATGTCGCGCGGCGGGTTGATGTCCTGCAGCTCCACCCGGTTCACCTTCACGCCCCACTTGTGGCTGGCCTCGTCCAGGATGGCCCGCAGCTTGGCATTGATCGTGTCACGGCTGGTGAGGCATTCGTCCAGGTCCAGTTCGCCGATCACGTTCCGCAAGGTGGTCTGCGTCAGCTTTTCAATGGCCATGGGCAAATTCTCGATCTCGTACACCGCCTTCACCGGGTCCATGATCTGGAAATAGAGCAGCGCGTTGATCTCCGTCATCACGTTGTCCTTGGTGATCACGTTCTGCTTGGGGAAGTCGTACACGGTTTCCCGAAGGTCCAAGCGCTCCTTCTTCACAAACTGCACGTATTTGTTGCCGTCGGGCAGCTCGCGGCTGTATCGGAAGATGATCTCGCGCGGCTTGTCGAACACCGGAATGATGATGTTGAAACCGGCGGTGAGCGTTTCGCGGTACCGGCCGAAGCGCTCAATGATCATCGCCTCGCTCTGTTGCACGATCCGCACGCCCTTGGCGACGATGAAGATCACGAAGAAGGCGATCAGCAGCAAAATGATGGTTCCGGGGCTCATGGTTCAAAAAAGGGTTATGGGTTTTACGATGAGGGTGTTGCTGTCCACACGGACCACTTCCACCAGGTCGCCCGTGCGCAAGGGTTGGTCGGACAGGCTCTCGGCCCGCCAATCATCGCCTCCCACCTGCACCCGGCCCAGGCGCAATCCGGGCTCAAAATCCTGGCTCACATGGCCGCGCTGCCCCACCAGCGCATCCGCGTTGGTGAGCACGTGTTCCTTTTTCCAAAAGTGCTTCATCAGCACTGGCCGCACCGTGAAGAACGCCAGGAGCGAGAACGCTGAAAAAAGTAGCAATTGGGCCCCCGGGCCAAAGCCCAAACCCGCCGTAACGCTGGCGGCAATGCAGCCGATGCCTAAGCAGAACAGGAAAAAGCCCGGCAGAAAGATCTCCAAGATCATCATCAGCAGGGCCAATCCCGCCCACCAGTGCCATTGAAAGAATTCCATGGTTGTGCAACTGCGGCGCAAGATAGGCCCCCGCCATGCAGCCGCCGCCCCATTCGGATGAACGGTCCGTGCCGCGGATGAAGCCGTGCAGGAACTTGGGGGAGGGCCTACTTTCGCGCCTCATGGCCGGAAAGATCAGGAGTTTCCTGAGCTCCCCCCAAGGCAGGGACAGCTTGCTCACCACCCTCACCGAGGGCCTTTCCATGCTGGGCATGATCCTCACCTACCGGCTGGCCGCGCAGGTAAGCAAACAGGACCTGGATATCTACGTGATCGTTCGGCGCACCGTCTCCTTTGTGTTCCCCATCATTCTTATGGGGGCCATGGTGGGGCTTACGCGCTATGTGGCCATGAGCCGCGGCCCGGAGCAGAAGCGGGGATACCTGCGCGGGGCGTTCGCATGGGTGCTGCCATTGAGCGTGCTTACCATGCTGCTGTCGGTGCTGCTGGCCAAGCCGTTGGCCTGGGCGATTTACGGAACAGAGGACAGCGCGCCGCTGGTACCACCGCTGGCCCTGATGGCGGTGGGCATTACACTGCATGGGGTGGCCTACGGCTTCCTGCGGGGCAAGCCGGCCACCATCACCGCCAACTTCGTGCAATTGATGGTGCTGGCCATTATCCCGTGCGGGGCATTTATGTTGTGGTCGGATATGGCCACAGTGCTATGGGCCACGGGCATTGGCTGGGTGGCCGTGCCATTGCTGAGCATTGCACCGTCCCTGGCAGCAGCAACAGGGGATGGCAAAAGACGGCAGGAACGCAGTGAATTGCTTCGGTACGGATTGCCGCGCGTACCGGGCGATGTGGCATTGGGCGCCCTGCTGACCATACCCGGTTACGTGGCCTTGCGCACCCACGGGCTGGATGTGAGCGGCGAGGTCGGCTTCGGGGCGACCCTGCTCAATTTGGCCGCCGCGGTGTTCTCGCCCGTGGCCCTGCTGCTGTTGCCAGCGGCCGCGGGCCGCCTCGCCTCGGGCGACCACCTGCGCCTGGAAAAACAGATCGCCCGCATGACGCGCCTGGTATTCATCGTCTCCGTTGCGCTTACCATCGGCTTCGAGTTGCTGTCGCGCCCGTTGTTGCTGGCCTACCTGGGGCCCACCGGCGAAGCCTACCTGCCCATGGCACGCATCATTTTCATCGGTGCACTGCCATTCGCTTTCTTCAATGGCATGCGCAGTGTGCTCGACGCCTATTTCCATACGCCCCGCAACGGGCTGAACCTGCTGGCCGCATTCGGTATTTTGCTGGCCGGAAGCGTTTTCCACCTTGCCGTGCCCACCCCATGGTACACCATGGGCATTGTGCTGGTGGCCAGCATGTGCTGGCTGGGCTGGGCCACCTGGCGCGATGTGCGCTATGTGCGCAGTGAATTGGTGCGGTTGGGCACGCGTGACAATGGCCAATTGAGGATCATGGCCGTGGTACCCGGCGAAAAGGGAGCTGCGCTGCCCAAGGACCTGGCGGGCCAGTTTGATGTCCTTGGCAACGACGGCGCCGTGGTAACCGTGTTCCGCATGCCCCGGAGAGCCTCACCGGCGCGCTTGGTAAAATTGCGGCGGCAGATGAAAAAGCGCCTGGCCAAGGACCGGCCCGACGTAGTGCATGTGCATTACGGATCATTGACCGCGTTGTTCGCCGTGCTGGTGAGCAATGTACCGGTGGTGATCACGTTCGCCGGCCCGGATCTTGACCGGTCCGGCACGCCGGGCAAATGGCGTCCCTTGCTTGGCGGGCTGTTCTCGCAGGTGGCGGCATTTTTTGCGTCGGGCATCATTTGCCCGCATGCCGAGGTGCGCGATCGGCTTTGGTGGCGGCAGGGGGAGGCTAAGGTGTTGCCTTTGGGGCCGGTGCCTGCAAGTTGCCATAAAGAGGTGCTTGTGTACCTGAAAGCTGTGGTCATGCATGGTCCAACTGGACAGGTCGAAGCCGGATGATGGACACATGCTTGAAAATTGCCCTGCTTGCCCCCGCAAGTTCGGTGCACGCTGTTCGTTGGGCGAATGGATATGTAGAACGCGGGCATCAGGTTGGCTTGATCTCGCAGCATGCACCGCTGCCCGGATTGGACCGGCGCGTGCAAGTATTTTCCTTACCCTTCAAAGGGTTAGCAGGATACATGCTGAATAGAGGGAACATGAAGGCTGCCCTTCGGGCATTCAGCCCCCATATTGTGAATGTTCATTATGCCACGGGATATGGATTACTGGCACGTGGCGTGACGAAATTCCCGCTGGTACTGAACGTTTGGGGAAGTGATGTTTACACATTCCCGGACAAGAGTGTACTGCACCGATGGCTGCTGAAGGGCAATTTGGCGCATGCTGACCAAGTTGTTTCCACAAGCCATGCAATGGCCGCGCGTGTGTCCCAGTGGCTACCCTATGCTGCACCGGCAGCAGTGGTGCCTTTTGGTGTCGATGTGGATCATTTTACGCCGCATGGTGCCTCTAAAAATGAAGGCGGCCCCTTGGTTATTGGCACCGTTAAGTCGCTGGCTCCTGTATATGGCATCGACCGTCTGATGCAAGCCTTCGCGCATTTGGTGCAAATGGAGGTCGGCGCCGATGTTCGCTTGCGGATCGTTGGCGAGGGTCCGCAGCGCAAGGAATTGCTTAGGCTCGCCGACAAGCTTGGTATCGCTGATCGACTGGATATGGTGGGCGCGGTACCTCATGCAAAAGTGCCCGATGAACTGCGCAAATTCAATGTTTATGCAGCACTGAGCCGCTCCGAAAGTTTCGGGGTTGCCGTGATCGAGGCCAGCGCCTGCGGTTTGCCCGTGGTGGTAAGTGATGCCGGTGGATTGCCTGAGGTTGTGCGCAACGGCGAAACTGGTTTTGTAGTGCCATCTGGCGATCCAGAAACTGCTGCTTCGAAGTTCCATACTTTGCTCACCGATCCTGCTCTACGCGTAAAGCTGGGTGCATCCGGGCGCGAGTTTGTTCTCGGCAACTACGAATGGAGTGACTGCGTGGACCGTATGCTGGAGGTATTACACGAAACGGCGGACACTGTAAGATCGCGACCATGAACAGAATGGGGAAGTTCCCGATCACCATTGGTTACGTAACGGTGGGCGATCCGCATGATCGGCGCACATGGTCAGGGATCAACAATTTTCTCCTGATGGCCCTGGAAAGACGCGTGAATCGCGTGGTGACCATGGGGCCGCTGCGTCCGGAACCCGAACTGCAATTGCTTCGATGGGCCAACCAGATCTTGCTGCGAATCACGCGCAAGCGCTTCCACTACCGCGATTCCTTCCTTCTGTCCAGGGCATATGCACGGATCATCAAGCCCAAGTTGGAAGGTGTGGACTTGATAGTAGCTCCAGCGGGCCTTGCCACCACGGCCATGCTGCAAACAAAGGTGCCCATAGTGTACATCAATGATCGCTGTACAGCAGGGGCATTGGAATATCATCAGATCCTGAGCGGGTTGGCGGGTTTTTCCAGAACGGAAAGTTTGAAGCTGGAACAGAAGGCGCTGGAACGCGCTGCATTAGTGGCGTATAGTTCACATTGGGCGGCGGAGGCAGCTGTGCGTTCCAACCCGTCCATCAGTTCCAAGGTCCATGTGGTGCCTTTTGGTGCGAACTTGGAGAAGATACCGTCTCCTCCTGAAGCACGGTCCTTTCCACCGGAACGGCTGAAATTGCTGATGTTGGGGGTGAAGTGGGAGGAGAAGGGCGGACCGATCGCCTACCAGGCGCTGCAGGAATTGAAACGACGTGGGCAAGCGGCGCAATTGGTGGTTTGTGGTTGCACGCCCCCGCCGGAATTCAATGATCCAGACCTGGTGCGGGAAGGGTTCCTGAACAAGAACCTGCCTGCGGACATGGCGCGGCTGGAACACCATCTACGCACGGCAGACTTCCTTATCCTGCCTACCCGCTTTGAGGCGTACGGAATCGTCTTTTGCGAAGCAGCCGCATACGGGCTGCCCGCTTTAGCCTCGCGCACCGGGGGCGTACCCACCATCGTGGAGGAAGGACGCACTGGTTTCCTGTTCGGACTGGAACAAGACGGTTTGGCCTATGCCGACCGCATCATGCACTTGGTTCAAAGGCCGGAGGAATGGCAATCCATGCGCCGCAACGCGCGCAACCGCTACGAAGGGACGCTTACCTGGGACCAGTATGTATCCACCTTGCTCCGCCTTCTTCAGGAAGCGGGCTTGGTCAATATGTCCCGGTAGCGCTCATTGAACCGGACCAAGTTGAATTCTTGCAAGGCCCGTTCCAAACCAAGGGCTTTCATGCGTCGCATCTGTTCGCGGTGATCGTCCAGGTGCATTGCAGCTTGGGCCATTTCCTCAAGTGCGACAGGTCCGTCAACCTTGGAGGTGACCAAGGCAAATGAAGGCTCCAAGCGGTTGGGGATATCGCCAACTGGGGTGGCAAGCACCACAAGCCCGTTGGCCATGGCTTCCATCACCACCATGGGGAAACCTTCCCGGGACGAGGTGAGCACAAGGAGATCGTGTGATCCATAGATGTCGGCCATGGCGCCGGCATCCGTCACGGTTCCTTTGAAGACCACATGAGGGCGGCCCGCCACGGTATCACTGCCCACCACCGTGAATCGGAACCTTCCTGGGCATTCCCGCTCCAGCCGATCGGCGAGTTCCAGGAAGAGGCCCAGGCGCTTTTCCGGTGAATTGCGCCCCACGAAGAGCAATCCGGTCCGTTGGTGCTCATGCACATGCCCGGATCGGTGTAGCGCATTTGCGATGAACTCCAGCTTCCCGGATTCCTCCACCACGTTGTTGGCGAACAGGAATTTCTTGAACTCGGCCATGGCATGCCTTGAGACAAACAGGTATTTCGCGACCCGAGGGAAGAAGGGCAGCCATTCCCGGTGCATCCTGTTCCCGTGTGGCTGGTACAGGAACGCATGGATCAGCTGGATCGCATGGGCTTTACGGTCCAAATGGGGCAGGAGGTCGAAGAAAAGGTGGCTGTTGGACCCGAGGAGAACAAGGTCCTTGCGGTTCATCAAGCTTGCTGCCAGGCGGCGCAACGCCCAGCGGCGGGTGAGCGGGTGATGGATCACTCTTGGGATTTCCAGCAAGGTTCCGGTACGAGCGTACTCGAACGCAAATGCCCGGTCCTTGGAGAAACCCTCGATCAAGATCAATGGCCCCATGTCTGCCACGGTGTTCATAATGTCGCCATGGACCCGCTCGGCACCACCGGTACCGAGGTAAGGAAAGATGAAGAGGTGCTGCCCATGCCACGTGGCCATCACCTTGGTCAACGCCCTTCGTTCCCGCAGAAGCTTGAATGGAGAATAGGTGAAGACGCGGAAAATGTCGCGCAGGAAAGGAGTGGCCACATTGCTCAGTAGGTGGCGTATCCAAGTCCTGCCTTGTGCCCGGAGCACGGCCAGGTGGACGGGCGTGATCCGGCCCAGTGTCCATTCACCGGTCAGGAAGCGTCGGCGTGTGCGGAGCAAACGCCGCTCGTAGGTGATCATGCGCTTCTCTCCGGCCATTACACTGCCGGAATGCACGCGGTAGTGCAGCAGCACCTTGGGCAGTTTGGCAATGCGCATCCCCTGGGACCGCATGCGGAGCCATAAGTCCCAATCCTCAGCGCCCGTTTGGCGGGGATCATAGCGCAGATGCCTCAATGCGGAACGGCGGACCATCACCGAAGGGTGGGCAATGCAGTTGGTGCGGGGCAGCATGGCGGCCACGGAGGCTTCGTCCGGCGTGGCGCGGTCTGTATCCCAAGTTCCTGTAATGGATCCTTCCGCATTAATGAGATCCACAAAGCAGGCCACCACTGCAATGCCCGGGTTCGCGTCCAGGAAGTCCTCTTGTTCCGCAAGCCGCTCGGGCAGCATCACGTCGTCAGCATCCATGCGTGCGATATATGCCCCACGCGCCAAACCGATGCCTTCATTCAGGGTGGCGATCAATCCTTGGTTGTGAGTATGTGCCACGATTCTTATACGATGGTCCTTATAAGCCCGGAGGATACCCAGGGAGTCGTCGGTGGAGCCGTCGTCTATGGCCAACAGCTCAAAGTCCGTTCGTGATTGCCCCAGGATACTGTCCACCGCTTTTTTCAAGTAGGGCGCACTGTTGTATACCGGCAGCAGCACGGTGACCTTCGGCGTGTCTTTTCGGCCCGCGTTGGTCATGGGGTTTCCCGCAACAGTTCTCTATAGGCTTTCACGTATTGCTCCGTGATCAACTGCCACGTGAAGCGATCCCGCCATGCCGCATGCCCCTGCTTTGCGGCGGCGCTGCGTTTGGAGCCGTCAGCAAGCAGTTCACCCAGGATCCGCGCACCCATGTTGATGTTAGGATGTTCGTATTGCCGGGCATCCCGAGTGCCGGGAATAATCCAGCCACCTAGCGACCATTCCGTGATCTCCGCCGCATTGCCTGCATTGCTGGACAAGAAAGGCACGCCGGCCGCCATGGCCTCAAAAAGCACGATCGGTGAGCATTCCACATTGCTGGGGAACAGGAATAGGTCCGCCTCCTTCAAGGCTTCTACTGTTGTAGCCCGGTCCAACTCCAAGAAAAGCACCTGCTTGCCCTTGGTTCGGGCCTGCCAACGCAGAAGGAAATACCGCCAATGACTATGGAAGAGCTGCTTGAGCTTAGCATTGCCACTGCCTATGAGCGCAAGGACGGCATTGCCCGTGTTTGCCTTGATGAAGATCGCTAACGCTTCCCGGTGGCCCTTGATGCCGGTATAACCGCCCAGGTGCAGTACCATCAATTGATCCGGTCGGATGCCATGGGCGGTCCGGAAACTGTGATTCGCCGGGCCATCGAATTCCTCAGCTGATGCGCCGTTGGGAATTAATAGGAGGTTGGTGACACCGTGCGCCCGCGCGAAGCGGACATCCTGGTAGTTATTAGAGTGCACCACGTTGAGGTCCATCCGCCTCATGTGGTCGGGCATCTGTGCGAAGTAGCTGGCCCAACGAGGTTGGTGCAACGCGCTGAAACCGGTGGGGACGAAGACATTCCTTGCGGACAGTTCTGCCAAGTGGGGGAGGGCCGCATCGGTGGCCCATTGTTGCGCCGCGAAAAAGGTCACTATGTCAAATCCACCTGTTCGCAACGAATGCACGTACGATGAACTGTCCCCTTGGATGCCGTCCACCGCGTTTCCAGTGATGTCAAATCCTTGGATCGTCACTCCGTTCATTTTTCCGGCCATGCGTTTCGGGTGGTTTGAGGTGAGTACCGTGACCTGGTGGCCCATGGCTGCCATTCGTTCTGAAAGTTGTTTCACCACCTCGGGCATACCACCCAAGGCCGGCGCGTAGCTCTCCACGCAGTGTGCGATCCTCAACGTGCGATCCATGTGGATGGGATGATATCCGTGGTCGGTGCCGCAACCCCTCGGAACCAACGTGCCGGGGCGATCACGGTTTTACCCGGGGATGGGTTAAGCCATGCGCCCCACCAACTGAAGCTGCTGTTGGCGATTATGTTGTGTTGGCAATGCTTCATGAGATAGAGGTCCCAATGCGCGTCGCGGCCATTGTTCTGATCCACGTAGATGATGGGCCAAGGAAGCTGAATGTTGTCCCGAACCCATTGTGGGTCGTCGGAGAACACGAAGAAGTGATCCACGCCACACTGTTCAGCCAGCAGCGCGGCGGAACTGGTGTAATACTCCAAGGAGCAAACTCCGTGGTATCTGCCGGCCTCGGTATTGGTCACGTAGTCACCGCGGCGCACGTGCATACTTGCGCTTCGGGTGGAACCGATCCGGTCGAGTAAGGCCGCGTTCTTTTCTGAGGGCGCATCTTTCGGAACGAACAAGGACTGCCGCAATGCAGCAGCTATCGCGGCGAAGTATTTCTCGTTCTGCCAGAAACCTTCGAGGTATATCGGGGCCTTGCGTTGGAAGATGGCCGGGTCGAATCCGGTGTCTTTTTCCACGAAACACGTTGGTGTGAAGAGCCACGGCAACAGGCGCTGCACGCGACGGCACCAGCGACTTTCCAGTTCACGGCGCAGCCGTTCCACTTGGCGGGCTGTGGCAAAGACCGCTGGCAAACGGAATACATCAAGCTCGAACGCTCGGGCGGTCCAGTTCATGCCCTGCGGCCGACTGTCCAGGAAGGTACGGTCCAGCAATAGCGGCACGCCCAAGTGTTCTGCCACGGACAAGCCGGTGGCATATTGGAACATTTGGTTGCCCAAGCCGCCCATCAACCGCACAATTACATGATCCATCGGTCAACGAAGGAACAACCAATCCTTGATCGGCCTTCCCGCATATCGGCGTGCACGGCATAGTTGACGTATGATCATGCGGCGCTGCCCCTTGGTAAACGCCCCGTTGCCTTCCCATTCCAACAGGTCGGTGAATACAGCATCACGCTGGGCATTCACGTCCATGGCCCCGGCACGTATGCTTCCCATGGGGTGGTCGGCATATCGCACCAAGGGCTCTGGGCAGTAGGCGAACGAAGTATGGGCCGCTATGCGCAACCACAGGGCGTAGTCTTCCAGGGCCCGCAGTTCAGGAGCTTCGGGAAATCCGCCGACATGCATCACCAATTCGCGCTTGACCAATGCGGAACTGCAGATCACGCGGTTGACTTGCAACAGTTGGTCCAAGCCAAACAGCTCGGGGGCATCATTGAAATAGACACCACCGGGAATATCCGCGGGCAAAATGCGTTCGGCGTTGCTGCAGCAAGCTCGGGTACCAGCGCGGGTCATGCGTTGCATCTGTGCGGCGAGCTTCTCCGGCCTCCATGCGTCGTCACTGTCCAGGAAGGCTAGCCACTGGCCCGTGGCCGCCGCTATTCCTTTGTTGCGCGGCACGGCGGGCCGCCCGGTATGGGCACTGGCGATCCATATTACGCGGGCATCACCGATGGCGGCCATGCGCGCCTGGGAATCGTCCGTGGAACCATCGTCACATACGATCACCTCATGCACGGCATGCGTCTGGGAAAGGCAACTCCGCACGGCAACCTCCAAGGAGAGGGCGCGGTTGTAGGTGGGTATCACCACGCTGATCGTGTGTGTTAGGTCCATGCCGGAGGTGGGGGCACCTTTTTGGATGTTGCTCATCTCTGCGCCTGAGCAAACGAGCCGGGCTCAATCCATGCGGTGGATGGAGGATGGCATTTGGTTGATCAACATGCCGCTCTTGTAGTTTACGATCCGGGCGTCGGCTACTTGCGCCCCGGCATCACTGATGGTTATGGTAGCCTGGTCTGGAAGGTATTGCAGAGAGCGGCCTTGGTCACTAAGGCCCACGACCAGCTTATAGGTGCCGGTGGTGAGATGGATGTCATCGTTGCGGAACACCACTTCATAGCGCCCGGGTGAAATGGGTCGTGCATGGCTCCAGGAGGTGCGCAGCGGCAGATCAAGCAAGGTGCTGATGCCAATGGCGATGACAAATCCCTCCATCGGTTTTTCCACGGTGAACGCGATGCGAACCTGCCAGGGTGATCCAACGGGCACTTCGGCCAGTGGTGCACCTTCAGGGTTTTCAATGCGCAATGATCGGGCGTGGGCATTCGGAGGGTCATCCAAGAGAATAGGGAATACTACCTCGGCAGTGCTGGAAGATTGGTGCTGCAGGTACCGGTCCACGACCTGCTGCATCGGACCGCTGGTGATCAACCGGCCCTTGTGCAGCAGCAGTCCCTTGTTGCAAAGCCGTTGGACGGCATCCATCTGGTGGCTTACGAACAGCACGGTACGGCCTTCTCCTGCCACGCTTTCCATCTTGCCGAGACACTTGCGCTGGAAGGCCGCGTCGCCTACGGCGAGTACTTCGTCCACGATCAGGATCTCCGGTTCCAAATGGGCCGCCACCGCAAATGCCAGTCGCACATACATGCCGCTACTATAGCGCTTTACGGGCGTGTCCAGGAACTTCTCCACCTCGGCAAAGGCCACGATCTCGTCGAACTTCGAAGCGATCTCGGCACGGCCCATGCCGAGAATCGAGCCGTTGAGGAAGATGTTCTCACGGCCTGTGAGCTCAGGATGGAAGCCGGTGCCCACCTCCAACAAGCTGGCTACACGCCCATCAATGGTGATGCGTCCTTTGGATGGTTCGGTAATGCGGCTCAGGATCTTCAGTAGGGTGCTCTTGCCAGCACCATTGCGGCCAATAATGCCCACACGGTCACCCGCGTCCACGGAAAATCCTACATCATCCAAGGCGAGGAATTCCTCCCGGGTGAGACGTGGGGAGGCGCTCCTGAAAAAGGATCGCGCCTTGTCCGCCAGCACATCACGCAGCGCCGTGTAGCGTGGTGCCTGCTGGTGCCGCAGGACGTATCGCTTGGTGAGGTGTTCAACGGTGATGATCGGTGTAGCCATGGCTCAGATCACGTCGGCGAAGCCGCGTTCGGTCTTGCGGAAGTAACGGATACCCAGGATCAACACCAGCACGCTGATGCCGACGGAAAGCAGAAATCCAGGCAAGTACAAGATGGTTTGGCCACCGAGGATGCACCAGCGGAAACCGTCGATCACGCCCACCATGGGATTGAGCGCATAGATGAACTTCAACGCCTGCGGGATCCGGTCACTGCCGTAAATGTCCGCACTGGAAAAGGCGACAGGCGACACATACAGGCCGAATTGCACGATGAACGGCACGACGTAGCGGAAGTCCCGGTACTTCACGTTCAGCGCGGCGATCAGCAGTCCGCTGCCCATGGCCGTGACCAGCGCTAGCATTAGGAATAGCGGGAGGAGCAGGATCTTGATGTCAGGTACGAACCGGTAGGCCGCCATCAGCACCAGTAAGATCACGAACGAGATCAGGAAATCGATCAGGCAAACGATCACCGTGCTGGCCGGGACGATCAATCGGGGGAAATAAACCTTGGAGAGCAGGTTGCTGTTGGTGATCAGGCTGTTGGAACTTTCGCTGAACGCGGTGCTGAAAAAGGTCCATGGCAGAGTAGCGGCACCCACCAGCAACAATCTCGGTACGTCGCCAGGTAACTGACTATCGAACAACCACCCGATGAAGGCCATCACCACCAACGTGAGCAACGGCCGCAACACGCTCCATGCGATGCCGATGGCCGTTTGCTTGTACCGCACCAGGATGTCGCGCCAGGCCAAAAATCCAAACAATCCCCGGTAGTTCCACAGGTCGCGCCAGTAATGTCGATTTGCCGACCCTGGTTCGAGGACGATGCGGTAGCTGCTCATACGTGACTTCGGAACTGGGATTGATCGCAGTAATCGCGCAAAACTATCACTCCGGTGCAATGGCCATGGCCTTGGTTGCACCAACGGCTGTGTGTCTATCCATCAGGCCAGCCGTACTCCGATTGAATTCGATGTCGCGAGGCGCCGACTACCTTCGGCCGCAATGAATCGATCAATCTGACCAAGAGAGTTCCATCACTCTCCAGGGTACCATGAGCGTATGCGGGCACGTTCCATGAGAATCATCCTTCTCACTCAATATTTCCCACCCGAGACCGGCGCACCCCAAAACCGCCTGTTCGCCACGGCCAAAGCGTTGCATTCAAAAGGTGCCGAGGTGACCGTGCTCACCGCCATGCCCAATTACCCGGACATGCGCATCCATGCGGGTTACCGGGGGAAATTCCATGTGCGTGAGGGGATGGACGGCCTCGACGTACACCGCGCGTGGCTGTTCGTGTCCACCGGCAAGGGCATCGCGGTCCGGCTCTGCAACTACTTCTCTTTCGTGTTCACCTCGCTGTTGGTCGGCGTGTTCAAGCTGAAGAAGGCGGACGTGCTATTGGTGGAATCGCCGCCGTTGTTCCTGGGCATCACGGCCATGCTGCTGGCCCGGCTGAAAGGGGCGAAGCTCGTGTTCAACGTCAGCGACTTGTGGCCGGAAAGCGCGGTGCAACTGGGCTTGGTATCGAACAAGGCCATGATCGGCGCCAGCACCTGGCTGGAGGAGCGCTGTTACCGGAACGCTGCGCTGATCACGGGCCAAACGCAGGGCATTGTGAAGAACATCAGCGGGCGCTTTCCGCAAAAGAAGGTGCTTTGGGTGCCCAACGGCGTGGATTTCGCTGCATTGGCCGCAGCTGCCGAGGTGCCTGCTTCGGACATCCGCACCCGCTTGGGCATCCGGCCCGATGACCTCTTGCTGGCCTACGCCGGCATATTGGGCCATGCACAAGGCTTGCACGTGGTGCTGGAGGCAGCGGCCCTGCTGCGCAATCGGGCGGACATCCATTTTATCCTGATGGGCGATGGCCCGGAGAAGGAGCGGCTGCTTGAACTGAAACAGAAACTGGGGGCCATCAACGTGCATTTCGTGGACCGCATGCCGCGCCGCGAGTTGCTGGCCATGATGCGTTCCATCGATGCCGTGGTGGTGCCGTTGTTGCGCAACGATCTGTTCAAGGGCGCCATTCCCAGCAAGATCTTTGAAGCCTTGGCGCTGCGTAAACCGGTGCTACTGGGCGTGGACGGCGAAGCGCGCGAACTGTTCATTGAACAGGGCAGGGCAGGGCTTTACTTCGAACCGGAATCCGCGCCGGATCTGGCCCGCGTGGCCGCGCAATATGCCGGCGACCGGGCGTTGGTGCTGGAACAGGGTGCCCATGGCGAGAGCTACGTGATGGAGCACTTTGACCGGCAGGTGATCAGCAAGAAACTGTGGGATGCAATTCAGCAACTGGCATAAGGCTTCCACGTGGCAGGATCGCAGCGCCTTGTTGGGCCGCAGCGCCCTGTTGCTGGCCATTGCGGCCCTGCCGGTGCATGGCCCCTTGGTGCCGATTCCCTTGGCGCTGGGCATTGTGCTGTTGCTGCCGCGGGTGTTGGCCTTCGGAAGCGTGAAGGACAAAGGATTGCTGCTGCTCCCGGTGGTGTTCTACCTGCTGCACGTTCTGGGCATGGCCTGGACCAGGGACGTGGACTTCGGCCTGTTCGACCTGGAAGTGAAGCTGAGTTTGTTGCTGGTGCCGCTGTTGGCGGCGGGCTTGCGGTCGGCTGCGGGAAGGGACATGCTCCAGCCCGCCATGACGGCGCTCTCCATCGGCCTGCTGGTGGCCATGGTGATCAGCGCGTGGACCGCTTCAACCTGTTACAGCGAACATGGCTGGAAGGAGTGTTTTACACAGAGCTATCTGTCCACGTTGGTACACCCAAGCTACATGGCTTGGTTTGCTTGCTGGGCGTTGTTTTACTGGGGAAGAAGCTTGATCGCTGGATCCGTGCCCGGCCAATGGCCGCGTGCAGCCTGCATGATCTTCCTGGTGCTGTTGGTGGTGTATGTGGTGATGCTCACCAGCAAGAGCGGTTTGATCGGACTGGCCGTGGTGGGTGCGTTGCTGCTTTTCCGCGCCTTCCGCAAACTTCCGCGCCGCGCATGGCCGGGCTTGGCTGGGATCCTGCTACTGGTGGTGGCAGTGCC